>Ga0126307_10000559_pt1 | contig 23960 bp, 20 predicted proteins | sample Plot28_FD_89955 | JGI IMG/M metagenome (GOLD analysis project Ga0126307, IMG submission 89955) | Serpentine soil microbial communities from UC McLaughlin Reserve, CA, USA - Plot28 | ecosystem: Environmental > Terrestrial > Soil > Grasslands | place: USA: UC McLaughlin Reserve, Lake County... | reverse complement strand
CATGATCCTGGCGAAGCCACAGACTAGCGTCTCGCCGTAGAGTGGTTTGAACTCGTGCAGGCGGCTGCCGTCCACCGTCCTTGCAATAACCTCCCTGACGTCATAGCCCTGCCTGTAGTCGCCCGGGACGATTCCGTAGAGTTCCGTTGGGTCGTAGAGCGGCTCTTCGGGCTCCTCGACGGTCCACGGCGGAGCTTTCCGCTCGTTCAGGTTCTCTATGATGGAGCGGACTATGGCGAGGGCGTGCTCGTCGTTCTCAGCGAAGTGGTCGGCGACACCCGAGCGGCGGGTGTGGACGTCGGCGCCGCCGAGCTCTTCTGCGCTGACTTCCTCGCCGGTAGCGGCCTTGACGAGGGGAGGACCGCCGAGGAAGATCGTGCCTTCCCCCTTGACTATGACAACCTCGTCGCTCATCGCGGGTACGTAGGCACCTCCTGCCGTGCAACTTCCCATCACCGCGGCGACCTGGGGTATGCCCTTCGCGCTCATCTGCGCCTGGTTGTAGAAGATGCGCCCGAAGTGCTCCCGGTCAGGGAAGACCTCGTCCTGCAATGGGAGGAACGCGCCTCCTGAGTCGACGAGATAGATACACGGCAAGTAGTTCTGCTCGGCTATCTCCTGCGCCCGCAGGTGCTTTTTGACGGTCATTGGATAGTACGTGCCGCCCTTTACGGTCGCATCGTTGGCGACGACCATCACATCGCGCCCCGAGACACGCCCGATCCCCGTGACTACTCCTGCTGCGGGAACGCGTCCGTCGTACATACCGAACGCTGCCAGGGGCGAGAGCTCTAGGAAGGCTGTGCCGGGATCGAGGAGGCGTTCGATCCTCTCGCGCACCGGCAGCTTCCCGCGCTCTTCGTGCCTCCTCCTGGCCTTCTCCCCCCCACCTCGCCTGGCCTCGGCCGAGCGCTCGCGCAGCTCGTCCACGAGCGCCCCGAAACTCTCGGCGCTCTGTGCGAAGGCTTCGCTCTTCGTATCCACGTGGGTCCTTAGCTTGCTCATCCCTTACCATTCACGTGGTTCGTCTTCCTTAGGCATGTTAGCGACCACTCCCCGCTTGCGCCACAGTAAGCCTCTGAGAGCGCGGCAGCAATGCGCCGCGGGTCGAATAGAATGGTGGCGTATGGCCCTGTTTTCGCCAGAAGAGCGAGAAGAGACTGCGAAGCGAATATCCAGCCTGCTGGGCAACGACGACCGAATCGACGGTGTCGCCATAGTAGGCTCGCTTGCAAGTCAAAGCGACCGCTGGTCCGATATCGACCTCGTAGTCATCGTGTCCGACGACGAAGAATTGCCGGCGGTCACGGACGACTGGGTAGGAAACCTGCACGAGCTCCTTCCGGTCGTGCACCATTTCGAGGTGGCGTTCGGGGAGACGCTCGTGCGCGGCTTCCTGCTCCGGAACCTGCTCGAGCTAGATCTTGCTTTCGTGCAATCCAAGCGGTTCTCCATCTGGGGTCGGGCGCGGGTGGTGTTCGACCGGTCGGGCCGAGTTACGAATGCTATCAAAGTGCCCGCTGGAGATGATCACTTCGCATCGGACCGGGCAAGCGAAGCAGGCTTTGCATGGCACGACGTTCTGCACGCCTGCACCGCCGTGCGGCGCGGCCGCCCCCGGCAGGGCCTCTGGTACATGGAGCGTGTCCGAAACCGCACCCTGAAGCTTGCCCAAGAGCGTCGCGGCTTCTACGCCGACTTCTTCGACTATGTGGATGACCTGCCGGTCGAAGAGCTGGCACCCCTCGATGGTACGCTCGTCGGCTCCCTAGCACCTGAGGCGCTCCTCGGTGCGATCGAAGTCGCCACACGAGCCTTCCTTGCCGAGCTTCGTCACGACGAGCCAGCCCTCGCAGATCGGCTCGAAGGCCCGCTCCTCGAGTTCGTTCGTCTTCGCGAATCTGAGAGCGCTTAGCAACGAATGTGACGGCATCTTACCTAAAGCCAGTGGCAAGGCTCGTCGAATTGTTCCACGAGTAGGGCAACCTACTGCGCGAGCAGTTCGGCTTTTGCGGAGTCCTCCTTCAGGAGGGAGCGGGCGATGATCTGGCGGTTTATCTCGCTGGTCCCCTCCCCTATCTCGTTGATCTTGGCCTGCCGCCAGTAGCGGGCCACCGCGTTCGGCTCCATGAAGCCCTCGCCACCCCATATCTGGACGGCCTGGTCCGCGGCCCGCTTGGCCGCCTCGGAGGCGAACACCTTGGCCATGCTCGCCTCCCTCCCGAAAGAGCGGCCCTGATCCCTTAGCCACGCGGCCTTGAGCACCAAGTTGCGCGCTAGTTCTATCTCCATCGCTATGTCCGCGAGCTTGAACTGTATGGCCTGGAACTCCGAGATGGACCGCCCGAACTGCTCCCTCTCCTTCGCCCGCGCCAGTGCCTCGTCGAAGCAGGCCTGCGCGAGCCCCACAGAGAGAGCGGCGACCGCGACCCTGCCACCGTCGAGCGTCGCGAGGAACTGGTGAAAGCCTTTCCCACGCTCGCCAAGCAGGTTCTCCTCGGGGACGCGGCAGTCTTCGAAGTAGAGCGGATGCTGGTCCGAGGCACGCCAGCCCAGTTTCTCGTAGGCCGGGCCTCGGGTGTAGCCCGGCGCGTCCTGGGGGATGATGATCGCGGTGAGCTCGGGCCTTCCGCCCTCACGGGTGCCCGTCCTGGCGATGACCGTAACGCCGCCCGTGATGTCGGTCCCTGAGTTCGTGATCCACTTCTTCGACCCGTTGATAACCCATTCACCGCCCTCGAGCTCAGCCGTCGTCCGGGTCCCTCCGGCGTCCGTGCCTGCCTCCTCCTCCGTCAGGCCGAAAGCCCAGAGCCTCTCGCCCGCCGCACACTTCGAGAGGAACTTCTCCTTCTGCTCCTGCGTGCCGTAGGCGGCTATGGGGGAGCAGCCCAGGGAGATGTGGGCCTCCATGGTTATCCCGACCGAGGTATCTGCGCGGGAGATCTCCTCCAGCGCCAGGTTGTAGGCGACGAAGTCCCCTCCCGAGCCACCGTACTCCTCAGGGAGCGTCAGACCCATCAGGCCGAGGCGGGCCATCTCTGCGACTATGTCGTATGGGAACTTCTGTTCGCGGTCGAGGTCGGCGGCGCGGGGCCGGATCTCACCCTGGGCGAAGTCGCGCGCCAGATCGCGCCAGCGGCGCTGTTCGTCGGTCGGGTCGAAGTTCATGGCAATCCTCCTGATCCCTCGGCTTGAAGGCATGATAGCAGCGCGAGCGCATTGCGAAAGGTGACCCTTCGCAATGTTCAGGCTACAGGTTTCAGGCTTCAGGAATTCCGCGGGGACGGAGCTAGGGATGCGTAGAGACGTCTTATCGTGATGGTTCGTAGGTCCGAAATGTACCATATGTTGTGTTTCTCGAAATATGCCTGAAACCAAAGTTTCCGTCGACCGTATTAGGGAATACAGGTAAGGGTAGAAGACTAACCGAGAAGGAGGCACAAATGCTCTATGCACTAATCTTCTGGATCATAGTGGGCCTCATTGCTGGCGCACTGGCAAAAGCGATCATGCCGGGGGATGATCCAGGCGGCATAATAGTCACGATCATCATCGGCATCGTGGGTGCGGTTCTCGGAGGCTGGCTCCTGAGTCTTATTGGCCTCGGCGGCGGCGCTGCGGCCGGAGCCTGGATATGGTCTATCATTTCGGGGGTCGTTGGGGCGGTCATACTGCTCGCTATCTACCGGGCTATTGCAGGTAGTCGAGCCACCAGGTAACAAGAACGATTCGAGGGCCAGGGTTTACCCCGGCCCTTTCGTTGCCGGCAGTCGCGCTGCCTTGGCGTCGCGGCCCAGAACGAAGGACCGAACGAAGGCTCTTCAGCCGGACTCTACCGTCGCGCCTTTCAGGCCGTAGCGTTCGACGGCTGCCTCGCGGAGTTTGTACTTCTTGATCTTGCCGCTGGCCGTCATCGGGTAGTCCTCGACGAAGTCGACGTACTCGGGGACTTTGTAGTAGGCGATGTTCTCGCGGCAGTAGTTCTGTACGTCTTCGGCCGTGAGCTCGGAACCCTGGCGTAGCTTTACTGCGGCGGCGACTTTTTCGCCGTATTTTTCGTCGGGGACGCCGTAGACCTGGACGTCGGAGACATCGGGGTGGGTGTATAGGAACTCCTCGATCTCACGCGGGTAGACGTTCTCCCCGCCGCGGATGATCATGTCTTTCGCACGGCCTGTGATCCTGACGTACCCATCTTCGTCCATGACCGCGAGGTCGCCCGTGTGGAGCCACCCCTCTTCGTCTATGACCTCGTTTGTCTTGTCCTCCATTTTGTAGTAGCCGCGCATGACGTGGTAGCCGCGGGTCCACAGTTCGCCCTGTTCTTCCGGTTCGCAGTCCTCGCCCGTCTCGACGCTCACGATTCGGACCTCGACGTCGGGGAGCTTGCGCCCTACGCTGGAGACGCGAAGCTCTAGCGGGTCGTCGGTTCGGGTCTGGGTGATGACGGGACTCGACTCGGTCTGGCCGTAGGCTATGGTGATCTCCGAAGCCCCCATCACGTCGACGACATTCTTCATGACCTCCATCGGGCAAGGGGAGCCGGCCATGATCCCGGTGCGCAGAGAGCTCGTGTCGTAGCTCTCGAAGTCCGGGTGATCCAACTCCGCTATGAACATCGTAGGGACCCCGAGGAGCGCCGTGCATCGTTCCTGATCTACAGCCTGCAGCACCTTCTCGGCGTCGAAGCTCTCGACGGGGACCATCGTCCCCTCATGCGTCACGGTGTTGAGCGTCCCCAGAACGCAGCCGAAGCAGTGGAAGAACGGAACCGGTATGCACACCCTGTCCTCGTGCCCTAACTTCATGCACTCGCCGATGTAGAAGGCGTTCTTGACGATGTTCGCGTGGGTCAGCTGTACACCCTTCGGGAAACCCGTCGTTCCCGAGGTGTACTGCATGTTGATGACCTCTCCTGCGTCGAGCGACGCCTGCCGCCCGCGCAACTCTTCGCCTGAGACCTCCTCTCCCCTCTCCAGAAACCCCCCGAAGCCCATCACGGGCAGCCCCTCGGGTGAAGCCCCGCCCATGAGGACGACGTTCTTCAAGAATGGCAATTCCTCGATAGATAGCTCGCCGCCGTCGGCACCTACGAGCTTAGGGATGGCGTCTTGCAGAATATGGAGAAAATCAGCATCCCCGACCCCTTCCGTCAGGAACAGGGCTGCGGCGTCGGACTGCTCTAGCACGTACTTCAGCTCGTGCGACTTGTATGCGGGGTTGATGGTGACGAGCACCGCTCCGACCTTGCCCGTGGCGAACTGCAGGGTCACCCATTCAGGTACGTTCTGGCCCCATACGGCGACGTGGTCGCCCTTCTCGATGCCGAGCGCCATCAGAGATCGGGCGCACTGCTCGACGACCTCCTTGAACTCCGTGTAGGTGTAGCGCAGGTCCCTGTCAGCGTAGACGAGGGCTTCATCGTCAGGGCGCCGCTCTTCCACGAGGTCGAGCAGACCGCCCACGGTCAGATCATCGATATCCTCAGGGCGCATAATTTCCTCCTTGTTTCGGTCCCCACCGATGTTCAGCAGTCTAGCAATCGAGGCTGGCCGTGCAAGCATGACCACCATGTAGTCCAGAGGGTCACCGCTGGTTGGAGGCGCGGAGCGCCTGCCAAATTGGGTTCCCGCTTGCGCGGGAATGACGGTTATGCATCTACCCGTCGTGACGCGCGGCGGCTGACTCCTGCGGCACCAGTACGTTGAGGGCGTTCTGGGCCACGGAGATGTCTTGGGGGGTTCTCGCCACGACTTCCCCGTCAATGTTGACGGCTAGTACGGGGTCAGTTTCGACTCGGACACGTGAGGTCCTGAAGTGGTGCACGCCCTCCATCTTGATAAAGTCCCCGCTCTTGAGGTATCTGGCGACCCCGAGGAGGTTCCTGTGCCGGCCGAGATCTATGGCGTAGATGTCGAGGGTTCTGTCGTCTATGCCAGATTCGGGGGCGACGATCATACCCCCACCGTAGAAGCGCCCGTTGCCGACGGCGACCTGCAGGAGACGGTCGTATTCGGCGGTCTCGTGGTCGCCATCGGGGAACGTCAGCCTGGCGGAGAAGGGTTCGTGTTTCAGGAATGCTCTGACGGCGGCTGCGGGGTAGGCCAGAGGGCCAGTGCTCTTCTTCAACCACGGGGATAGGGCCCGCGTGGCCTCCACCCCGAGCCCGACGGAGGCGACGTTCACGTAGTAGTTGTCGCCGGCGAGGCCGAGATCCACGTCGACGACCTTGCCTTCCGCTATCGTCTTGCAGGCGCCCTCGATGTCCTGCGGTATCTTCAGGGTACGGGCGAAGTCGTTGGCCGTGCCGAGGGGTAGGAGGCCGAGAACGGTATCGTGGTGCGCCAGGAAGTCGACCACGGAGCTTACGGAGCCGTCTCCGCCGCCGAGGATCAGGAACCTGTAACCGGAGCCATCGTCCAGGATCTCACGCACCGTCTCGGGGAGCCGCGCGGGATCTCTTATGGCGTAGGTGACGCCGAGGGGGACGCCGAGCCCCTGAAGACGATCGAGGGCCTGGAAGAACGTCCGCTCCCCGCTTCGCGAGCGCGTGTTGACGATCAGGGCCGCACGCTCGGTCGCAACGTCGGGGTTCACGCCGGTCTCCGTATGGAGGCACGAGGTGTATGCCGCGTCGTGGATTCCCGCTTTCGCGAGAATGACGGGTTACGGAGCCACGGGAATGACGGGTGGTGGGACGGTCTCAAACCTGGAACGAGGGATGGGAGTGGTGCTCGCCCAGATTCCACATCGCCGAGGTGATCGTGCGTCTTCCGTATCATTACCATAACAAAGAGAATATACGAGTCCCTTGCCCAAGGGTTTCGCCGGATGGCACTGCGGAGGCAGGGTCAGGCGCTCGCTCCACCTTGATCGACGATGCCCGGCGTAGGCTTCTGCCTTCTCTAGCCGAGCAGCCACTCGTGTTCGGGATGGTTCTTTATCCTCCACTCGCGCACGGGTCCTGCCATGACGTTGAGGTAGTAGAGGTCGTAGCCCGGAGGCGTCGAGACGACGTGGTAACCCTTCGGCACGAGCACCACGTCACCGTCGTGGAAAGTGAGCGTCTCGTCGAGCGAGCTATCTTCGGTGTAGACCCTCTGCAACGCGAAACCTCTTTCGGGTCTGATCTTATGGTAGTAGGTCTCCTCCAGGTAGCGCTCGCGCGGGGGATCATCCCTGTCGTGTTTGTGGGGCGGATAACTCGACCAGTGGCCGTTCGGGGTCAGGACCTCGACCACCAGGAGCCGCTCCGCCCCGCGGTCCTCCATCAAGATCGGACGTATCTCCCGCTCCATGTTGCCCGAGCCCCTTATCTCCACGTCGATGTCCTCAGGGCCCATGCGCATCGGGCCGACCCCACGCTCGGCGGGCGCCGAGGCGACCGCAACCTCCAACTCCGTCGAGGCTTCTACCGTGTACTCGGTTCCGGGCGGTAGATAGACGGCATCGGGAGGCCCTTCGAAGACATTCTCCCTGCCCCCTAGCTCCTTCCACTCCTCGTCTCCTGCCGATACGTTGCACGTTCCGGAGAGCGGTACCAGGCACACCTCCTCACTCCCCGTACTCCGGCTCACGCTCCGGCCTGCCTCGAGCCTGAGCACCTCGAACCCGACATACTCCCAGCCTGCGGACTCAGGCGTCACCTTTATGAGAGAACCGTCGCGGTCGGGCTGGTCGTTGCTGGTAACGAGGAGGTCTGGCACTCCGTGGAACTCCCTTCTAGAGGTATCTGCGTTCTTTCGTTTTGTTCTGCGCGTACTCCTTGCGGGCAGAGGTCACGGACTCCATCTCGGATACCTCGGAGACGGGCACGTCCCAGAAGGCGTCGTAATCCGGGACGCCCTCGTAGCGGTCGACGGGGATGTGGATGACTACTGTTCTGTTTACGTCTTTGGCGTCTGCGAGGGCTTTCTTCAGATCTTCGATGTTATTCGTCCGGATCACATGCGCACCGAGGCTCTCCGCACCTTTGGCGAGGTCGACGGGCAGGATGTCGCCCGGCGCCTCCTCCGAGTCGAGGCCGATGGAACCTTCTTTGCGGTAGCGGTAGTGGGTGCCGAAGCCATCCGAGCCGAGGGAGCGCGAGAGCGCCCCGATGGAGGAGAACCCCGAGTTGTCGACGAGTACTATGGTGAGCTTATATCCCTCCTGGATGGAGGTAACGATCTCGGAGTTCATCATCAGGTAAGAACCGTCGCCGCACATTACGTAGACCTCGCGCTCTGGCGCTGCCATCTTCACGCCGAGGCCGCCGGAGATCTCATAGCCCATGCACGAGTAGCCGTACTCGACGTGGTAGCCCTTCGGGTCGCGGGTCCTCCAGAGCTTGTGCAGATCCCCAGGCATAGAACCCGCCGCGCAGACGACGACGTCTTCTGGCTTGGAGAACGAGTTCACCGCCCCTATAACCTCGCTCTGGGCTGGCAGCGGACCATGATCCAGGGCGTAAAGCCGCCCTACCTCCTCGTCCCACTCCTGCGATTCGCGGGCGTTCTGCTCCCTGTACCCATGCTCCACCTCGTAGTCTGCGATGGCATCGTCCAACACTTCGAGCGTGGAGCGGGCGTCACCGACGAGGGCCACCCCTGAATGTTTGTTAGCGTCGAAGTCGGCGACGTTTATGTTGATGAAACGTGCATCGGGGTTCTGGAACGCCGTCTTTGAGGCCGTGGTGAAGTCTGACCAGCGGGTGCCAACCCCGATGACGAGGTCGGCCTCGTGGGCTGCGCGATTCGCCGCGAAGGTGCCCGTTGCGCCGACGGCGCCGAGAGAGCAGAGGTGGTCGTAGGGCATCGAGCCCTTCCCCGCCTGCGTCTCGCCGACGGGGATGCCGGTGCGTTCGCACAGGCGTAGCAGCGCCTCGGTCGCCCCCGAGTAGATAACGCCCCCGCCGGCCACGATCATCGGCCGGCGGGAGGCCCGGATCATGGTTACAGCACGTTCCGTAGCGCCCGCATCCGGCACCGGGCGTCCGACGTGCCAGACTCGCCTCTCCAAGAACGCCTCAGGGTAGTCGAAGGCCTCCGTTTGCACGTCCTGCGGGAGTGCGAGGGTGACGGCCCCTGTCTCGGCCTGGTTCGTGAGCACGCGCATCGCAGCGAGGGCGGAGGGGATCACCTGTTCGGGCCGCACTATTCTGTCCCAGTATCGCGATATGGGCCTGAAACAGTCGTTGACGGAGAGGGTCCCGTCGTAGGGGGTTTCGAGTTGTTGGAGGACGGGGTCAGGTTTACGCGAGGCGAAGACATCGCCGGGCAGGAGCAGTACGGGCAGACGGTTTATCGTGGCGAGGGCGGCTCCTGTGAGCATGTTGGTGGCGCCGGGCCCGATGGAGGTCGTGCAAGCGAAGGCCTCCAGGCGGTCTTTCTGGCGGGCGTAGGCCGAGGCCGTGTGTACCATCGCCTGCTCGTTGCGGGCCTGGTAGTAAGGGAGGCCGGTCGAGTACTGCTGGAGGGCCTGGCCGACACCGGCGACGTTACCGTGGCCGAAGATCCCGAAACACCCAGCGAAGAAGCGTCGCTCGATCCCGTCTCGCTCTACGTATTGCTCCGTCAAAAAGCGCACCAGCGCCTGGGCCGCCGTCAACCTTACCGTACCCAAGGGATCACCCCCGTCGTTGTAGCGAGATTCTCAGACATTCGAGGACTCTTCCAGCAGTCGCTCCACCTCTTCACGGGTTGGCATGTCGTCGGCACAAGCCAGGCGTGAGGCGACGATGGCTCCTGCGGCGTTGGCGTAGCGGATGGTCTTCTCGGCGTCCCACCCGGAGAGCAATGCGTGGCAGAGCGACCCTCCGAAGGCGTCACCCGCGCCGAGCCCGTTGACTATCTCCACCTCTATCGGTGGGGCTTCGACGACGCCGTCCTTCGTGCGGGCGAGCACGCCTTCCGGTCCCCGTTTAACGATCGCGAGTTCTATGCCGAGTTCTAGCAGCGCCTCGGAAGCCTCGAAGGGATCTGGCGTGCCTACGGCAACCTCGACCTCGGTCTGGTTGCCTACCGCCACCGTGGCGTGGCGCAGCGCCTCCCTGTAGCAGTGGGCAGCCTCCTCTTCCGATCTCCAGAGCATCGGCCTGTAGTCGAGGTCGAAGACCGTGATCCCGGAGGGCCGCTGCTCGAGGGCCGCGAGGGTAGCCGTGCGGCTCGGCTCATCGGAGAGCCCAGTACCCGTCATCCAGAATAGCGGCACGGCCGAGATCGCGTCGAAGTCGAGGTCCTCGACCGTCAGGTTCATATCAGGGGCCTTTGGCTCGCGGTAGAAAAGGATCGGGAAGTCGTCGGGAGGGTGAATCTCACAGAATGCCAGGGGGGTCCGGAACTCTGGGTCCGTACCGACCCAGGTGGTATTTACACCGAACCCCTCGAGCGTGGAGCGAACGTAGGGGCCGAACCCATCATCGCCGACCTTCGTTATGACGGCGGAGGGGTGGCCGAGCCTGGCAGCGGCGACGGCCACGTTCGTCGCACTCCCGCCGAGGGACTTGGCGAAGGTCTCGACCTCGGCGAGCGTCGCCCCGATCTGCTCGGGATACAGGTCCACGCTCACCCTTCCCATCGTAATCACTTCAGGGTTCATACGTAATCCAGTAGATCGCTTGTTGTCGGAGGTGCGGAGCGCCTGCTGAAGTGGATTCCCGCTCCCCGCTTTCGCGGGGACAAGCTTCGCGGAATGACGGGAGAGGAGACGGGACTGGGATCATGTGGACTCCGTATCACGTCTCGAGCACACTCCTCAGGTAGGCGAGGCTCCTCTCCACCTCCGCGGTCGGGCCGGAGCCGGGGTCATTATCCAACATTATGTCCTGCTCGAGCACATACCATCCCTCGTAACCGGCCCCATCCAGCACGTCCAGCACGCGCCTGACGTCCATGTCACCATCCCCGAGCGGTCTGTAGAGCCCCTCCCTGACCGCCTGTTCGTAAGGCAGGGTGCCCGAGGCTACCCGCCCAGCGAGGTCCCGGTCCACGTCCTTCAAATGGACGTGACGAATCCTCTCTGCGGCCGACTCCGTCAGCGTAATAGGGTCCCCACCTCCGACCATCGAATGTCCGGTGTCGAGGCAGAGTCCTGTTTCGCAGCCTTCCAGGAGGCGCTGCACGTGTTCCGGGCTTTCGATCTCCGTTCCGTAGTGCGGGTGGAGCACCACGGTGAGGCCATGCCTGGCACCGATCTCCTCCACCATCACAAGAGTTGCGAACAGCTCGTCCCACTCGTAGTCTTCGAGGCCCGGGGACTCCTCGTAGCCCTCATCTCCCGTCGCAGCAGCGAGCACGAGAACGCTGGCTCCAGCCGCAGCGAAGAGCCCGGCCTGCCTCTCTACCGAGGCCAACTTCGAGTCGCGCTCCTCCGGACGGTGGAGCACGGCGGGAACGAAGCCCCCGACCAGCTCGAGCCCGTGGTCCGAGAGCATGCCGGCCATCTCTTCCGGGTCCTCAGGCAAGAAACCCTCAGGACCTGCCTCCACCGCCGTCAGGCCGAGGCCGGCGGCCTCCTCGAGGACCCTCTCAGCCTCCATCTGGTAGCCCCATCCTGGCACCTCGCACACGCCCCACGAGATCGGCGCTCCTGCCACCCGTGGCGTCATCCGATCTCCGATGTCAAGACTGGGCGGTGCTCGGCGAGTGAGAGGTCTGCTGCCATCGCGATCCTGAGCGCCTCCAGAGCATCGATGGCCGTACACGGGTTGTCGGCCTCACCCCTGACCAGGGAGAGGAAGTACTTTATCTCCGCCCTGTAAGCATCGAGGAAGCGGTCCTGGAAGTTCAGGTAGGCCTCTTTCTCCGGAGGCGGGGGCCCAGGCTCGACGGAGCGCAGCGGGGTGCGCCTGTCCAGGCCGACGGCGACGCTATCTTTGGAGCCGAAGACCTCGGCCCGAACGTCGTAGCCGAGGGGATCGTGGCGTCCCCCCGTAAGCACGGCGACCACACCGTCTTTCATCCTCATCAAAGCCGCAGATGTATCCACGTCGCTGTGCTCGGCGAAGAAGTCGAATTTGCGGACGCTTCCTGTGGCATACACTTCCTCTACCTCGCCGCCCGTCAGCCAGCGCAGGATATCGAAGTCGTGGATGTGGAGGTCGCGGAAGATGCCGCCGGAGTTGGGGATGTACTCCTCGGGCGGCGGGTCTGGGTCGTGGGTTGCGAGCCTCAAGGCGTAGATGGTTCCGAGAGCACCACTCTCCACAAGGCGTCTGGCTTCGGCGTATCCGGCGTCGAAGCGCCTCTGGAAGCCGATCTGGAGCGTCGCGCCTGAGGCCTCGACCTCGTGCGCTATCTCTACGCTCTCCTCGTATCCGAGCGCTATAGGCTTCTCGCAGAAGGCGGGGATGTCGGCCTCGACGGCGGCCCGGATCAAGGGCGCGTGCGCGGGGGTGGACGCCGCGATGATGACGGCGTCAGGGCCGGAGCCGAGCACTACTTCGATCCGGCCTGCCTCCCCTCCAATCTCCTCCGCTACCTTCTGGGCGCGCTGCGGGTCGGCATCGCCGACGATTATCTCGTTTACGCCAGGATCGTTGGCCAGCACACCGGCATGGAGTGCGCCGATTCGGCCAGCTCCTAGCAGTCCAACTTTCATGCGAACTTCCCTCAGTCCTCGACGCTTACCAGCGAGCTGGTTAGCTGCTCTATCGTGCTTCCGTCGTACCTCGTGACGGGTAGTTTGCCCGACAACGATGCTACTTGAGTGCCCATCCCGCGTCAACGGGCGTCGGCAGAGGATATTTGCGGGCTAACCCGCCACGCCGTGCCCGAGGTCTGAGGCGGCATCCTCGTCGAGAAATAGCCTGGCGTTCGGATGATTCTTGAGCATCGAGGCGGGCACGCTCTCTGAGACATCACCCTCCACGGCCGCGGCCACGGCACCGGCCTTGTTCGTGCCCGAGGCGAGGAGCAGCACTTCCCTGGACTCGAAGATCGTCGCCATGCCGACCGTTATCGCCCGCTCCGGCGCGCGGGCTTCTTCGAAGTCGCTGGCGTTAACCTTGCGGGTGCTCTCGGAGAGCTGCACGACGCGGGTGCGCGAGTCGAAAGGCGCTCCGGGCTCGTTGAAACCTATATGGCCGTTGCGCCCGATACCGAGCACGCACAAGTCGATGCCACCGGCCTCCACGATGGCCGCCTCATAGAGCTCACACTCGGCCTCGGGGTCGGGAGCGGTGCCGTCAGGGACGAAGATCCGCGCGGGGTCTGCGTCGATGAGCCCGTAGAAGTTCTCCTTCATGTAAACGTGGTAGCTCGCCTCGTGATCCGGCCTCAGCCCTAGATATTCGTCGAGGTTGAAGAAGGTCGTCCCTGTGAAAGATAGCCCCTCAGAGTGGTGCATCTCGGCGAGATAACGGTACATCCCGAGAGGGGTTGTGCCCGTGGGCAGCATAAATACAGCGGTAGGCTTTTCCGACAACTTTTGCGCGACGGTGTCGGCCGCGGCCGCGCATATAGCCTCGTAGTCGGGGTAGACGCGCGCCCTCACAGGCCCGAGACGACCTTCTTGGCCCGTGGTATCGAGGGGGCGCCCATGCTCAACTCCGTAACGCCTAGGGCGACGAGCTTCGGGATCATCTCGGGTTCTCCGGCCGCCTCGCCGCACACGCCTACAGGGATGCCAGCCGCGCTTGCGGCCTCGCAAGTCTGCCGGATCAGGATAAGAACTGCGGGATGGTCCGCGTTCTGGAGCCTGCGTAGACGCTCGTTGCCCCTATCAGCGGCCAGGGTGTACTGAACTAGATCGTTCGTCCCTATCGAGAAGAAGGCCGACTCCTTCGCGAGTTCCGCGGCGCAAACCGCTGCCGCCGGGGTCTCGATCATGACGCCGGTCTCCACCTCACCGATCCGGGTCCCCTCGCCCTCGAGTTCTCTTCGGCTCTCCTGCAGCATCGCCTTCGCGGCCCGCAACTCTCCTACGTCGGCGACCATCGGGAACATGACCTTGAGGTTACCATGGGCCGCGGCGCGCAGGATCGCACGCAGCTGCCGCTTGAAGAGGTCCGGTGTGTCCAGGCTCATCCTTATGCCCCGCCAGCCGAGGAAAGGGTTCTCTTCGTGTCCCTGGTCCACGCCGGGCAGGTCCTTGTCGCCTCCCACGTCCAGCGTACGAATGATGACGGGCTTCTCGCCGAACGCGGATGCGACGGCGCTGTAGGCTCTGTACTGCTCATCTTCGGAAGGCAGGTCGTCGCGTTCCATGAACAGGAACTCGGTGCGGAAGAGCCCGACGCCTTCGGCACCCCACTCGAGCGCGTCCACGGCCTCCGACGCCGAGCCCAAATTCGCCGCGACCTCGATGCGCCGCCCTTCGCTGGTCTTTGCCTCGATGTACCGGTATTCGTCGAGGGCTGCCCGCTCTTCGGCCAGCTCCGCCGACATCCTCTCGAATCCGGCGACCGTATCGTCGTCGGGATCCGTGATGGCCGTGCCTTCGCCACCGTCGATGGCCACCTTTCTTGCGTCCAGGGCATCTTCCAGGACTTCTCCGACACCGACGACGGCGGGGATGCCCATGGAGCGCGCCATGATCGAGACGTGCGAAGTCCTCGATCCCTCGGCGGTGACGAACCCAAGCGCCATCCCCTTTGGAATTCGCGCCGTCTCAGAAGGAGCGAGGCTATGTGCCAGCACGACGGAGGGCGTCTTCAGGGCTCCGAAGCCCGAGGCGCCAAGGCCTATCAGCTCGGCAGAGATCTGGCCCGTCACGTCACGCACATCGTCGGCCCTAGAGGCGAGGTACTCATCGTCCATCTCTGCAAACTGTGCGGCGTACTCCTCACCGACGGCGAGCACCGCCGCTTCGGGGCTCTCCAGACTCCTGATGCGCTCCTCGACGGCCGAGGCCAGCTCGGGATCCTCCGCCATCTCGGCGTGGAACTCGAAGATACCGGCTTCCTCCTCATGTCCCGACCTGCGGAGCTCATCAGCAGTCTCCGAAAGCTTGCCTGTCACGGCCTCGGCCGCATCCCTGAACCTTTGCAGCTCGGCCTCTATCTCGTCCTCTTTTATCCGATATCGCTCGGGCTCGGGCCAACCTGTGGCGGGCACGAACGCCGGGCCCACGGCCACCCCTTCCGAAGCCCCTATCCCGGTCAGCTTCACGAGCTTCATCCTGACCTAGGGTTCGTCCGCCGAGACGAGCTCTGCGAGGGTCTCGACGGCCTCTTCGGCGTCCTTTCCCTCGGCGCGGATGGTAACCTTCTCGCCCTTCCTGGCCAGTCCGGTAATCTTCAGGACGCTCTTTGCGTTTACTTCTCGATCACCCTTCACGATAACGATCTGCGAGGAGAACCCCTTCGCCGCCTTGACGAACTGCGCCGCAGGCCGGCCGTGGATCCCTTCCTCAGGTCCGACCGTCGTTTCTCTCTCCGCCATGAAGCACTCCTCTCATAGCGGGGTCAGGAAGGGTTGACCCTCCCTGACCCCGCTCATGTCAGCACTTCAGCACTTCACCTTGTCAGGCCTATTGCTGAAATGCTGAGGGCTTGCAACGAGGTTGAACTTCTCTGCAAGCTGCTTTCACACCCATACACTGGTCGGCAAAATCTGTCCATACCCGCCCAATGATACTCTTACTCACTCCTGAGGGCGGCTACGGCCCCGGCGGCCGCCGAGGCCATGAGCCGCGCGTCCGAGGAGATGGTGATGAACTGGAAACCCTTCTCGGCCATACGCGAGGCGTACTCGGGAGAGCCCGTGAAGATGCCGGCGGCGAGACCGTGCTCGCGCGCGGCGTCCAGCACCCTTTCCATGGCCTCGACCACAGCCGGCTCGCTGCGGTCCATGCCCGGTCCGAGTCCGAGGCTCTGACCAAGGTCCGCCGGCCCTACGAAGACCGCATCCAGACCCTCTACACCGATTATCTCCTCCAGATTCTCCAGTGCTCCTCGCGTCTCTATCATGGCCATGGTGACGACGGTCTCGTTCGCGTGGTCGGTGTAATCCTGGCCGCCGTAGAGCGTCGCCCTGTACGGGCCATAGCTCCGGTATCCCTCAGGGGGGTAGCGGCATGCCCTGACGAAGGCCTCCGTTTCCTCGCGCGTGTTGATCATCGGGCAGATCACGGCGTAGCATCCCGCGTCGAGCACCCGCATTATGAGGCCGGGATCGTTCCAGGGCACCCGGACGACAGGCACTGTGTCCGTGGTCGAGATGGCCTGCAGCATCGGGACGAGGCTCTTGTAGTCCACGGGCCCATGCTGCATGTCTATGGTGAGGCTATCCCATCCCGCGTGCGCCATGACCTCGGCGGAGAAGGAACTCGGCACGTGCAGCCACCCGTTCACGGCGGTTCCGCCCTCTCGCCAGATCTTCCTCAGACGGTTCTCCCTCACCTTTGATCCCCTCTCTCGGCTGCCAACACGCACCCGGTAGCGTAGCACCGCCCTCACTGCTAAAGCGATTCGCAGTGGGTCATGACCCACTGCGAATCGCGCATTCAGCTATCAGCCTTCAGCGATCAGCTTCTTGTTTTGGCTGACAGCTGATGGCTGATAGCTTCGAATCAGTCAAGTCGCCTCTGGTTCACGACCGGTATGCTCGTGACCATCTGGATCATCGGGTGCGACCGATTTTCCTCGCAGGATCGTGAGGGCACCCAGTGGGAACAGTACGACCGAAAGCAAGCCTGCTACCACCATGGCAGCCCCGTCCGCAGGACTGAGTATGCCCAGGTCCATCCCGATCCCCGTGGCGGCAACGATGAACGGCAGCGAGGTCGCTTGCAAGAGGGCGGCCGCCAGAGAGCTTCTGTTGCCGACCATCGGCCCGTACAGCGCGGCCGGCAGCCCGCGGGCGAGCAGCAGGGCGAGGAGGAACACGGGCACCAGCGCTAGCGCCGCCCCTCCGCCGAGGAGCGCCCTCACGTCGAGTTGCATCCCGCTGGTGACGAAGAAGAACGGGATGAAGACGCCGAAGCCGACGGCCTGGAGCTTGGTATGGAAGCCCGTGTGCGTCATCATCTCATCGCGATCCAGCAACTTGAGCACCGCACCGGCGAAGAACGCGCCCAGGATCACCTCGAGCCCCAACAGTTGCGCGACCACCACGAGCCCGATGAGCAAGAGCAAGGCTCCCCTGACCCGGATCTGGGCGCTCGTGTCTTGCAACCTCACGAGGGCGGAACTCAGGCGGCTCGAGTGCTCGACCTCGGCCAGGGCTACGCCCGTAGCGATCACCAGCACCACGAAAGCCCCGATCAAAAGGAGCGTGGCACCGACGCTGCTTGAATCCCCCGAGAAGAAAAGAGAGAGCAATATGACCGCGCCGAAGTCGGCAATCGAGGAGCCGGCGATGACCAGCTGGCCGAGCGTTGTATTGGCCTGCCCGGTGTCGGTGAGCACCGGGATCACGATGCCCAAAGAAGTCGAGGAGAGGATGATCGCCACGAGCAGCGGAGCTTCTATGAGACCGGCTGCGTAGAGTCCAAGGCCGATGCCTAGCGCGATCGCCACAGAGACCACGAACCCGATGGCCGCGCTACGCAGCCGCGCCCCTCGCAGACGATCCAGGTCGATCTCGAGTCCCGCAAGCAGCAACAGGAAAGCGAGACCGAGCAGGGCCATAACCTGCAGCGGCACGTCCACCTCGGCTAGCCCGAGGACCGCCGGGCCGATCACGATGCCGACCGCGATCTCGATGACGACGGAGGGGATACGCAGGGCCGGTACCAGGCTGAGGCCGAGCGGCACCACGAAGGCGATCGCCGCCACGATCAGGAGTCCCGTGAGGGAGATCTCGGGCATCAGAGCTTCCTATGTGATGTGGGCTGTCCCGGTTTCGGGTCACACATGACCGTTCACCTCGACGTACACCTTGATCGGCTTCTTCTCCTCGGTGAGGAGCCTTATCATCTCCTCGTAGCCCTCGAGGCCCTCTACCGGGTGGGTCAGCAACCGCTTCAGCCAGCCTGGGTACTCGGCCTCCGAGAGGGCCATGTCCTCGACGCCCCGCTCGAAGTAGGTGCGGTTGGCGTTAACCGAGCCCACCGCCACCTTGTTGCCAAGCACGAAGCCGAGCATGATGTAGTCTCCTGGCACCTCGACCGTACGATCCCCGCCGCTGATCCCGGTAAGGACCACCCGCGCCCGTCCGATGGTCGCCGTAAGCGGCATCTCGTCGAGCCCTTTGCCCTCTCGGACGAAATGGATAGGGCCATCTATGTGGGTTCCGGTGTGGGCCCCCATCGAGATCTCGGAGACGTTGGCCGCGTCGCCTTTCTCTATGCTCTGCGTCCGTTCTATCCGGACCGGCGGGTTGTCCGGCCAGTGGACCATGCCACTGTGCAATGAGACGGATACGTCGATCCAGCCGTTTTCCATGCCCCTACCTTCCCTTTCCGAGCACCCTATCGAGGTTGTAGGCGGCGCTGATCAGGGTCAGGTGCGTGAAGGCCTGCGGGAAGTTGCCTAAAGCCTCCCCGCTTGGCCCGATCTCCTCGGCGTAGAGCCCGAGATGGTTAGCGTAGCCGAGCATCTGCTCGAAGATGAGGCGGGCTTCTTCAAGCCGCCCGGCCCGCGTAAGCGCCTCGACGAGCCAGAACGTACACAGGTTGAACGTGCCCTCCTCCCCCATGAGGCCGTCGGCGGACTTCTGCACGTCGTAGCGGAAAACGAGGCCGCCTGTGACCAGCCCGTCGTCTTTCGGGGGGCGGTTGATCGCGTCAAGCGTCTTGAGCATCCTGGGACCTTTGGGGGCCACGAAAAACACCAGTGGCATGATGAGGCTCGAAGCGTCGAGGGTGTCGTCGCCGTAGGACTGCACGAAGGCCTTGCGCTCCTGGCTCCATCCTTTCTCCATTATCTCCTCGTAGATCTCATCCCGAACCTTCAGCCAGCGTTCGCGGTCGGCGGGGAAGGAACGCTTGTCGGCGAGCCTCAAGCCACGGTCTATGGCGACCCAGCACATGAGCTTGGAGTACACGGAATGCTGTCGACCGCTGCGAACCTCCCAGATTCCCTCGTCCTTACGCTGCCAGTTTTCGCACACCCAGTCGATCAAACCTCGCAGGTGGGTCCAAAGTTCGTACCAGATGGGGTCTCCGTACTTGTTGTAGAGGTAGACGGCGTCCATGAGCTCGCCGTAGATGTCTAGCTGCAGCTGGTCGTAGGCGCCGTTGCCGATGCGGACCGGGCGCGAACCCCGGTAACCATCCAGGTGATCGAGGGTCTCCTCTGTCAGGTCGGTGCGCCCGTCTATCCCGTACATCAGTTGCCATAGACCGTCGGTCTTCGACTCGTAGCAGCGGTTCTCGAGCCAGCCCATGAACCCTTCTGCTTCCTCCGTGAACCCGATGCGGAGGAGCCCGTAGAGGGTGAATGCGGCGTCCCTGATCCAGGTGTAGCGGTAGTCCCAGTTGCGCTCCCCGCCAATACCCTCCGGCAGGCTGGTAGTGGGAGCAGCGACGATGGCCCCTGTCGGCTCGTAGGTCAGGAGCTTGAGCGTCAGGGCAGAGCGCTGGACCATCTCGCGCCAGCGTCCGGTGTAGGTGCACTGCGAGAGCCAGCGGCGCCAGTACTCGACGGTCTGCATGAAGATCTCTTCTTCCTGCCGCTCGGAGACGGAGAGGCCACGATCAACTTCTGCCTCGATCTCCCTGAGCACGAACACGGCCATCTGCTCTTCTTGGAGTCTGAATTCTGCTACTGCCCGGTTACCCTCGGTCCTCAGGGGGACGTCTGTTGCCAGGCCCAGGCTCAGTTGTCGCGAGCGAAAGTAGGCCCCTCCCTCGGTGATCTCGGTGTTATGATCATCGCGGGCATAATTGAAAGCGGGAGAGCATTCCATCCGGAAGTCCATCTCTCCGCGTACCACCTTGATCCGGCGGATCAGCTGGTGGCCTCCCTGTCCGTTCATGGAGACGCCGATCGGCATGTAGTCCGTGACCTCCGCAACGCCTTCGGGCACGAAGAAGCGGGTGATGAGGACGTTGGTGTCCGGCCAGTAGAGCTGCTTGGGGGTGACATTGTCTGAGGTGGGGGCGATCTTGAAGCGGCCGCCTATCTCATCGTCGAGGATTGCTGCGAAGACGCTCGGGGAGTCGAAGCTCGGCAGGCACAGCCAGTCGATCGAACCATCCATCCCCACAAGGGCGACGCTGTGCAGGTCTCCTATGATCCCGTAGTTCTCTATCGGTTGGTAGGCCATAGCGTCAGTCTCCTTACCTATGAGGGTTACTACGAGGGATCCGGCCTGGATGTCGGAGGTGATGCCAGAGCTGACTTTCGTGGCGCCCCTCCTGCCGGGCAGGGAGGAGGAATGGCCTCGCTTCGTGCAGGAAGTGGTGGATTCCGAGCACCGCCCGCTACCTATCGGTGAATCGTCGTCATGATCCCTCGGCGGACGGCGATTACCGCCTCTCATCCGGGTCGTCTGTCGTGCAAGGGGCGAGGTTCGATCCAAGGAGCTCCTGCGCCTCCTCGGGGAGGCGGGGACCCCACCAGTAGTCGCCCTGTCCGACATCGCATCCCAGCTTGCGAAGCTCCTCGAACTCCTCGTGGGTTTCCACTCCCTCAGCGACCACCTCGATGCCAAGGGCGTGCCCGAGATCAATCGCCGCCCGCACGATGGCAAGATTCTTGTGGTCGGTGTCCAGATTTTCCACAAGCACCCGGTCCAGCTTCAGCTGATCCACGGGCAGATACCTAAGGTATGACAACGAAGAATATCCCACTCCGAAGTCGTCTATGGCCACCCGCACCCCGAGATCCTTGAGACGCCGGAGCGTCTGCGCGCTCGATTCCCCATCCTCGACCAGGACGCTCTCAGTGATCTCCAGCGTAAGGCTGGCGGGGTCAAGGTCGGCCTGCCTCAGGGCCTCCTCGACCTCGCCAACGAGTTCGGGGTAGCGCAGTTGGCGGGCGGAGAGGTTCACGGCCACGGACAGCGGGACGGCCCTGGGGTAACGTTCCTGCCACTCCCTGGCGCGTCGACATGCCTCGCCCAGCACCCACCGCCCTATGGGGACGATCAGGCCAGTTCGCTCGGCCACGGGGATGAATCCCGAAGGGGTCAGCAGGCCGTGCTCCGGATGGCCCCACCTCAGCAGTGCCTCCAACCCCACGATCTTGCCGTCAGGTATCGAGGCCAAGGGCTGGTAGAAGAGGGGCAACTGCTCATGGGGAACCTCTAGCGATCTTCTGAGGTCGCCCTCCAGCTCCAGGCGGTCCCTGGCCCGTTCGTACATATCCGGGTCGAACACCCTGAAGATCCCGCCGCCTTCCTTTGCCCTGTACATCGCGGTGTCGGCGTCCCTGAGAAGATCCTCCGGCGTCTTCGTCCTGGCGTCGCCCAGGCCGATGCCTATGCTGGAGGAGGCGACCAGCTCTCTGCCCTCCAATAAGAACGGTGCTTCGAGCTCTTCGATGATCCTCTCGGCCACCCGCACTGCTACTTCAGGACCATCGACGTCCTCGATAAGCACGACGAACTCGTCGCCCCCGAAGCGGGCCAGGCTATCCTCCGGGCGCACGCAGCGCTCGAGGCGCTGGGCGACGAGCGTGAGGAGCAAATCCCCAGCTTCGTGGCCCAACGAGTCGTTTATGACCTTGAACTCGTCGAGGTCCGTGAACAATACCGCCACCTTCCGGCCCCTCCTGCGTCTGGTGCGATCGAGGGCCTTCCTGAGACGGTCCAAGAAGAGTTGGCGGTTCGGGAGGTCGGTCAGGTAGTCGTGAAAGGCCCGATGCTCGAGCCGCGCCTCCAGCGCCTTGCGCTCGGTAAGGTCGTAGAAGACCCCCTGCCAGTAGAGGGGTTCGCCCTCTTCATTTCTCACGATGGTCGCCTCGTCCCTGATCCAAATCAGGTGCCCGTCCTTGGCAAACTGGCGATACTCCATGACGAAGGGCTCCCCGGTCTCGTTGGTGCGCAGATCCTCGGCCAGGACGGCTTCCCTGTCGTCGGGATGAAGGATCTTGATCCAGAGGTCCGGGATCGAGGTGCACTCCTCGGGAGTGTATCCCACGATGTCCGTCACCTGGGGGCTGACGTACACGGATTCGCTGATGTCTCGTATCTGCTGTATGTAGGTGATAGCAGGTATGCGCTCGACCAGCATCCGGTAGCGCTCCTCGGTCTCCCTGAGACGCTCTTCGGCCTGCTTGCGCCTCGTGACGTCCCTGGTGTTTATGACGAATCCGCCCACACCAGGCTGTTCGGGTCTGGTTTTGAAGGGTGAACCACTACGATCTTTCCGTCCAATCACCTTGACAGAACCTGGAGTATACCGAAGAAGCTTGCTGCGCAACCGGAGACGGCCATGCAGCAGCCGCCATAGACGCCGCGGGCGCAATGCGGCGGACGCTCCGGTAATATTCGGGTCTGATGCCTGTCCGTGGGCCCGGCCCTGAGGGCTCAGGCTTTCGGGCATCGCGACCACCCGTAAATGGCCCGGGAGAAGGTGCTAGAGGTGAAGGCGCACGAGAGTTCTTCTTGGCGAGAGAGGGTAAAGGCCCACGTCCGGGTACGCCACCGTTTGCGCTCGGGCGCCGTTCTTCTCAGGGGCGCATGGGTACAGATCCTCCAGACGGCGCTGGCCGCCTGCGGGGCATGGTTGCTTTCCGTCTTGCTCCTCGGCGTGGAGCGGCCAACCTTCGCCCCCATAGCAGCGGTAATCTGCCTCGGGCTCGCGGTCGGCGAGCGCGGCCGCCGCGCCGTCGAGCTTACGCTCGGGGTGGCCTTCGGGGTCGCTATCGCAGACTTCCTCGTCTTCGCCTTCGGGGTAGGGGCGGTGCAGGCCGGTCTTGTGGTGGCCCTAGCCATGGCCGTGGCTGTGTTCTTGGGACGCAAAGAGGTCGGCGTGAAGGAGGCCGCGATATCGGCGTTGATCATCATGATCACCTTCCACTCCCCAGAGAGTGGCCTTCCACTGGAGCGCTTTCTTGAGGCGTTGATCGGGGGCGGCACCGCCCTGCTGATAAACGCCCTGCTCCCCATCAACCCCGAGCGCATGGTAGAGGAGGCCGCCCATCCCCTCTTCGAGGAGTCGGTGGAGGTGCTCGGGGAGGTGGCTGGCGCGCTAGAGGAAGGCGACGCCGAGCGCGCCCAGAACGCCTACGTCAAGGCCCGCGAGATCGACGCGCGCGTGGGCGGGCTGAAAGAAGCCGTCGCGGCCGGCCAAGAGACGGCCAGGCTCGCCCCACCCAGGCGCGCGAGTATCGGGCACCTCGAGCTCTACGCCAGGGCGCAAGACCAGATAGACCTGACCGTAAGGGACGTGAGGGCGATCGCCCGCGCCGCCCTCAGCGTGGTACAGCCTGGCGATCCCTCTCCAGAAGCGCTACCTTCGTCCGTCCGCGGCCTTGGGCGGGCGACCGAGGCCCTAGCCGCCTACCTGGAAACGTCCGGAGATCCAGAGGACACGCGATGGTTCGCGCTGGAGGCCGCGAGGGAGGCCAGCATGCTCCTGGTGGAGCGCGAAGACCTCACGAGAAGCCTCGCCGTCAACGCGCTCGTCGACCAGATCCACTCCTCCGCCGTAGATCTCCTCGGGGGCACCGGCATGGACCGGGGGGCGGCACTGCAGGCCCTCGAGGAGGCCACAGGACGTGCTACGTGATGAAGCGGTTCGCGGACCGCCCTCGCTGCGCCTCCTCCTGCGAACCGCGGCCACAGGCATCAGCCTTCAGCAGGGTTGGGGGCGAAGCTCGTATGCCGGTGATCGAGGACACTGGGACGATTTTCGGGGAGGAGGCGGCATGATCCGCGCGTTCGTCTTCGACCTTGACGGTACGCTCGTAGAGACCGAGGAGCTCAAGGCCCTCTCCTACGCCCGCGCCGCCACCGAACTACGCCCCGATCTCGACGAGGAGCAGGTGATCGCCGCCTTCGGGGACCTGGTGGGTTTCTCGCGACAGGAGGTCGCCGCCGGTCTGACAGCGCGTTGCGATGAAGATGGACCGCATGGCATCATGGAGCGATGAAAGCTTACTCCGAAGACCTTCGTAGGAAGATCGTGAATGCCATCGGGAGAGGCAT
>Ga0126307_10000558_pt1 | contig 23963 bp, 23 predicted proteins | sample Plot28_FD_89955 | JGI IMG/M metagenome (GOLD analysis project Ga0126307, IMG submission 89955) | Serpentine soil microbial communities from UC McLaughlin Reserve, CA, USA - Plot28 | ecosystem: Environmental > Terrestrial > Soil > Grasslands | place: USA: UC McLaughlin Reserve, Lake County... | reverse complement strand
CCGAGCGACAGCGGCATGCAGCCGAGGCCGATCCGCGTCACGGGCATGTCGCCGAGCTTGGTCACCCGCGGCAGTCTGCCGACTACACTCGCCGGGCGATCGGGCGGTTAGCTCAGTTGGCTAGAGCGCCTGCCTTACAAGCAGGAGGTCCCCAGTTCGAGCCTGGGACCGCCCATTGTCGGAACGCCGCTCCGGACGGGAAATCGGACCCCGTCGGCTCAGTGGCATTGCCGGACCCCGCACGGTGCCTAAGAGCAGAATGGAAGCGTTCGCGGCCGTCCCGGCCGTCCCCGCGAAACGGCGCGCGCTCGAGTACATCGCCGCACCCTTCCCCGCGCTGCTGCGTCGCATGAAACGCACAAGCCGCCGGCCGTCGCCGGGCAGCCACAACGAGGCAGCGACCGGCGAGCCGCCCATGTGGCGCGAAAGTCTGCGCACCGTGTACCCCAAACCGGTTATACGTCGACGTGTACCCCCACAAGGAGGCACCATGCGGAAGATTTCCGCCGCCCTGTTCGTCACCGCTGCGCTGGCCACTACGGCAGCCCCGGCGTTCGCCAACCCGTCCCCGCCGACCAACGGCGGCAACGGTGGCGGCCAGTCCGGTCAGTGCACCGGTTCGGCTCAGGACCGCCCGACGTCGTGCCAGTCGCCGGGAGGAGTCTCGCAGAAGTAGTCAGGGAGCAGTAGCAGCCGCTGCCATTCGGTTGCGCTGCGCGGGTTGCTCGCCGGGCCGGGAGTGGCACCGGTCCGGTGGGTTGGCTGCCGTAGGGGCTGAACTGCTTGCAGCTGACTCAGCTGCAGACAGGCCTGGCGATACGCGTAGGCGCGCGCCGCAGGTGGCGTAACCCGTTCGGGCGGGGCACCGCCCACTCCCTCGGTCAGCGCTCTGGCGTTACCACGCGCGCATCGGCCCAGGGCTCGCCCGCGGCGACCTGGCGCCCGTCGGGGAGGATCAAGACCGCCATCGCGTCGGAGAACTCGTCTCCGACTTCGAACGTCTGGCCGAACCGCGTCGAGAGTTCGTCGCCCCAGGCGGCGAGGAAGCTCTGGTTTGCGAGCGCCGTCGCCCGGTTGCGCTGCGATACGCGCGGCGCCCAGATCGCGTCCGGCAGCGACATCCCGAAGTCGAAGTGGTTCATCAGGATGCCCAGCACCGTGGTCTGGATCGTCTGCCCGCCCGCGGCCCCGACCGTGAGCACCGGCCGGCCGTCGCGTGCCACGACAGTCGGCGACATGTTGCCGCGGGGGCGCTTGCCGCCCGCGGCGAGGTTCGGGTCGCCCGGGAACGAGCTCGCCGGCCCCGTGAAGTTGGTCATCTCGTTGTTAAGGCAGAAGCCGTAGCCGGTCACGACCACGGCGCTTCCGCAGGCATTCACCAGCGTCCCGGTGTACGCGACCATGTTCCCGTCGCCGTCGGCGAGCGAGAAGTGGTGGGTCGAATGCGCCCCGCTCTCCGTCTCCAAGCCTGCCGTGCTCCCCGAGCACTCCATGTCGTAGGGCGGGGTGGGATCGCCCGGGGCAACCGGGGCCTGCATCGCGGTGTCGCCGATGAGGCAGCGGCGCTCATCCGCATAGCCCTGCGAGAGCAGTCCGTCGAGCGGCACGTCGACGAACCGCGGATCGCCGACCCAGCGCTCGCGGTCCGCATAGGCCAGCTTGGAGGTCTCGAGGTAGCGGTGCAGCGCGAGCGCGCGATCCGGCCCGGAGAGGTCGAACCCCTCGAGGATGTTGAGTGCCTCGCCCAGCGTCGACCCGCCGTCCGGTGGCGGCGTGGTGTAGAGGTCGTAGCCCCGGTACCGGACATGCGCCGGCGCCGGGCGCTCTTGCCGGTAGCCCGCGAGGTCGGAGAGCGTCATCCTGCCCGGGCGTAGCGCGCTGGGAACGACGTACTGCGCCGCGTCGGGCGTCAGCGGCGGGTTCTGGACCGTCTCCACCATCGCCTTCGCGATCGGGCCGTCCTCGCTGTAGAGCACGCCGACCCCGTGGTCCGCGATCAGCTTGTAGGCGCGCGCGAGGTCTGGGTTGCGGAACAACGTCCCCTCCACCGGAAGCTCGCCGCCCGGGAAGAAGAGGTCGTAGGTCGACTGGAAGGCTCTGAACCGAACGCGGTTGAGCGGGCCGGGGACGAAGTCCTCCTCGACCACCAACCCCTCGCGAGCGACCCTGATCGCCGGCTGCAACGCCTGGCGCAATGAGATCGTCCCGAAGCGGTCGAGCGCCTCCTTCCACGTCATCAGCGTCGTGGGAACGCCGGCCGAGAGCACGCCGGTGCCCGGGAGATTGCGCCGGTCCTCCGGGACGAATCCCTGTGGGGCGGGTGTGCGGTCCCCGATCACGACTGCGCGCCCCTCATCCTTCAGGTAGATCGTCATGTAGCTGGAGCCGCCGAGGCTCTCCACGTAGGGCTCGGTCACGCCGAGGACGGCGGCGGTGGTGACCGCCGCGTCGACGGCGTTGCCCCCGCGCTTGAGGGCGTTGACTCCCTCGCGCGTGGCTACGGCGTCGACGGTCGCGACGGCGCCGCCGGAGCCGACTGCGACGGGCTGCGGCTCCGGTGCCAGGCGCGGCTCGTCGTCGTCGCCATCGGCATGAGCCACCGGCGCGGGCGCGACCGCGACCAATACCGCGAAGACGATCGTGAGCAAACGCTTCCGCATCGCTCCCCCGGGCGGCTGTGCGAAGACGGGAGCCGAGCGTAACACAGAATGAGAGTCTGCAAAGCCAACCGGAAACGCCCGGGATCGCCGCAAACATCGGCAGCCGGGCGGGAAGCGCTGTGGAAGCAGCAAGCTGCAGCAGCGGGCAGCAGGCGAAGTGCTCGGTCACACAACAACGGCGCCATCGTGCGATGAAGAGGTGGACCGCAGCAGGAAGCGACACACTGCGTCGCCCTTACAAGCAGGAGGTCCCCAGTTCGAGCCTGGGACCGCCCACTCAACAACGCCGCAAAGAGCGCGAGTTTGTCTTGCGAGGCGCTAGCAAGACGACACCTCGGAGGAGCAGGCGTTCCTGCGCGCCCGCGACGAAGCCGAGTCGAGAACGCTCACGCGCACGGCTGCGACGTGGCCACTTCCGCCGGCGCGATAGCTCGCTGCTCTGGCTCCTGCGCCTCGTCGCCCTGCCGAATGAGGCTGGTGACCATGACCGCGGCCGCCACGACCAGGATCCCGCTGACCGTGGCCGCGACCTGCAGTCCCTGGGTGAAGGCCTCGCGGGCCGACTCGAGCACGTCCGCGGCCAAGTCGTGGGGCAGGCGGTCGGCGACCATTACGGCCCCGCCGAGCGTGTCGGTCGCGGTCGCGGCCGCGTCGCGCGGCACGTCGGCCGGGATCTCGTCCGCCGTCGTCCCGCGGTAGACCGCCGTCCCGACCGTGCCCAGAATCGCCAGCCCGAGCGCGCCGCCGAGCTCGGAGCTCGTCTCCGAGATCCCCGACGCGGCGCCGGCGCGCTCCGGCGGAGCGCTCCCGACCGCAAGGTCGGCGGCAAGCGTGAACAGCGGCGCGAGCCCCACCGACATGACGACGAGCCCTGCAACCAGAAGGCCCGGCCCACCGGCAACGCCCACCTGGGTGAGCAGCGCGATGCCGGCGATCGCCACGACGATCCCCCCGAGCATCACGACCGGCGGCCGGATTCGTGCCGCGAGCGGCGGCGTCAGCTGCGAACCGACGACGAACGCGGCCGCGCCCGGCACGCTCCACAGGCCGGCCTCGAGCGGGGAGTAGCCGAGCACTAGCTGGAAGTACTGGGCCACGAACACCTCGATGCCGAACACGACCGCGAAGCCGAGGGTGTTCGCACCCAGCGCCAGGCTGAACGCGGGCCGGCGGAACAGGCCGAGGTCAATCATCGGGTGGGCCAGACGGCGCTGGCGGTCGACGAACACGGCGCCGAGTGCGACACCGGTGAGGATCGGCGCGACGCTGGCGAAGCTCGTCCCTTCCCTGGCAACGGCCTTGATGCCGTAGATCACCGTCAGGACGGAGGCAAGCGAGAGGGCGGCGCTCGCGAGGTCGAGGCGACCGGGGTTCGGGTCCTTGTATTCGGGAAGGAGGCGTGGGCCGATCGCCAGCAGGATCGCCATCACCGGCACGGCCAGCAGGAAGACCGAGCCCCAGTGGAAGCTCTGGAGCAGCACGCCGCCGACCAGCGGCCCGAGGGCCGCCCCGGTCGAGAAGCTCGTGATCCAGATCCCGATCGCGACCGTGCGCTGCTGGTCGTCCTCGAACATGTTGCGGATCAGCGACAGCGTCGACGGCGCCAGCGTCGCGCCGGCGATTCCCAGCAGCGCCCGCGAGGCGATCAGCATCTCCGCGCTCGACGAGAACGCCGCGACGACCGAGGCGCCGCCGAACGCGGCCGCGCCGATCATGAGCAGCCGGCGCCTGCCGATCCGGTCGCCCAGCGTGCCCATCGTGGTCAGGAAGCCGGCGACCAGGAAGCCATAGATGTCGACGATCCACAGCAGCTCGGTGCTGCTCGGATGAAGGTCGGCGCTGAGCGAGGGCAGCGCGAGCGTGAGGACGGTCAGGTCCATCGCGTAGACCAAGCAGGGCAGAGCGATCACGGCGAGGCCGATCCACTCGCGGCGGGTCGCGCGCCGAACGGGGTTGAGGTCACTCCGGTCCATTTCTGCCTCCTTCGCTGCGACGTTCATGACCTCGCAGTTGCGGCGGCCGGGCCAGGCGTTACGGATCCCGTTGAAACTCGCGGAAGGTGGCGATCAGGCTGTCGCGCATCTCGACCGACAGCGACTGCTCGCCCCGGCCGCCGAGCGATCCGGCGAGCGTGCGCATTTGCTCGAGGTACTCGGTGCACCCCGGGCAGGTCTCGAGGTGGCGCTCCAGACGCGTCGCCTCCTCGGCCGGCAGCGCGCCATCGAGGTAGTCGGTGACGATCTCGACCACTTGGATGCAGGCGAGATCTTCGCGGTCGGGCTCTTCAGTCATCACTGTCCTGAAGTGCAGTGTCGCCGACGGGCTCCGCCGTTACGGCCCCGTAGTAGCTCTCGATCGCGTTCCGGACCCGGCTACGCGCACGGTGCAGCAGCACCCGCTGGTTGCCGGCGGAGATCTCGAGCGCCTCGCTGACCTCCTCCGAGCTCCAGCCCTCGACGTCGCGCAGTCCGATCACCGTCCGTTGCGCGACTGGGAGGTCGGCGATGGCGGCAGCGATCACGTCTCGCGTCTCCCCGGCCAGCAGCCCCTCGTCGGGCGTCGGCCAGCGTGTCGGCATGATCGCCCAGTGCCCGGGCCAAAGCTCGTGGTCGGCGGGGAGGAAGCGGTCGGGATCGACCGACGGCTCTCCGGTGTCCTCTGCCGCGGCCAGCGCCGAGAACGGCGTGCTCCGCCGCTCGCGGCTGCCGGTGCGGATGGCCACGTTGGTGAGGATGCGGAAGATCCAGGTCTTGAGCGAGGAGCGGCCCTCGAACTCGTCGATTCCGCGCATCACTGCGATCCACGTCTCCTGCACCGCCTCCTCGGCGGCCGCGCGGCTCGGGACGTAGGCCATGGCGACGCGGATCATCGCTGGGCTGTGGCGGTCGACGAGTGCAGCGAACGCATCCGCATCACCGCGGCGAAGCGCCGTGATCTCCCGCTGGGACAAAGCTCAGCCGGTGACGAGCCGCTCTCGTCGCGCGAGCTCGGCCTCGGTCGGCTCCTCGAAGTCCATCTCCCCGATCTCGATCTGGCCGGCGCGGGCGTAGGTGTTGATCGTCACCCCGGTTGTCGAGACGGTGTTGTCGACGAGCCGCAGCGCGACCGGGATCGTGCCATCACCGAAGAGGCGCTTGCCGCTGCCGAGCGCGACGGGGAAGATCCAGACTCGGAGCTCGTCGATCAGGTCGTGCCCAAGCAGGGTCTGAATCAGGCCAGGGCTGCCATGGACCTGGATCTCGGGCCCGTCCTCGCGCTTCAGCGCCTCGACGTACTCCGCGACGTCACCCGAGATCAGCGTCGAGTTGTTCCACTCCACCCGGTCCAGCGTCATCGACGCGACGTACTTGCGGGTGCTGTTGAGGTGGTCGGCGATCGGCCCTTCGTCGTAAGGCCAGTGCGCGGCGAAGATCTCGTAAGTGCCGCGTCCGAGCAGGAGCTCGTACGGTGGGCTCCCGGAGACCCGCTCCATCATCCCCTCGTCGAAGTAGTTGACCGCCCAGCCCCCCTTCGTGAAGCCGCCAGTCGGATCCTCGTGCGGCCCGCCCGGCGCCTGCATGACGCCGTCGAGCGACACGAACGTGTTCACGGCGAGCTTTCTCATTGGTCTCCCCTCGCGTGACTGAGCTTCTCCGCGAACGCGGAGCTACCACTTCGACCGCCACGCGGCCGGAAATTCATCGGCCTGGCGATGAACCGACCGCGCCAGTCTCGGCGTACCAGCGATGAATTCAACGCCAGCCGTTCGTCTACCGGGCTAGACCGCACCTCGCGAAGGGACCCCCCGTGAGACAGAGATTCCGCTCCGCCGCCCAGCTTCCCGGCGGCCGCCGCACGAAGTTTGCCGTCATCGCGACCTGGCTGGTCGTCCTGGTGGCGATCGGCCCGCTCGCCGGCAAGTTCGAGGACGCTCAGGAGAACGACCCTGCCGACTACCTGCCCGCGGGCGCCGAGTCGGTGAAGACGCTCGATCGACTCGAGGGCTTCCCCTCCGAGGACGAGGCCGACGCGATCACCGTTTTCCATCGCGATGGCGGGCTGACCGCCCAGGACAGGGCGGCGATCGAGCGGGTGCGGACGAGGATCAACGTCAGGGTGCGCACGGAGATCAACGCCGAGCGCCGCGACACCGTGGCCGAGACGGGCCGCGCCGTGATCTCGGACGACGGCGCCACCGCGCTTCTGACGACCCCGATCACCGTTCCCGAGGAGGCCAGCGGGGATGCCGAGGACCTGCTGACCGACACGCCCGAGGAGATCAAGGAAGAGCTTGGCTCGTTGCCGAGTGGCCTCGAGGCGAAGGTGACGGGCCCCGCGGGCTTCTCCGCCGACGCGGTCGAGGTCTTCAACGACATCAACGGCACGCTGCTCCTGGCGACAGCGGCGCTGGTGCTCGTACTGCTGATCATCATCTACCGCAGCCCGATCTTCTGGATGATCCCGTTCTTCTCGGTGCTGCTCGCCGAGATGGTCACGCGCGGCCTCGGCTACCTGATCGCGGAAGCCGGTGTCACGATCACCGGCCAGTCGGGGGGCATCCTCCCGGTGCTGGTCTTCGGCGCGGGGACCGACTACGCGCTGCTGATGGTCTCGCGCTATCGGGAGGAGCTGCGCCGGCACGAGGACAAGCACGACGCGATCCGCGTGGCGCTGCGCCGGACGAGCCCCGTGATCCTGGCCTCGGGTGCGACGGTGATGGCCGCGCTGCTGACGCTGTCGCTGGCCGAGGTCACCGGGACGTCCGGCCTAGGGCCGATCGGCGCGCTGGGCATCGCGATGGCGATGCTCTCGATGCTGACCATCCTCCCCGCCCTCTTGGCGGTCTTCGGCCGCCGGGCCTTCTGGCCCTTCATCCCGCGCGTCGGCAGCGAAGGCACGGACGAGACGCACGGCGCCTGGCGCCGCGTCGCCGAGTGGGTGGCGCGCGCGCCGCGCCGGGTCTGGGTGGGGACGACCGCGCTGCTTCTGGTGATGGCCTGCGGGCTCGTCTTCCTCAACAGCGACCTGACCTCGGGCAACATGTTCCGCGACGACGTCGACTCGGTTCAGGGCCAGGAGCTGCTCGAGGAAGGCTTCCCGGCGGGCTCCAACGCCCCGACCAACGTCCTCGTCACCGATGAGAGCAAGGTGGAGGCCGTGCGCACCGCCGTGTCCCGCGCGCCTGGCGTGGCGGAGGTCTCTCCTCGGGTGGAGCGCGGACCGGCCGGCGCGAAGCTCGAGGCGACGCTCGACGAGGATCCCTACAGCACCGGCGCATTCGACCTGATCCCAGGTATCCGCAAGGCGGCGCGCGCCGCCGCTGCTGGTGCCGTGCTCGTAGGCGGCCCCACGGCCGAGGAGTACGACCTGCGCCAGTCGGCGGCGCGCGACAACCGGCTGATCGTGCCAATCGCGCTCGTGGTCGTCTTCCTGATCCTCGCCGCTCTCCTGCGCGCGATCACGGCGCCGCTGGTACTGATCGGGACGGTGATCCTCAGCTACTTCGCGGCGCTCGGCATCGGCGCGTTCTTCTTCGAGAACGTCTTCGACTTTCCGGGGATGGCGCCCGACCTGCCGCTGTTCGCGTTCATCTTCCTGGTGGCGCTGGGCATCGACTACAACATCTTCCTGATGGCGCGCGTGCGCGAGGAGACGCTCACGCGCGGGACGCGCGACGGGATGATCCGCGGCCTGGCTGTAACCGGTGCGGTCATCACCTCGGCCGGAATCGTCCTCGCCGGCACGTTCTCGACGCTCGCCGTTCTGCCGCTGGTGATGCTCACCGAGATCGGGTTCACGATCGCGGTCGGCGTCCTGATCGACACCTTCCTGGTCAGGTCGCTCCTGGTGCCCGCTCTGGTGCTCGAGATCGGCGACAGCGTCTGGTGGCCCTCCGCCCTGGCGCATCGCGCTCGCGAGGAACGCCGCAAGCCCGGAGCGGAGCCGATGCCGGTCGGAAGCGAGCGGTGAGCTCGGCCACGTTGGGTAGCGACCGGGCGTAGGCGCACCTGCCTTACAAGCAGGAGGTCGCCGGTTCGAGCCCGGCACTGCCCACTCGGGTGTCCAGCGCGTGAGAGGCCTCGCGGTACGCGTCGTCGATCAACGTCGCCGCCCGCGAGAAGTCGATCGGCTGGACGGTGATCGGGCAGGGCGGCGGCAACACGATCAGGCGCGGGTCGTCGGCGAACGCGGCGATCTCGGAGTTCAGCCGGAGGTGCACGAGCTGGGACATCGCGTGGATCGCCATGCCCAGCGCGCCGTGCGGCTCCTCGGGCAGCGCACAGGCCGCGCCCGTCGGCAGGACGTAGACCTGGTCACAGCCGAGCTCGAGTGCGTGACTGATCGGCGTGTTGTTGGCCACGCCGCCGTCGATCAGCTCGGTGTCCTCCCAGTCGACGGGCGGGAAGACGCCCGGGATGGCCGTGCTGGCCAGCACGGCCTCGGGCGCCGGGCCGCGCGCGAGGCGGCGCTCGCGACCCGTGAACAGGTCGACGGCGATCACGTGGAGGGGGATCGGCGACTGCTCGAGCCGGTCGAATTCGAGGTGCCCTTCGACCAGCGCGCGCAGCGGCCCGTTCGGGACCAGGTAGTTGCGACGGCCGGTGATGCCGATCAGCGCGGTGGCCGGGTTGAAGGGGAAGACGTCCTGGCGGTGCACCCCGCGCCAGATGGACGCGAGCTCCTCCGCCGTGTCGACGGTCGCCGGCCGCGAGGCGATGTAGGCGCCGTTGACGGCGCCGACCGACGTGGCGACGATGACGTCGGGAGCCACGCCGCGCTCGTAGAGCGCACGCAGCATGCCGGCCTGGATCGCGCCGAGGCTCGCGCCCCCGGACAGGACGAAGCAGACACTCACGAGAGCACCTTCATCCGCGCGATGCCGGTGTCGGCCCGCAGCGCGTGCACCCGTTGCTCGATGCAGGCGAGGAGCTCGCGGTACGACGCGGCGAAGGCCTCGACACCCTCGCGTTCGAGGTCGGCGGTGATCGCGGGCAGGTCGACCGCACCCGCCGCGGCGAGGGTGCGCTCGGCGGCCTGGCCGTCGACAGGGGCCGTGCGCTCGGCGTCGCCATGGTCGGCGTAGGCACGCACAGTCGGCTCCGGGACGGTGAGGATGGTGCCGGGCAGCGCGAGCTGCTCGAGGTAGAGGACGTCGCGGTAGTCGGGATCCTTGGTCGCCGTGCTGGCCCACAGCAGCCCCTGCGAGCAGGCGCCGTGGTGGACGAGCAGCTGCCAGCGCGGCCCGGAGAAGCGCTTGTGGAAGCGGTCGTAGGCCGCGCGGGCGTTGGCGATCGCAATCTGCCCGCGCAACGGCGAGTCGGCGGGCAGCTTGGCGTCTATCCGGGCGTCGATGCGCGAGACGAAAAACGACGCGACGGAGTCGATGCCAGTCAGCGGGTAACCCGCGCGGAGGCGCCGTTCGAGTCCGCGCAGGTAGGCCTCGACGGCCTGCTCGTAGCGCTCGACCGCGAACAGCAGCGTGACGTTGACGTTGACGCCGTGCGCGGTCAGCTCCTCGATCGCTTCGACGCCCGGGGTCGTGGCCGGCACCTTGATCATCACGTTGGGCACGCCGAGCCGCTTCCACAGGGCAAGCGCCTGATCGACGGTGGCGGCCGCGTCGTACGCGACATCCGGCGTGCACTCGAACGACACGAACCCCTGCCTGCCGGCGCTGGCCTCATAGAGCGGTCGCAGCAACTCCGCCGCACGCCGGACGTCCTCCACCGCGAGGGCCAGGAAGAGATCGCGCGGATCGTGGACGCCGTCCTGGAGCAGGGCGGTGATCTGGTCGTCGTAGCGGTCGGAGCCGCAGATCGCCTTGGCGAAGATCGTCGGGTTGGTGGTGGCGCCGCTGACTCCGAAGTCGCTGATCAACGCAGAGAGCCCGCCGTCTTCGACGAGCTCGCGGGACAGCGTGTCGAGCCAGATCGATACGCCTCGGTCGGTGAGTTTCTGGGTCGTCTTGTTCACGACTCGTTAGCGCCCGCGGCCAGCCCGCCCTTACCCCGGCCGCCGTCGTAAGAACGCCGTACGGAGCGTCCGCACAGGTAGTCACAGAACACGACCCGGAGGCGACCATGCGACACCACCCTGCAAGCCCCCACGCGCCTGACCGGCTGCTGCTGGTCGCCGACTGGAGCGTCGACCCGAAGGCGGTCGTGGACGTAGCCCGTCAGCAGCGGGCTGCCGACGGCGTGGCGCTGCTCGTACCCGCGAAGCTCAACGGGATCGACTGGGCAGGCGACCCGTACGCGAGCGTCCCGTGCGCCCAGCGCCAGCTCGACAGGATCACCGAGCTGGCAGACCAGGCCGGCCTACGCCTCGCCGGCGCGCGCGTCGGCGATCCGGAGCCGCTCGCGGCCATCTGCGACGCGCTGGCCGACTGGCCGGCCGACGAGCTGTTGCTGTGCGTCCCGCGCAGGCGGCTGACACCGCCGTACCCGTTCGACCTGCGGACGCGCGCATGCCGTCTGACCGGCCTCGCGATCGAGCGCCTCGAACTCCCTGTCGCGGCGCGCGCGAGCCGCCGGCGCGGCGCGCGGTGGCTGCGCCGCGGCCACTGCGCGATCGAGACGCCTCAGGTCGGCCTGACCTTCGCCGCGCCGAGGTAAGGCCCGGCCGCGTCCCGTCGCTAAGCGGTCATCAACGTCTCCTGAAGGAGGGACCGATATGGGTACCGCGATTGCGGCCGCACTGCGGCCCGTGCCAATCCCGAAGTCGAACGTCCTGCGCAGCGACCCCGTTGCTCAGTCGTTCATGCTGTTGCGCATCGCGTTCACGGTGGCGCCGATCCTGTTCGGCATCGACAAGTTCGCAGAGGTCATGATCAGCGACTGGCCGAAGTACCTGGCCACCGAGTTCAACGACATCCTGCCGGGTAGCGGCCAGGACGCCATGTACATCGTCGGCGGGGTGGAGATCGTCGCCGGCCTGGTCGTCGCCTTCGCGCCGCGGTTCGGCGGCCTGCTGGTCGCCGCGTGGCTGGGCGGCATCATCGTCAGCCTGCTGCTGGTCGGCGGCTACGGCGACATCGCACTCCGCGACTTCGGCCTGCTGCTCGGCGCGCTGACCCTGGCTCGCCTGGCCAGCGCGTTCTCGGGGGGCGCGCGCGGGACCGCCCACGAACACTGACGATCCGTTGCCTCAGGGGCGGCCGGCCCGTCGGGCGGCCGCCCTTCGCGCCGCCTAGCGGGCGCCCGCCCCCGCCGCCTCGAAGCGGTAGTCGTCGAGGGGGAAGCGCGCGCTGCGCCAGATCGTCTCGATCGTGGGCGAGGCACGGAACGGCACGTCGCCGTGCCGGTCGAAGTAGTAGCTGTTTGACGCTCCGCAGCTGCCCTGGAAGAAGACCTGGTTGTGGCGGCGAGCGAGCATCTCGCGGAAGTAGCGGTCGTTGGCCTCGCGCTTGACCTCGACGAGCGTCGCGCGGGTTCGCCGCGCGCGCTTGAGGCAGCGAACGATGTGCCGCGACTGCGTCTCGATCAGCTGGAAGTACGACGATCCGTTGTAGCCGTAGGGCCCGAGGATCGAGAAGAGGTTCGGGAACCCGGGCACGCTGACGCCCTCGTACGCCTGGAAGCGGTTCTCGGTCCACCACTCCTCCAGGTCGACGCCGCCCATGCCGCGGACGGGGTACGGCGGCATGTTGCCGGAGTCGAAGACCTTGAAGCCGGTGGCCAGCACCAGCACGTCGACGGGATGCTCGACGCCGTCCGCCGTTCGCACACCGGAGGCGGTGACGGCCTCGATCCCGGCCGTCTCCAGGTCGACGTTCTTGCGGTTGAACGTCGGCAGGTAGTCGTTCGAGAACCCCGGGCGCTTGCAGCCCAGCGCGTAGCGCGGCGTGAGCTTGTCGCGCACGTCGGGGTCGTGCACCTGATCGCGCAGGTGCTTGCGCCCGACCCGCTCGCCGACGGCGGAGATCGGCACCACGCCGTGGAAGTGCGCCGCCAGCGGGAAGGTGGCCTCGACGAACGCCTGGCTGACCAGCCGTGCGGGCACGCGCGCGGGCGGCATCCTCAGGATCGCCCGGACGCGGTCGGACAGCGGGCCGTCGAGCTTCGGCAGGCACCAGATCGGCGTGCGCTGGAAGACGACGAGCCGATCGACCACCGGCGCGATCGCCGGGATCACCTGCACCGCTGACGCACCCGTGCCGATGACCGCGACACGCTTGCCGCGCAGGTCGACGCGGTGGTCCCAGCGCGCGGTGTGCATCACGGTGCCGCCGAAGGCGTTGAGGCCCCGGATGTCCGGCGTGACGGGCTGGCTGAAGACGCCGGTGGCACCGACCACGTACCGCGCGGTCACTGTGCCGCCGGCCGCGGTGGACAGGCGCCACAGGTGCCCGTCCGAGTCCCACTCCGCGCCGACGACCTTCGTGTTCAAGCGCAGCCGCGGGCGAAGGGCGTAATTGTCGACGCAGTGCTCGGCGTACGCCTTCAGCTCGTTCCCGGGCGCGTAGACGCGGGACCAGTCCGCGCTCGGCTCGAACGAGAACTGGTAGCTGAGCGACGGGATGTCGACCGCCACGCCGGGATAGGTGTTCCAGTGCCACGCCCCGCCGACGCCGTCGCCGTCCTCGAGGATCACGAAGTCGCCGAAGCCGGCCTTGTCGAGCTTGATGGCCGCACCGATGCCGGAGAACCCGGCGCCGACGATGGCGACCTCGTTGTCGGCGATCGCGCTCAGTGGTTGTCGCGCTCCACGATCTCCGGCACGCGCCCGACGTCGCGCTTCTCGACCACGAAGTACTCCTCGGTCTCCTCGATCACCCGCTCGACGTCGAGGAACTCGTGACCCGGGCGGACGACGAAGTGCTTGTCGTGCTCGTGCGCCCGCTGATAGGCATCGAGCGGCAGCTTCACGATTTCGGTGCAGTCGGGGCGCCCGCACTCGCATACGAACGCCGCGCGCTCGTCGGCATCGCGCTCGATCGCGGCGAGGCCGCGCTCCAACTCGGCGTTCAACTCGCGCCAGCGGGCCTCGTTCCGTGCCAGGCGTTCGGCTCGCTCGCGGTCGGTCATCGACGGCCAAGCGTAGTCCGCGGCGTCAGGCCGGCGATCAGCGCACGAACGGCAGGTGCCGCAGCAACCTGATGCCCGCGACCATGAACTTGCCCCACAGGCGCTGCGACACGCCGCGCGGAGGCGAGATCGGCCACAGGCGCTGCACGGAGACCGTCTGCGTCTCGGTGTACTTCTGGATGCCCTCCGCGCCGTGGCGACGGCCCATACCGGACGCCTTCATGCCGCCCATCGGGGCGTCGACCGAGGCCCAGGTGGCCACGTAGCCCTCGTTGACGTTGACGGTGCCGGCCTCGAGCTGAGTCGCGATCTTCCGCCCGCGCTTGGTGTCCTTCGTCCAGACGCTGAAGTTGAGTCCGTAGTCGCTGTCGTTCGCCCGCTCGATCACGTCGTCCTCCGAGGAGAAGCGCGACACGGCGACAACCGGGCCGAAGGTCTCGTCGCGGAAGAGCGTCATCCCGTCCTCGACCTGGCCGAGCAGCGTCGGTTCGTAGAAGTACGGGCCGATGTCCGGGCGAGCCTTCCCGCCGACGAGGACCTCGGCGCCCTTCTCCTTCGCGTCGTCGACGTGCTGCGTCACTGTCTCGAGTTGATCCTGCGAGATCAGCGTCCCCATCTGGGCGCTGTAGTCGAGCGCTGGGCTCAGCTTGATGTCGCGGACGCGCTCGGTGAGCGTGGCCACGAACTCGTCGGCGATCTTCTCGTGCACGAACAGCCGCTCGATCGAGATGCAGAGCTGGCCCGCGTTCGAGAAGAGCGCGCGCTCCGCTCCCACGAGCGTGCGCTCCATCGGCGCGTCTTCGCAGACGATCATCGCGTTCTTGCCGCCGAGCTCCATCGACGATCCGATCAGCCGCTCCGCCGAGTCCTTGGCGATGCTGCGGCCGGTCGCCGTGCTGCCGGTGAACATCATGTAGTTCGCGTTCTCGATCATCTTCGGCCCGAGTTCCGATCCCGACCCGGTGACCACCTGAACGAGCCCGGCGGGCAGCCCCGCCTCCTCCAGCAACGCGACGCCCCAGAGCGCGGAGAAGGGCGTCTGGCTATCCGGCTTCATCACGACGCCGTTGCCGGCCGCGATGGCGGGTATCGCGTCGCTGATCGACAACGCGAGTGGGTAGTTCCAGGGTGCGATCAGGCCGACCACGCCGACCGGGTGCCGGTACTCCCAGGTTTGCGTGAGCACGGGGAACACCCCGGCCCGCTTGTGCGTACGGAGGGCCTGCTCGGCCGTGTTCGCGTAGTAGCGCGAGACGATCGCGCTGTCGAGCAGCTCCTCGAACGCGCTGCGGCGTGCCTTGCCCCCCTCGAGCTGGAGCAGGTCGAGGACCTCCTCCTCACGGTCCAGCACCATGTCGTGGTAGCGCAGCAGGATGCGCTTGCGCTCCGCGAAGCTCGTGTGCCGCCACCTCTTCTGGACTTCGCGCGAGCGGGCGAAGGCGTGGTCGACGTCGTCGGGCGTGCACTTCGGCACCGATCCCAGCGGTCCGCCGGTGAACGGCTGGTCCACCTCCATGCGCTCGCGCTCACCGGTGGTCTGCACGCGATCGGCGAGCGCAGCCAGCTGAGCGGCGGTGATGCGCTTCGAGCGGATCTCGGCCGGGGCGGACGCCGGCGCCGAGCCGTTTGCTGAGTCGATGGCGGCGGAAGTGGTCGACACGAGGAGTCCTCCCTGGCTGACTTAGTCGCCGCGTGATTCTAGGGCGGCAAGGTTCACGTAGTGTCCTTACCCGTGTTCCGGCGACTCTTCGGCATCTTCTTCATCGCCTCCGGCGTCCTTCACTTCGTGAAGCCGCGCTTCTACCGGGCGATCATGCCCGACTACCTGCCCGCCCACCGCGAGCTGGTCGCCGCCAGCGGCGTGGCGGAGATCGCGGGCGGGCTGGGCACGCTGCACCCGGCCACGCGGCAGGCCGCGAGCTGGTGGAGCATCGCGACGCTGCTCGCCGTCTTTCCGGCCAACGTGCACATGGCGATGAACCCCGACCGCTACAAGCGGATGCCCGGCGGGCGGAACGGGCTCTACGCGCGGCTGCCGGTCCAGGGGCTGTTCATCGCCTGGGCCTGGGCGGCTGGCAAAGACTGAAGCATTCTCGGGAGCTGCCGATGATCAGGGGAGAACGCCAAGGAGGCACCCCTGATGTACGCACTGACGCATACCGAGCCGCGCGAGCGCGGCGAAGCGCGCGACAGCCGCGCTGACACCGCTGAGCGCTCGCTGTTCCACGAGGTCTGGACCTGCGGCACCTGCGGCCGCCATTTCCCGGACGCGACCAGCTGCTGCTCGCACGAGTCGCAGTGTGGCGGTCTGACCCACTGCTAGTTACGCTCGCCGCATGATCCTCCCCCGCCGCTTTCCCCTGCCCCTGCTCGCGGTCAGCGCCCTGCTGGCCGTCAGCCCCGTCGCGCTGGCCGGAGGTAATGCCTGCGAACGAGGAGCAACGGTCTGCGAGGGCGGCCCCGGCGCGGACAAGCTCACGACCGGCAACACCGACGACGTCCTGCGCGGCCACGGCGGCAACGACCGCCTGAACGCCCAGGGCGGCGACGACGTCCTCTACGGCGGCGCCGGGAACGACACCAACCACGACGGCACGGGCAACGACCGCTCGTACGGCGAGGGCGGCAACGACATCATCCTGGGCGACGAGGCAGGCGCCGGCGGGACCGACCGTATCTACGGCGGCCCAGGCCATGACCGGCTCTTCGGCATGGCGGGTGACAACGACGTGATCGAGGGCGGCTCGGGCAACGACGTCATCCACGGCGGCCTGGGGAAGAACGACGTGCACCGCGGCGGACCCGGCGACGACACGCTCGACGACGCGCCGCGCGGCGCCGCCTCATCCGACGTGTTCGAGGGCGGCACCGGCAACGACGACATCTACACGCGCGACGGCAAGCGCGACCGCGTCGACTGCGGCGGCGGCCGCGACATCGCCAAGGTCGACTCGAAGGACCGCGTCGCCGGCAACTGCGAGCGCGTCGTCCGCATCGGCTAGACGCCGTCGCGCCGCCGGTTCGGCGTCTGACAATTGAGACCAGCCTGGCACTGCCTGAGACGGGGCCCGGGTGCAGGATCGCTCCAGGTCAACAAAGGAGCGTCTCGTGGTCTACTTCGCCCGCAGCCCGCTGGGCATCATCGTCGCCTCACTGTGCAGCATGGCGATCATCGCCTTCACCTACTTCGTGATCGTCAAGCCGCAGATCGACAACGCCAACGACACGGTGAACGAGTCGCTGCGGCAGTTCACGCCGAGCGAGAACACGCCCAGCATCAACGAGGCCGAGAAGCTGAGGGCCTGCATCAGCGAGGCCGGCGGCGACACGGTCAAGATCACCGCCTGCACCGAGAAGTACCGCTAGCGGCCCGGAGCGGGAGGCCCGGGTGTCACAAACCGGGTCTCCGGCCGTTGGAAGTGACGTAGGCCCGTGGCCGGATTGGCGCCGGCAATGCGCGTGGCGCGCGCTTGCGTCCCTCGGCGCCGGTCCGGCACGAGCCGCCCGCGCGCGTGGGCTAGTTGCGGACGAGCTTCTTGTAGGTGATGCGGTGGGGCCGGTCGGCGGCCTCGCCCAGCTGCGCGCGGCGCCAGTCCTCGTAGGCATCGAAGTTGCCCTCGAACCAGGTGACCTTCGAGTCGCCCTCGAACGCCAGCACGTGCGTCGCGATGCGGTCGAGGAACCAGCGATCGTGTGAGATCACGACGGCGCAGCCGGCGAAGTCGAGCAGCGCCTCCTCCAGCGCACGCAGCGTGTCGACGTCCAGGTCGTTGGTCGGCTCGTCCAGCAGCAGCAGGTTGCCGCCGGTGCGCAGGAGCTTGGCCAGGTGCACGCGGTTGCGCTCGCCGCCCGAGAGCTTGCCGACCGCCTTCTGCTGGTCGGTGCCCTTGAAGTTGAAGCCCGACGTGTACGCGCGCGAGTTCATCTCGCGCTCGCCGACCTTGATCTGGTCGTAGCCGCCGGAGATCTCCTCCCACACGGTCTTCTCGGGGTCGAGCGCGTCGCGCGACTGGTCGACGTAGGCCAGCTCGACGGTGTCGCCCAGCCGCAGCGTGCCGGCGTCGGGCTCCTCCTGGCCGGTGATCATCCGGAACAGCGTGGTCTTGCCGGCGCCGTTCGGGCCGATCACGCCGACGATGCCGCCGCGCGGCAGCGAGAACGACAGGTCCTCGAACAGCAGCTTGTCGCCGAAGCCCTTGGCCAGCCCGTCGGCCTCGACCACCACGTCGCCCAGCCGCGGCCCGGCCGGGATGTGGATCTGGACCTTGCCCAGGTCGCGGCTCTTGTCCTCGGCCACCATCGCCTCGTACGCCTTGAGGCGCGCCTTGGGCTTGGACTGGCGGGCGGCCGGTGACAGCCGGACCCACTCCAGCTCGCGCTCGATCGTCCGCTTACGCGCCGACTGCTGCTTCTCCTCGGCCGCCAGGCGCTGCTGCTTCTGCTCGAGCCACGACGAGTAGTTGCCCTTGAACGGGACGCCGCGAGCGCGGTCGAGCTCGAGAATCCAGCCGGTGACGTTGTCCAGGAAGTAGCGGTCGTGGGTGACCGCGACGACGGTGCCCTTGTACTCCTGAAGGTGGCGCTCGAGCCAGGCGACGGACTCCGCGTCCAGGTGGTTCGTCGGCTCGTCGAGCAGCAGCAGGTCGGGCGCCTGGAGGAGCAGCCGGCAGAGCGCGACGCGGCGGCGCTCGCCGCCCGAGAGGTTCGTCACCTCGGCGTCGCCGGGCGGCAGCCGCAGGGCGTCCATCGCGTATTCCATGGTGGTGTCCAGGTTCCACGCGTCGCTGGCGTCGATCCGCTCCTGGATGCGGGCGAACTCGTCGGCGGTGTCGTCGGAGTAGTTGGCGGCCAGCTCGTTGAAGCGGTCGAGCAGCGCGCGCTGTTCGGCCAGCGCCACCTCGACGTTCTCGCGGACGTTCTTGCTCTCGTCCAGGTGCGGCTCCTGCTCGAGCAGTCCGACGGTGGCGCCGGGCGCGAGCTGAGCCTCGCCGTCGAAGTCGGTCTCGATGCCGGCCATGATCCGCAGGAGCGTCGACTTGCCCGCGCCGTTGTAGCCCAGCACGCCGATCTTCGCGCCCGGAATCATCGACACCGAGATGTCGGCCAGCACTTCCTTGTCCGGTGGATAGACCTTCCGGAGCTTGTACATGGAGAAGACGTATTGGGCGCTCATCAGGGCTCTGACGTTAGCGAGGGCTCAGCTGGCGGAATGGCGGAATGGCGGAGGCTCGCGGATGGCGGGCTTCAGCCGCCGAGCAGCGCGGACCACGTCGGCGGATCGAGCGTGCCGGTCTTCGGCAGCCCGCTGCGTTGCTGCAAGCTGCGGATCGCCTTGCGGGTCGGCTTGTCCCAGCGGCCGGTCTGCTTCACCCGCAGGTGGAGCTGGGCCCAGCGCAGGATGTCGCCGCGGTGCCAGCGACCGACCGTCGGCGCGGGTGGCCGCACGGGCGCGGCAGCGGCGGGCGCCTGCAGCGGAACGCCGATCGCGTCGAGGCCGCCCGGCGAGGCGAGCTGCCACACCCACCAGGAGAGGCCCGGCGCGCCGTAGGCCGCGACCAGCGCGCGGAAACGGAGGATCTCGGCGCGCGGCGGGCGCATCCAGAGCTGGCCCACCGGCCGGATCGGCCTGCCGTAGAGGGCGTTCCACGCGAACGTCCGCGCGACGGCCTGATCCACGGAGTGGCCGATCGCCCGCCAGTAGACCTGCGGCAGGTTGAACTGCGCGCCGCCTGGTCCGAGGAACACCGAATACGGGAACGACGGGTGCAGGTCGACGTACGGGAACGACGTGAGGCCGACGGGGAAGTCCGGCCCGATCAGGCGGCGCAACTCGAGCATGTAGTCGCGAGCCTGTGAGTAGCGCCCTTCGTACTCGGCCTCCGCGTCGATCACGAAGCAGTCCGCGCCGTAGCTGACTGCCGCCGCGCTGACCCGCGCCTCGGTGCGTGGCTTTCGGCTCAGGATCCGCGAGTACGCGCACACCTTCAGCCCGCGCGCGTGCAGTCCCTCGACCAGCTCGGGCGTGAACTGCTCCCAGCGCCTGGTCCCGTGCGATGCCTTGACGATCAGCGTCGAAACCCCGCGCTCGCGTGCGGTCCGCGCGATCGCGTCGAGGTCGCCGCGGCTCGACTGTCCGAGCACGTGGATCCAGACCGCGTTGCCGTCGAACGAGCTGGGGTCGGCCGCGCGCGCAGGCGCGGCACAGAAGAGCAGCGCGCACAGCGCCGCCAGCCAGATGCGGTGGGAGCCCGTCATGCAGTTCGCCTACGGGGTTAGCTGACGGGCTCGCGCTGCGAGTCGTGCGCGCCGGCCGCACGGTGCGACCGGTTAGCCCCAACAACGTGGGTCCCCCGCTCCGGAGCCGCAGCCCCGGATTCGGCGTCAGGGAGTTCCTACCACGGATGCGAGGCGCGCGTGTTAAATCGTGCGCGCCGGTGCGCCATGCGCGCCCGGCCACCGCGGCCGGGCGCGCATCCCGCTGCTACTTGGTGAAGCCCGACTCCTTCAGGTAGTCGGCCGCCACCTTCTCCGGCTCCTGCTTGTCGATCGCCACGCGGGAGTTCAGCTCCTGCATGACCTCCTCGGTCAGCGGCTTCTGGATGTCCTCGATGACCTTCATGCCGGCCGGGCCCAGCCGGTCGGCGGCCTCGTTGCGCGTGAGCAGCGAGACCTGGTACGGCGGGAACAGCTGCTTGTCGTCGTCGTAGGTCACGTACTTGTCGAGCGACAGCGGGCCGTCGGTGCTGAAGCCCATCGTGAAGTCGGCCTGGCCCTTGTCCAGGTCGTCGTACTGGCCCTCACTCGAGACGAACTTGGGCTTCCAGTTGTAGCTGCGCCCGAGCCCTACGTAGCAGTCGGTGCGCTGGCGGCACTCGGGGAAGCCCGACAGCCGGACGCCGTTCTTGGCCTTGCCGACGAGCTCGGAGAGCGTCTTCGGGTTGCCGTACTTCTCGGCGGTCTCCTTGGTCGACGCGACCCGGTAGGTGTTCTCGAACGGCGTGATCGGCATCGCGGTGATCTTGTCCGCCTCGAGCTCCCCCTTCAGCTGGTCGTACGCCTGCTGCGGGTCGCGGGGGACGTCGTCGATCTTGACCTTGTAGAACGACGTGAGCGCGGTGCCCGTGTACTCCGGGTAGGCATCCACGGTTCCGCCCTTGAGCGCCTTGAACGCGACCTGCTCAGCGCCCAGGTCGAGCTCCTTCTTGACGTCGAAGCCGGCTGCACCCAGCGCCTGGGCGTAGATCTCACCCAGGATGTACTGCTCGGCGAAGTTCTTCGAGCCGATCGTGATCTTCTTGCCCTTGTTGGCCGGGTCGGCCTGGATCGGCTCGCCGCCGCTGCCACCGCCGCCGTCCTGCGACGCCTGGCCGCCGGACTGGCCACTGCCGCCTTCGTCCTCGTCGTCGCCGCAGGCGGCAACGCTGATGGCCAGCACGAACACTGCGAGGAGCGCCAACACGGCGCGTAATGAGCGACTGCTCATGATGAGGTCTCCGTTCTCCAGGGAATGGACAGTGAAAAGCGCTTCGACTTCTCCCGCTGGCTCACCTTCAGGCCGGCGGGGGTGGCGGCTCGCTGAACGGCGCCGAGGCCGGCGTCGACGGCGAGCGTGAGCAGCGCGACGACGATCGCGGCGCCGATCTGCCCGGGGAGGCCGTAGATCTGCGGCTCGATGATCGGGTTGCCGAGCGACCGCACGTTGCCGAGCGGCGCGATCGTGGCCGTCGCCACGACGGCTACGGCGGACAGCCGCAGCCCGCCGAAGATCGTGGACATCGCGAGCGGCAGCTCGACCTTGCGGATGATCTGCCCCTCGGTCAGGCCGATGCCGCGAGCGGCATCGACGGTCTCGCGGTCGACCTGGCGGACGCCGACGTACGTGTTGGTCAGGATCGGGGGGATCGCCAGCAGCGTGAGCACCGCCGCGACGTTCGTGAAGCCCAGGCCGAGGAACGCGACGAAGAAGGCGAGCAGCGCCAGCGAGGGCACGGCGCGGCCGACGTTCGACACCGAGACCGCCACGAACTCGCCCTGTCCCCTGTGTCCGAGCCAGAGGCCGGTCGGGACGGTGATCAGCGTCGCCGCCGCGATCGCCACCAGCGACACCTTCATGTGGCTCTGCCCGAGCTCCCACAGCTCGGCCGGACCGCCGATGCAGACGCCGCCGGAGATCGACTCGCGTTCCTTGACGATGAACTCGACCGCGTCGCGGAAGGTCCCCGCGTCGCGCGGACCGGGGCCGCAGCCCACGCCGTCCGCCGACGCTCCGGCGCTGTTGAAGATGGTGTTCGGGTCGACGAAGAGCAGGGCGGCGATCCAGATCGCCAGCTGCACGAAGCCGAGCACGATGCCGGCGAGCGCGATGTTCGTGCCGCTGAGCAGGCCTCCGGACTGCTCGATCCGCCGCCGCGCCCTGAAGCCCAGCCAGATCGGCACGACCGGGATGCCGATCACCGCGGTCACGCCCGACGCGATCGCGTAGCGGTCGGTGCCGGAGCGCTCGCCCGCGGCCACCGCGATCACGACGGTACCGCTCGTCGCCAGGGCAGCGCGTATCGCTGCGCGGTGAGGATGATCAGGTCGCCGAGGGCGGCCAGCAGCACCGCCAGGCCGCCGGCGACGACGACGTTCGACTGGAAGTAGATGCCGCCCGTGCCGGCGCTCTCCGAGTAGATCTGGCGGCCCAGCCCGCCGCCGCCGGCGAAGAAGGCGAGCGTGGCCAGGCCGACCGTGGTCGTGAACGCGATCCGCAGCCCGGCCAGGATCTCCGGCATCGCCAGTGGCAGCTCGACTCGGCGCAGGATCTGGTTGTCGGTCATGCCCATGCCGCGGGCGGCGTCACCCGCCTCTACGGGGACGTTGCGCAGGCCCGTCGTGATGTTGCGGAACAGGATCAGCAGCGTGTACGCGACCAGGGCGACGATCGCGGTCGTGTTGCCGCGGCCGGTGATCGGCAGGAGCAGCAGGAACGCGGCCACGCTCGGCACCGTGTACAGCGCGCCGGTGACGCCGACGATCGGCCCGGTCAGCCAGCGCTGGCGGTGCGCGATGAGCGCCAGCGCGAACGCGATCGCGAAGCCGATCACCACCGAGAGCAGCGAGAGCCACACGTGCTCGAGCAGGGGATCCCAGTACTTGTCCAGGTTGTCGGCGATCCAGTCCGGGCAGAAGCCGTTCTCCGCGACGCAGCCGCGGCCCGTCCGCTCCTGGATCTGGACCTGCGCGAGTACCTCGATCATTCGTCGCTGAGAAGCTCCGTGCTCGTGCGCGTCTCCTCGGCGGGCACCTGGAGCGCGTGGCCGATGACGTCCATCGACAGCACGCCCGCCATGCGTCCGCGCGCGTCGACGACCGGCGCATAGCGCGTCTCGGCGGCCAGGAGGCGGCCCAGGGCGTCGCGCAGCACGTCATCCAGGTCGATCACCGGATCGGCGGGGGAACGCAACTCCTTGCGGACGCGCTCGCCGGTGAAGGCCCGCTCGGACAGCCAGCCCAGAGGCTGGCCCTTGTCGTCGACGAGCATCGCGTAGTCCACGTCGGAGTCGTCGCACTTTGCGCGCGCCTCGGCAACCGGCTCGCCCGTTCGGATCTGCGCCACCTTGATCAGGTCGACGTCGCGCACGCGCTGGAGCGCCAGCCGCTTGAGCGCCCGGTCGGCGCCGACGAACTGCTCGACGAACTCGTCGGCCGGCGTCATCAGCAGCTCGGCGGGCGGCGCGTACTGCGCCAGGTGGCCGCCCTCCTTCAGGATCGCGATCCGGTCGCCCATCTTGATCGCCTCGTCGATGTCGTGGGTGACGAAGACGATCGTCTTGCGGATCTCGGCCTGGAGGCGCAGGAACTCGTTCTGGAGCCGCTCGCGGTTGATCGGGTCGATCGCGCCGAACGGCTCGTCCATCAGCAAGAGGGGCGGGTCGGCCGCGAGCGCCCGCGCGACGCCGACACGCTGGCGCTGGCCGCCGGAGAGCTGTGCGGGATAGCGATGCGCGACCTCGCGCGGCAGCGAGATCAGCTCGAGCAGCTCGTCCACGCGCGCCGTGATCCTGTCCTTGGGCCAGCCCAGGAGTCGCGGGACGGTCGAGATGTTCTGGGCGATCGTCCAGTGCGGGAACAGGCCGATCTGCTGGATCGCGTATCCGATCTCGCGGCGGAGCTCGGCAGGCCGGAAGTCCTTGACGCTCTTGCCGGCCAGCAGGATGTCGCCCGAGCTGATCTCGATCAGGCGGTTGACCATCCGCATCGCGGTCGTCTTGCCGCAGCCCGACGGCCCGACGAGGACGCAGATCTCGCCCGCGGG
>Ga0126307_10000557_pt1 | contig 23975 bp, 24 predicted proteins | sample Plot28_FD_89955 | JGI IMG/M metagenome (GOLD analysis project Ga0126307, IMG submission 89955) | Serpentine soil microbial communities from UC McLaughlin Reserve, CA, USA - Plot28 | ecosystem: Environmental > Terrestrial > Soil > Grasslands | place: USA: UC McLaughlin Reserve, Lake County... | reverse complement strand
TCGCCGCGGCAGGTGCCGAATGACTCGCCCGGCCACTCGCCGTACGCGCAGAGCTGTCAAGGGCACGACGGGGGCGGGTTCGCGATGAACCGACGATCCCACGCACCCGCCCAGTACGAACTCCGACTCGAGGGTCACCTAGACGACTACTGGTCAACCTGGTTCGACGGGATGGCACTCATCCGCGAAGACAACGGCACGACCACCCTGCACGCGCGAGTGACCGATCAGGCCGCATTGCACGGCCTCCTCGCGAAGGTGCGCGACATCGGCACCACCTTGCTCTCGGTGGAGGTCATCGCCTCGCCTCACTGAGGTTCTCGTTCCACCAGCCCCCGGCCGCCCGGCCGGAGGTGTCACCTGATCGAAACCATTTGGGAGGAACCCCATGTCCCAGCCCATCCCTTCGACGCTCCATCGCATCGCCGCCGTTGCTGGCGGCGGAAGCGCCGCCATCCTGCTCATCAACGCCGCCAAGCGCGCCGAGGTCATCCCGACCTCAGCGTTCACCCAGCTGGTTGCGCCCCTCGCACAGATCTTGGCCCTGGCGCTGGTCACCGGCCTCTACTTTGCCTTCGGTCGCCGCGCCGGCACCTTCGACCTGGTCGCCTATCTGCTGAACGCGTTCTCACTGGCGGCGCTGGTCGGCGTGGAATTCGTGATCAATCTCGTGTTCGCCGATCTCCCTGACCGCACCATCGAGGCACTCCGCGACGGCACTTTGGGCGTCGCGCTGACAGTGGCATCCATCTCGTTCCTTCTCGGCACCCTGGCCTTCGTCGCCGTGATGCTCCGCAGCCGCGAGGTTCCCACAACGCCGCTCGTCCTCTACGCCGTCGGCGCCGTACCGGTCTCGCTGCGAGCGTTCGTGCCGGAGGCGGCCTTGGACCTCGGGCTCGTCACCATGGCCGTGGGCATCGGTTGGATTTCGATCTGGTTCTTCAACCGGCCTAGCCGTATCACCACTCCGAAAGACCAGGTCGTCTCGGACGTACCTCTGGTCGGGGCGAGCCACTAGCCTCGATCTTTCACCTGTGCGCTGATCCTGTGGTGCGACACGGGCCGTAGAAGCACGGAAGTGCCTGCTCTGCTTGGGATTCTGCTGCTTGTCGAAGGCACAGGATCCGTGAGCCGAGAGGCACTCCGTAGGTGAACAGTATCCGGCGGCCGGGCCGCCTCCAGGTAGTGGCTGGGAGCGAGTCGCTGATCAGCTCGGCCGGCGCCGTGCTGTTGCTGCGTGCGGCACAGGTCAGCGGCCTGGATGAGGGGTTGCGCGAGCAGTTGGCGCCGTGACGTTCGACGCGCGCCGCGCACGATCCGGGCAAGATCGTGCTCGATCTGGCGGTGGCGATCGCACTGGGTGGGGACTGCCTGGCCGACCTGGCGTTGGTGCGGGCGCAGCCGCAGCTGTTTGGGCGGGTGGCCTCCGATCCGACGGTGTCGCGGCTGGTCGCCACCCTGGCTGCGGACGCGCCCGCGGCGTTGCACGCGTTGCGCGCGGCTCGGGCTGCCGCTCGGGCCCGGGTCTGGGCAATGCGGGGCGCCGGTGGGCGAGGACGGGCCGGTCATCCTCGATCTCGACGCCACCCTGGTGGAGGCGCACTCGGAGAAGGAAGGCGCCGCCGCGACCTGGAAACGAGGCTTCGGGTTCCATCCGTTGCTGGCCTTTCTCGACCACGGACCGGGCGGCACCGGTGAGTGCGTCGGGGCGCTGCTGCGCCCGGGCACGGCGACGGCCAACAACGCCGGCGACCACATCGCCGTACTCGCCGAGGCGCTGGCCCAGCTGCCGGCGCAGGTTCGCGACCGGGTCCTGGTGCGTGCTGACAGCGGCGGCGGAGTGCACGCCTTCCTCGATCACCTGCACGCCCGGGGGCTGCGCTACTCCATCGGACTGATGGGCTACCAGCCGGTGCTGGATGCGCTGGACGCGCTGCCCCGACAGGCCTGGAAGGCCGCCCTCGACGAGCACGGCCGACCGCGCGAGGGCGCGCAGGTCGCCGAACTGACCCGCTACCTGCCGCCGACCTACAAGCCGTGGCCGGACGGGATGCGGGTGATCGCCCGCCGGGAACGCCCGCACCCCGGCGCGCAGCTGCGCATCACCGACCGTGACGGCTGGCGGATCACCTGCTTTGCCACCAACGTGCCCGGCGGACGACTCGCCGAGCACGAACGACGGCACCGGCTGCGGGCCCGCGCCGAAGACCGCATCCGCTGCCTGAAGGACACCGGGTGCGCAACCTGCCGCTGCACGACTTCACCGCCAACCAGATATGGCTCGAGCTCGTCGCCCTCGCCGCCGACCTGCTCGCCTGGACCCAACTGCTACACGTACGCCGTGCTGAACCGGATCTTCCACTGGCGAGCGGGCCGACGGGTGCCCGGCTGCCCGCCGCCGGACCAGACCGACGGGGCCTGGCTGGCCTACCTCTGCCACGCGCCGTTGCTGCTCTGGGGCCCGCTGCTCGTCGTAGTCACGGTCGCCTACTCCCGGCGCCGCACGGCGACCTCCACGGCGAGCCGCAACGGCGTCGGCGTCAGGGCTTGAGCCGTCATCATTGACGGTCGACGAAAAGGATCTCGATGGCGTTGTTCCCGTAGCCCAACCGGTTCCACGGTGGCACGTCCGGCTGGACGTTGCCGGCGGCGTCGGTCGCGCGGGCGCGCAGCGTGTGGCGTCCGACGTCGGTGCTGTCCCAGACGTATGACCAGTCCTGCCACTGGTAGGGCCCATTCGGCGGCTCCAGCGACGCGGGGTGCCAGTCGCCCTCACCGGTGAGACTGACGTCGACCCGGGTGACCGGGCCGGTTCCTGACCACGCCTTGCCTCTCACCGTGTGCGCGCCCAGGGGGAGGACCGAGCCGGGAGCGGGGTCGGTGATCCGGGCCCGCACGCGCATGCGAGTCACCGGCTCGTGGGCCCGGTCCGGCCACTCATAGATGTAGTGGCCGGTCTGGAACTCGCCGCTGAACGGCTCCTCGAGCACGTCGATCCGCCTGAGCCACTTCACCGAGGCGACGGCGTACCAGTGCGGTGCGATGATCCGGAACGGTGCGCCGTGATCGGGTGTGAGCGGTTCGCCGTTCATCTCGTAGGCGACCAGGATCGACGACGAAGGGTCGGCCGCCTCGGCGAGTGGGAGCGCACGGACGAACGTGAGGTCGCCCTGGTCGGTGTCCGGGAGGATCGCCTTGAGGTGGTACGGGCCGTGATCGGCGCCTTCGAACCGCACGTCGACTCCCTGGGAGGCCGGCTGGGCGAGCGCGAGGACGTCGCTGAGCAGGGCACCGGTCCATCGCGCGGTCGACACGGCGTAGTCGCCCCACGGCTCCCCGGTCGGGAGAGGTCTCATGTTCAGGCGGCCGTTGCCCGCACATTCCAGGGTCACCGCCTGCTCCCGCGCAGGTAGCGCGCGTAGGTCGTCGAGCGTCAGCGTCGTGGGGATGCCCACGGCACCGCCGATCTCCAGGGTCCCGTCGTGCGTGGGCAGCGCGAAGTTGCTCCGCACGTAGTGCAGGGCGGTGGGGGTGATGTCCCCGACAAGGGCTTCCGGCGGTGCCTCGGCGTTGTAGGGAGCCGGGTTGATCATCTGCAGGGCGGCGCGTGCCGACTCCAGGTCGTCTGCGACTGTCATGTGCTCGGGTCTGCCTCTCACTCGGTCTCGGAAGCCTGAGGCTCAGAAGTCCGCGTCGTCGAAGCTCGGCTCGCGGCTGTCGTTGAAGGCTCCGATCCCCTCCACGCGGTCGGGATGCACGGCCGAGCGCCAATGAGCATCCATCATGATCGCGATCGCCTGCTCGATCGGCTGCCCTTCGCCCAGGTGGACGGCGCGCTTGACCGACTGCACCGCCGTCGGCGAGTTGCCGGCGATCTTCTCCGCGATGCGGCGGGCCGCAGGCATCAGGTCGTCGGGCGGATGGAGCTCGTTGACCATGCCGAGGCGGTGGAGCTCCTGGGCCGGCACCGGGTCGCCGGTCATCAGCATCTGCAGGGCCATGCCTCGCGGGAGCAGACGTGGCAGCAGCGCAGGCGAGCCGCCGCCAGCAGCGAGGCCGAGCATCGCCTCGGGCTGGCCGAACGTCGCGGTCTCGGACGCGATGATGAAGTCGGTGCTCTGAGCCAGCTCGCAGCCGCCGCCGTACGCGATGCCGTTGACGGCAGCGAAGACCGGCTTGCGCAGCTGACGCACGGTGTAGAGGGTGCGGTCGAAGGCCTGACGCTGCCGGAGCCAGTCCTCCTTGGTCATGGACCTGCGCTGTCGAAGGTCGCTGCCGACCGAGAAGGCTCGGTCACCGGCTCCGGTCAGGATCACGACCCGGACGGCGGTCCGCACGGCGATCGTTTCGACAATCTCGGTGAGACGCGCGCCCATCTCCGTGGTGATCGCGTTGTCCGCATGCGGTCGGTTGAGGGTGACCAGTGCCACCCGGCCGCCATCGAGGTGGTCGAGGAGCACGGGGTCCCCGATCTCGTCGCCGTCCGCAGGGGGTGGGCCGAAGTCGAGCGCCTTCCATCGGTCCGTGCCGGATGGGCTCATCGCCACGCGTTCCTCTCCGTTCGGTGCCGAGCGTTCATGTGTCCAGCTCCGCCAGCCAGCGCATGGCCTCGATGCCTGGCGCGAAGAAGTACTCCCCGCCTCGCGTCACGACGAAGGGCGGCAGGTCCTGCAGCTTGCGACGGATCGGACGCCTGGGGATGGTGAAGCCGCCCGACCCGTCGCTCGGTCCGACGAGCGGGTCCTTCTCGAGTGGCGCGCCGATGAAGATGCCGTCGTTGAGCCATTGGGTCTTGACGAACTCGAACTGACGCTTGAGATGTGCCCCGGCGAACACGAAGATGATCCCTCGATCGGCGCCGTCGTCCTCGAGCTCGCCGTCGGGCAGCATGGGTCCGTAGCTCGTCCCGCGCCGGATCATGCGATGCAGCCGTACGTCGACGCTCCCGTCCTGGTGCAGGGAGTCACGGGGGTTGGCCCTCCGCGCGTGCGCGCCGACCGGGCACTTGAACCCACGGGGATCATCGGCGAAGAGAAAGTCGTTGTTGCGCCGGGCATCGGCACCGAGCTCGGGGTCGTCGCGGTCCGGTGCCAGGGCGAGCGGAGCACCGCTCTGCCATCGCCCGACCATCTTCGCGCCGAGAGCATCCGCGTCGGCGCGGCTCGTCGCCCGGTCGCGCAGGTAGCGTCGGTAGGCACCCACCTTCGTGTGCAGCTTCCGGAAGACGACGTACGTGCCGTTGCGCCCCAGGATCTCCGGTGTCGGCGTCGGCGGGAGCTCGCCGGTCTCGTCGGGGTAGCCGAGGATGATCTCGCCGGCCTTGAGAGGTGGTTCCCGGGGACTGGTGCTGGGCCTACCACTGCCTTCGACCGCGGGTTGGCCGATGCCGTCCTTGAAGCCGAAGGAGGTACGCCCAGTAGCGAGCTGGTAGCAGTCCTGACGCCAGAGCACCTCGACCCCCGGCAGCTGCTGGTGGGCTCGGCGTGCCTGGTCAGCGGTCTCCTCGAGCTGAGCGGCGTCGTGAGCGAGAAGCGCGATGGCCACGTGCACGTCGCCACTTCCGAGAGGAGGCTCCCAGTGCTCAGGACTGCTCTCACCGACGTCGCCCAGCAGCGCGGCGCGTGCCGCCATCCCTTCACGGAACTCCGGCGCGAAGCTGTCCAGCGAGGTCTTCGGGACGCCCAGAGCCTCGAGGCCGCGATAGGTGAACCCCACGGTCACCGACGTGTCGTCCCGGCGGTCGGACGTCCGCGCGTCGGCGGCGATCCGATGCAGTCTCCCGACCAGCTCACGTCCGTCTGCCCGGTCCGCGATGCGCAGCATCACATATGCACCGACGTAGGGCGAGGGACGCTCGAACAGCGCACCGGTCTGGATGTCGTCGACCTCGAGCTCGGGATGACTCGTGTCGGTCATGGCTTCACGTGCCTTCCGGCGCTAGTGGTGCTCAGGGGGCGCGGGCGGGTTCTCGTTGGGCGGCGCCAGGTAAGGGAAGGTGCTCGTGGCCGGGCACGTGGCCGTGTCTACACCGTCGCGGATGACCGGCCCGTGGCCGCCGTTGACGAGCTGGGTGAAGACCTGGTCCATCACGTCGTCGTTCAAGGTGCGTCCACCGCAGGTCTGGTGCGGCTCACCGCGTCGAGCTGCGAGCTCGATGTCGAGGAACGACCCTCGCTCGACATAAGGCCTGGAGACGTCGACGACGAGGAAGTCGGCGAGGACAAGGTCGGTCAACGGGTGGTTGCCATCTCCGTCCGTCGGCCAGTCCACCTTGCCGTCAAGGCCGTCCCAGAAGGCGAGGTTCGCGTTCAGGCGCGCACGGTACGCGCCCGCGTACGAGCTGCCCAGGTGGAACGCGTCCTCCATGTTGTAGAGGTCACGCAGCTCGAGGTCCCGGTTCACCGGGTCGAACTCCTTCGACGCCAGCATCATGTTCTTCACCTCCGGACGGCCGACCCGCTCGATCCGGACGTTGACCTTGCCTCTTGTCAGGGTCTCTGCGACGACTCCCACGAGTCCGATGCCTCCGAGCAGCCGGGCATCCATCTCGACGACGACGCTCAACACGTTCTTGCCGTCCAGGAAGATCGAGCCGGGATCGCTGAACGCCAGCTTGTGCGTCGCGAGCGTCGTCAGGGCGGCGCGGGCGTCCATGATGAACGGGTCCCAGCGCACGCCGGCGAAGACCCGCAAGCCGGCGCCAGCACCTCCGCTCGGGTCGTTCACGCGGAAGGAGACCGACTGGCCGGTCGACGAGGTGCAGGCGCCTTCCTGGACGCGACCGTCACCGTCGGGCCCCGGCGTGGAGAAGACACAGTCGAGCACGTACTCGTCCTCCGCCGGGACGAACTTCCATCCGGAGTCCGCGCCCGGCAGCTCGAGCGGCCGCACCCTGAAGCGGTAGAGGAGTCCCTCCGAGAACAGGTCGGTGGGCCTGGCCATCGGGAGCGTGTTCATGACGAGCACCAGGCGACCCGCCTGCTGCGGGCTCGGGAAGGCGTACACGTCGGTGATGTCCGCGATCGGGTCGGCGAGGGCGCGCGGCCCGGAGATGTGGTCCGACATCGGATGGGAGCCCGTATCCCTGAGTCGCTAGTCCCCGGCCTCGTCCAGCAGCGGCTTCATCGCTGGATGCTCGAGAAGGTCGGCGGCCGCCGGGTGGTCGAGAACCTGCTGGAAGGCTGCGCTCACGCGTTGGGCCTTGCGGATCTCCTTGACCGTGCCGGGGTAGTTGCGGGCGTACGCCGCGGCCGTCTGCTCGGCGCCGAGGACGAAGGTCTTGACTGCGGCGACATCCGGCAGGCCGTCATAGCCCTCCACGTGGCGGAAGATCACGTCGAACAGCGCCAGAGTCGGCCCGGACGTGAAGAAGTCCTCCATGTAGGCGTCCCACGGGCCGTCGAAGCTGGTGATGAACGCGAGCCTGCTGTCCTCGTCGAAGAGCACGAAGCGTGCCTCGTGGATCGACTGGATGGCCATGCCGTAGTCGCCCGGCCGGTAGCCCGGGGTGTCCTGCAGCTCCGCTAGCGCCTGGCGCAGCGGACCTCCCTGGCCGGGCTTGACCTGGAAGAACAAGCTGAACTCACTGGTGGTACCGACGCTCAGACCCGGGTGAGACGGTCCGGACAGGGAAACGGTCATCGGTGCCTCCACTGGAAAGTCAACGCAACGAAACCTACGCTTCACCCAGAGGGACGCACCTCGTCCGGTTTGGGTGATGCGAGGCGCCCGTGCACGCTTTCGCGGAATGTGTGATGCGGTCACGCAGCGGTGCGCGCCGCCCAGTCGCGTCGCCGCAGCGCGTTGACCGGCGAGTAGCGGTCGAACAGCGACACGACCAGGGTCAGCAGCAGGAGGAAGAACATGGTCACCGGCAGGTCGATCCGGGGCTCGCCGGGCAGGACGAAGCGCACCAGCAGGACGAAGAGCAGGTTCACCGCCGCCAGGGCCAGGAAGGACGACCAGGCCGCGTCGAAGCCACGGCCGGCCCTGGCGGCGCCCAGGCCCACGGCCGAGTCCACCGTGACCAGCACGCCGACGGCCAGGGCGATCTGCACGGTGCTCGCCTCCACGCCCGGCAGGATGCTGGCGAAGATCGCCGTGACCAGGGTTATGAGGACGACCTTCTCCAGAAGCAGGAGGTCGAACACGGTGCCCCTGGCGAGGCGGCCTGCCCGGCGGGCCTCCCGCCGACCCAGGCCGCCGGGGAGGTCCTCGGAGCGCACCTGCAACGCGTGGTCGCGCGGTCGCAGCCGTGGCCGGACCACGAACCAGAGCACGGCGGCGCCGACCAGGATGGCGATGACGACCGCGACACCGAACCAGACGTGGTCGCGCACCGCATCGGTGAAGTCCAGCTGGGCGACGTGGATCCACCACTCCTGCGGCAGCTTGACGAACACCCAGATCGCGGCGGCGGTCAGCGCCCACGCCCGGGTGGACACCGACTGCGGTCGCCACAGCAGCGCGACCGCCGACAGCGCGATGAAGAAGTACTCGAACGTGTTGGGGAAGACGAGCAGCAGCGTCCGGTACTGCGCGCCGGTGAGCTCGAAGACGGCGACGCCCACCAGCCGGTAGTAGAACAGCCCGCGCGAGATCTCGAACGCGCCGATGTGCGCCCAGTTGCGCATGGTCGAGACGTACGCGAGGGCGAGGTAGTAGACGTCGAGCGCCTTGTCGTAGGACTGGTAGTAGGTCAGGTCGATGTCGGTGAACGTCTGGAACACCGTCTGGTCCACCGCGTCGATGACCAGGCTGGCCAGGATCGACGGTAGCGGGAACCGGAAGACCAGCAGCGGCACGAGCAGGCGCAGGGCGAGGACGACGCCGAAGATCGTGGCGTCGCCCGCACTGCCGTCCATCGTCGCTCTCTCTCGTCGCTCGCCGTCCGGTCCGCGGTGCCTCAACCTGGCAGACAGCTGCATGCGGCGTCCCGGACATGACCGAGTCCGGTGCCTTCGGGGCCGATCTCCACCATGCTGAGCGGGTGACGGACGGCGCGCACCCACGACGGCGCACGGTCGCCGGCTGGCTCCTCGTCGTCTTCGCCTCCGTGAGCGCCGGTGTCGGCCTGCTCGCGTCGTGGGCCGACTCCAGTCTGGCCAGCTCGAGCGGCTTCGCCGACCGCGCCACGGCCGCGCTCGCCGACGACGAGGTCAACGACCTGCTCGCCAACCGGCTGGTCGACCGGTTCGCCGCCGACACCCGGCTCGCCACGAGCGCCCGCCCGGTCGCCGTCGGGCTGGCCGACGCGGTGCTGGAGAGCGACCAGTTCGCCGGGGTGTTCCACGCCGCCGTGCGCACCGCGCACGAGCAGCTGGTGGCCGACCGGGACGACTCGGTGGTGCTGGCACTGGCCGACGCGGCGCCGCTCCTCCTGCCCTCGCTAGCTCCCGAACAGGCCGACACCATCACCTCGTCGTCGGACGCCGTGGTGGCGATCGTCGACAACCCGGTGATCGTCGCCGCCGCGCACCTGCTGCCCGTGGCCCGCACCATCGCCTGGGTCTGCCTCGGGCTGTGGCTGGCGTGCTCCGCGGGCGCGGTCGCCCTGCTCGGTCCGCCCCGGCGTGGGCTGCGCCGGCTCGGCACCGGGCTGATGGTGACCGGAGCCGTCCTCGGCGTGGGTCTCGTCCTCCTCCGACTGGAGGCCGGTCGCCTGGTCGCGGCGGACGTGTCCGCCGCCGTCGAGTCGCTGGTGCGCGCGTTCACCGCACCGCTGCTGGCCGAGGCCGAACTGCTCCTGGTGCTCGGAGCCGTGGTCGTGATGGCGACGAGCAGCCGCCCGCCGACCGTCGCCGTGCTGGCCGAGCACGTGCGGGTCCGCTACGCGGCGTGGCACGACAACCGGCTGGCACAGGGTGTCGTGCTGACCGGCACCCTCCTGCTGTCCTGGTGGCTGCTCGCCGCTCCGCTCGACGCGCTGACCGTGCTGGCCCGGCTGGCCGGACTGGTCCTCGGCGCGGTCGCCGTGGTCATCGTCCTGGGAGAGCTGACCAGGCTGCTCGACCGCGGCCGCTCGACCGGCCCGGTGCAGGGCGCCGTCCGGGGCTTCAGCACCGCAGCTCTGACCGTGGTGACGGTGGTGGTGGTGGGCGCGACCGTCGCGACGGCGGCGCTGCTGCCCGACGCGACTGTGCCCGACCCGCCGGTCGCTGACCCCGATCACAACGGCTGCAACCGGTCGATCGACCTGTGCGACCGCCGGCTGGACCAGGTCGCCCTGGCCGGCAGCCACAACGCGATGGCCACGACCGCGGCTCCGGGCTGGTTCCTCGCCGAGCAGCGGCTCAGCGTCGTCGGTCAGCTGGCCTCCGGCGTGCACGCGCTGATGCTCGACGTCTACCCCGGCTGGCGCAGCGGAGGGGTGGTGCGGACGGACATCCGTCGCAAGGAGACCCTGGCGGCCGCCGAGGACGAGCTCACCGCCGAAAGTCGTGCCGCGCTCGCGCGGCTCTCCGTCACCGCCGGAGCCGTCCCGGACGAGGGCGACGACGTGCGGGCCTACCTCTGCCACGGCTACTGCGAGCTCGGCGCCACCGACCTGATCGAGTCGCTGCAGGGCATCGACGACTACCTGGCGCAGAACCCGGAGCAGGTCGTCGTGCTGATCCTGCAGGACTACCTGACCGCGGCGGAGACCGAGAAGGTGTTCGAGCAGGCGGGCGTCCTCGACCGCGTCTGGCCGCTCTCGGTGGACGAGCCGTTGCCGCTGCTGCGCGACCTGGTCGAGTCGGGGCGCACGCTCGTCGTCACGAGCGAGAACCACGGCGGCGAGTTGCCGTGGATGCCTGACTTCTACGCGATCGCGGAGGAGACGCCGTACGACTGGCCCAGCGCCGAGGCCTTCGCGTGCGAGCCGGCGCGCGGCGGCACCGACAAGCCGCTCTTCCTGGTCAACCACTGGATCAGCAACACCTCGTCGCCGATCGCCAACGCCCGGGTGGCCAACACCATCGACGAGCTGGAGCGCCGCATCGCCCAGTGCCGGACCGAGCGCGGCCGGGCACCGACGATCCTGGCAGTGGACTTCGTGGACATCGGTGACGTGGTGCCGGTCGTGGACGGGCTCAACGCGTCGGGCGAGCTGGCCCGCTGAAGCGGACCCTCGGGGAGGCATCCGCCCGCGGATCGGGGACAGAAGCCCGTCGGACACGTCAGCCGAGCAGAGGACCCGTCGTGCGTCACATCCCGGAGAAGCGCCAGGACATCAAGCCGCCCGCCGGCATCGCGCCGCTGCTCCTCGCGGTGGCCTTCGTCCTGGTCCTCGTCGCCGTCGTCGTGGGGGTCGCGACGGCCGCCTGACCGTCGTGGCCGCGGTCCAGATCAGGCCGCGGCCGGCTCGACCGCCTCGTCCGCGACGTGCCAGGCCCGGGGCGAACCGGCCCGCGGGATCAGCAGGGTGGCCACCAGGGCCAGCAGCGCGGCCGCCGCGGAGAAGGCGAAGGTGGCGGCGTAGGCACCCTCGGTCGGGAGCGGGCTGCCCGGGATGGTGTGGGTCGACAGGATGGCCGACGCGACGGCGGCCCCGAACGACCCGCCCACGGTGCGGGTGACCGTGTTGATGCCGGACGCGATGCCCACCTCGCTCTGGTCGACGGCGCCGACGACGAGGTTGGCCATCGAGGCCAGCGACAGGGTGAGCCCGGCGCCGAACAGCGCGCCGAGCACCACGAAGTGCCACGGATGGGCGTGCGCCGCGGCCATGCCCGCGAAGGCCACCGCGGCGAGACCGGTCCCGGCGGCGAGGACGACGCGCGAGCCGAAGCGGCCCTCGAGACGGCCGACGAACGCCCCGGTCAGCAGTTGCGCCGCAGCCACCGGCACAAGAAGGAGGCCGGCCGCCGTGACGGAGGCGCCGAACCCGTAGCCGGCGGACTCCGGAGCCTGGGCGAACTGCGGGATGGCCAGGAAGCTGGCGAACATCGAGACCCCGACCAGCAGCCCGGCCAGGTTGGTGGCCGCGACGACCGGCCGGCGCAGCACGGCCATGGAGATCAGCGGCTCGCGCACCCGCGCCTCGGTGACCACCCAGACGCCGAGCACCGCGACCCCGACGACGAGCAGACCGATCGTCCGTGCGGAGCCCCAGCCCCAGCTGCCGGACTGGCTCACGCCGAGCAGCAGGGCGGTGAGCGCGACCGAGAGCAGCCCGGCGCCGAGCCAGTCGATGCGGGCGCTGGCGGCGACCGGGCCCCGGGGGATGACCCGCCACGCCGCCACGGCGGCCGGGAGGGCTACCAGGTTGACCCAGAAGATCATCGAGACGTCGCCGTGGTCGAGGATCACGCCCGATAGCGGCAGCCCGATCCCGCCGCCGATCCCGAACACCGCGCTGACGATGCCCAGCGCGTGCGGGACCCGCTCCCGGGGGAACGTGTCGCGCACGATGCCGAACGCCAGCGGGAACACCCCGCCCGCGACACCCTGGAGCACCCGGCCGGCGACGAGCACCCCGAGCGAGTCGGCGAAGGCGTTGACCACCCCGCCGGCCGTGAAGATCAGCAGGACGACGGCCAGCACCCGGCCGCGGCCGTGCACGTCGCCGAGCTTGCCGACGATCGGCGTGGAGACCGACGCCGAGAGCAGGAAGCCGGTCAGCAGCCAGGAGGTCGCCGCGGTCGAGGCGCCCACCTCGGCCGCGATGGCCGGGATGGCCGGGATGACGACGGTCTGCGCGAGGGAGAACGAGACGCAGGCCGTGATCAGGACGGCCATGACCTCGCGCGTGTTGACGGTCTGCGGGCGTGGGTCCACGAGGGGTGCCAAGGACCGGCACCGGGGCGGTATTCCCGTACGACCGAGACTCAGGGGCAGGCAGGCAGGTCGGACAGCTGGGTAGTCACTACTCTCGTCGCCCGGTCACCGGGGACGCACGCTCAGGGTCATGACGACAACACGCCTCCGCTCTGCCCACCTGTCCATCGCCGCCACCGCCCTGGCGCTGGGGACCCTCACCGCCTGCGGCGGGTCCGACCCGTCCCCGTCGCCCGCCGCCGACGACGTCGCTGAAGCCGCCGGCTCGGCCGCCGCGCCCGCCGGGTCGGACACGCTCGACCCCTGCGCACTGGTCAGCGCCGCCGACCTGGGGGCGGCCCTCGGCACCGACGTTTCGGTGGACGGGCCGGCCACCGAGCAGTTCCGCGGCCGGACCTGCGACTTCGTCTTCCCGCTCGAGAGCCCGGTGCTCGACGAGGGCCGGCTCACCGTCAGCGCCTGGCACGGCGCGGAGTTCTTCCTGCCCGGCACGATCGGCCCTCACCTCGCCGGCATAGGCGACGCGGCGCAGGACGACAGCGACCACGGCATCGTGCTCTTCCGCAAGGGCGACGAGGTCGTGCAGGTGCACGTGCTCGCGCCGGGGCTGCAGAAGGCGTCGCTGGACATCGCCCGGCAGGCGGCGAGCGCGGTCTGAGCCCGTCGGTACGCTGCCGAGGTGACCGAGCGACGACCTACCCTGCTCGGTCGCCCGCCGCGGGACGAGTCGGCCCGGCCGATGCGGGTCAGCTCGCTGAGCTCGCAGCTGCTCACCGTCGGCGTGGACATCGGCGGCACCAAGGTCGCGGCCGGTGTCGTCGACCGTACCGGGGCGGTCATCGACGTCGTACGCCGTGACACCCCGCACCGCAGCACGACGCCGGACGTGGTCGAGGACACCATCGTCGACGCGGTGCTCGACCTCACGAAGCGGCACGACGTCCACGCCGTCGGCATCGGCGCGGCCGGCTTCATCGACGCGACCCGCTCGCACGTCCTCTTCGCGCCGCACCTGTCCTGGCGGGACGAACCGCTGCGTGAGGCGATCAGCAGCCGGCTCCGGCTGCCGGTGGTGGTCGAGAACGACGCCAACGCCGCGCTGTGGGGGGAGTGGCGCTTCGGGGCGGCCCGCGGCGCGACCCACGCGGTGTGCGTGAACCTCGGCACCGGCATCGGCGGCGCGATCCTCACCAACGGCACCCTGCAGCGCGGCCGGTACGGCGTGGCCGGCGAGTTCGGCCACATGCAGGTCGTGCCGCAGGGCCGGCGCTGCGAGTGCGGCAACCGGGGCTGCTGGGAGCAGTACGCCTCGGGCAACGTCCTGGTCCGCGAGGCGCGCGAGCTGGCCGCCTCCGGGTCGCCGATGGCGCACGCGCTGCTCGAACGGGTCGACGGCGACCCGACGCTGCTCACCGGGCCGCTGGTCACCGAGGTGGCGCGGGCCGGCGACCCGGCCGCGATCGAGCTCTTCGAGGAGGTCGGCCACTGGCTGGGGGTCGGCATCGCCAACCTGGCCGCCGCCCTGGACCCGGGGTCGTTCGTGGTCGGGGGAGGGGTGTCGGAGGCCGGCGTGCTGCTGCTGGGGCCGGCCCGCGAGAGCTTCCAGCGCACCCTGACCGGTCGGCGCTACCGGCCGGAGGCCGAGATCGTCCAGGCCGCCCTGGGTAACCAGGCCGGACTGGTGGGGGCCGCCGACCTGGCCCGGCCCTTCGCCCGACGCTTCCGCCGGGCCAGGGCTCGCGCCGCGGACCGTCGCGAGCGGCGCTACGGGAGCCGCTACCAGTGACGCCGCCGATGCGGATGTCCAACGTCGACGCCGCGTGGCTCGGCATGGACGCTCCGGACAACCTGATGATGGTCACCGGTGTGCTGTGGCTCGACGAGCCGGTCGACCGCGAGCGGCTGGCCGAGGTGGTCCGCAAGCGTCTGCTCGATCCCTACCCCAAGTTCTCGATGCGGGCGCTGCCCACCCGCACGCCGTTCGAGCAGCCGGTCTGGACCGACGACCCGGACTTCGACCTCGACCGCCACCTGGTGGACGGCGGCGAGTGCACCGGGGACGACGGGCTCGCCGCGCTGGTCAGCGACCTGCTCGGCCGGCCCCTGGACATGACCCGACCGCCGTGGCAGCTGCAGGTCGTCTCGGTGCAGGGCGGCGACGGCCCGCGGACGGCGCTCGTGGCCCGGCTGCACCACTGCATCGCCGACGGCATCGCGCTGGCGGGCGTGCTGCTGTCGCTGACCGACGACCAGCCGGCGCCATCACAGGAGACACCGCCGGAGTCATCGCCGGAGACATCGCCGGAGACATCGCCGGAGACATCGCCGGAGACATCGCCGGGGGCCTTACCGGCACAGGTGCCGGCCGCGACCACCGACCTGCGTGACCCGCGACGGCCCGGGCTGGTGCGCCGGGTGACCGACGGGACGCAGGACGTCGCCGAGGTGACTGGCATCGACGTGCTGCCGCACGGGATCCGGCAGGCGGTCGGGGCGGTCCGCTTCACCTGGCGGGTGGTGGCGACCGGGCTGTCGCTGGTCTTCGCCAGCCGTGACCCGCGCACCCGGCTCAGCGGCCGGATCGGCACCCGCAAGGTGGCGGCGTGGTGCGACCCGATCGACCTGCGGCTGGTCAAGCGGCTCGCGGCCGCGCTCGACGTCACGGTCAACGACGTACTGCTCGCCGTCACTGCCGGCGCGCTGCGCTCTCACCTGATGGCGCACGGCGACCGGCCGCACGACCTGCGGATCTTCGTGCCGGTGGACCTGCGACCGCGTGGCGAGCCGGTGCCGCCCAGCCTGGGCAACCGCTTCGGCCTGGTGTTCCTGCGGCTGCCGGTAGCCGAGCCCGACGTCGTCGCCCGGGTGCACGCGGTGCACGAGCGGATTGGCCGGGTCAAGGGCGCGGCGCAGGCGGCGTCGACCTTCGCGCTGCTGACCGTCGTCGGCGCGCTGCCGTCGTGGGGTCACCGGCTGGCGGTGCGGCTGCTCGGCTCCAAGTCGAGCGCCGTGGTCACCAACGTCCCCGGCCCGCGGGAGCCGGTGTGGCTGGCCGACGCTCGGGTGACCCGCGTCGTCTTCTGGGTGCCGCAGGCCGGCTCGGTCGGGCTGGGGGTGAGCATCCTGAGCTACGCGGGTGACGTCACGGTCGGGGTCGCGGCCGACCACAACCTGGTGCCCGACCCCGGCGAGCTGACCTCGGCGGTCCGGGACGAGGTCGACGCGCTCGTCCGCCGGGTGCTACCGGTCGACGCCGAGGTCACCTACGAGGAGCGGGCGTTCGAATCGCCGGAGTCGCAGGCGCTGGTCGCCGAGGTGCAGCAGGAGTACGTGCGGCGCTACGGCGGTCGGGACGAGACCCGCGTGGACCCGGCCGAGTTCGCGGCGCCGGACGGCACCTTCCTGGTGGCGCTCGTCAGCGGTGAGACGATCGGCTGCGCGGGCCTGCGCCGGCACGACGACGGTGCGGTGGAGGTGAAGCGGATGTTCGTCCGGGTCGAGCACCGGCGCCGCGGGCACGCCCGGCGGATGCTCACCGCCCTGGAGGACTGGGCCCGGGACCGCGGGGCGACCCGGGTGGTGCTCGAGACAGGGACGGCGCAGCCCGAGGCGATCGCGCTCTACGAGTCGGCGGGCTACCTGCCGACCGACGGCTTCGGGCACTACCGGGACTCGCCGTTGTCGCGGTCGTTCGCGAAGGACCTCTAGTGCACGGCGACCTGGTCGACCGCGCGGTCGCATTGTGCGCCGGGGGCCGGGCGCTGCTCGGCCTGGTCGGCTGCCCCGGGGCCGGCAAGACGACGGTCGCCGAGCACCTGGTCGGGGCCACCCGCGCCGCGCTGGGCGACGACGCCGTGGCGCACGTGCCGATGGACGGCTTTCACCTGGCCGACCGTCAGCTGGACCGGCTGGGCCTGCGCGATCGCAAGGGGGCGCCGGAGACCTTCGACGTCGACGGTTACGTCGCGCTGCTCCGTCGGCTGCTCGACCCGGCCGAGGGGCGCACCGTCTACGGCCCGGTCTTCGAGCGCGACCTCGAGCAGGCGCTCGCCGGCGCCGTCGCCGTCGGGCCCGCCGTGCGGCTCGTCGTGACCGAGGGCAACTACCTGCTCCTCGACCGGCCGGGCTGGCGCGACCTCACGGAGGTGCTGACCGAGACGTGGTTCGTCGAGGTCGACGACGAGGAGCGGGTACGTCGCCTGGTCGCTCGGCACGAGCTGTTCGGCAAGTCGCACGACGCCGCAGCTTCCTGGGTGGCCACGGTGGACGAGCCGAACGCCGCGCTGGTCCGGAGCACCCGGGAGCGGGCAGATCTCGTCGTCACCGCGTGAAAGGCCGGCTCGGTAGGGCGATCACGGCGTGGTCAGGACGGGGTCAGGGCGCTCGGCAGGCGGGTGACGAAGTCGAGCACGCAGGCCCACGTCGGCCGGACGACGACGTTGGTCATGGGCTGGCCCCGTAGCTGGGCGAGCCACTGCTCGGCCTGGTCGTTGCCGAAGTAGCGTCGAGCCGCAGCTGCGTACTCCGGCGACACGTCCTGGAGCGCCTCGACCTGGGCGGTGCCCCGCAGCAGCAGTGCCCGGTAGGGCCAGGACCCCTCGTCGTCGATCGTGACGGCGACCTCGGGACGAGTGGGCAGGACCTTCAGCTTCGGTGCGCGGGTCGGCGTGCCCATCACCACCGCCTCGCCGTTCCAGTGGAACCAGATGGGCACGACCCGCGGAGTGCCGTCGGACCAGGTGTAGGCCAGTCGCGCCACCTGCCGGGAGGTGAGCAGCTGCTGTGCCACCGGGTTGTCGAGCGCGCAGAGATCGGAAGTCGGTGCTGTCATCGTGAATCCCCGTCCGTGTCCAGCCCGCCCCCGCGGAGGGGCCCCTCCCACGATGCGCCGGTCGGGCGTGCCCGTCCACACGGAGCGGTGGGTCCCTGCGACCCCGCGACCGATCGGCGAGCCAGCTCAGCCGAGGCGGTCGTCGACGAAGCACCAGCGCCAGCCCTCGCCCTGCTCGAAGCTGCGGATCACCGGGTCCCCGGTCTCGTGGAAGTGCTTGGTCGCGTGCTGCTGCGGTGACGAGTCGCAGCAGCCCACGTGCCCGCAGGCCAGGCACAGCCGCAGGTGGACCCACCTGGTGCCGTCGCGCAGGCACTCCTCGCAACCCTCGGGCGACGTGGGCTTGACCGCGACCGGCGCCTCGGTGAGGTGCACGCAGGCCCGCACCCGCTCGACCTTGGCGACCAGCTCGCGCTCCACGTCGGTGCCCTTGTCCTCGAGCCGGTCGAGCAGCGACTCCTCCGTGTCGAGGAGGTTCATGACGTCCTGGAGGACCTCGTCGTCGACCTTGCCCATGTCGCGCGCGTGCAGGACGACCCGGCGCTCCGCGTCGAGCATCTCCTGCCGGAGCCGCCGGTAGGTCTCGCTCGGCGTCTCCTGGTCGCTCGGGGCGCCCAGCCGCTCCCACGCCGCGTCGGCGCGGCTGCGGGCCCGCTCCTCGAGCCGCTCGATGACGTGCGGGTCGTCACCGTCCTGCTTGAGCTCCTCGAGGCGGTCCAGCCCGGCGCGGGTCGCCTTGGACAGCAGTGCCGCCTCCTCCAGCGCGTCCTCGGCCGGGTCCGGGCCGACGACGCCCAGCCGGCGCACCAGCCAGGGCAGCGTGGTGCCGTTGAGGAGCAGGGTGCCGCCCACCACGGCGAACGCCGCCAGCACCAGCACGTCGCGGTGCGGTGTCTCCTCGGGCAGCACGAAGGCCGCGGCCAGGGTCACGACGCCGCGCATCCCCGCCCACGACACCAGCGTGGCGTGGCTCCAGCTCCACGCCGCGGCGCGCATCTTGGCCGGGCCGAACCGGTAGGCGGCGGTCGCCGCGAACACCCAGACGATGCGGGTCACCAGCGTCGCCAGCAGGACGACGCCGCAGATGACCGCCAGCCGGGTCGGGCTCAGCTCGCCCTCGGTCGCGCGACGTACGACCTGTGACACCTGCAGGCCGATCAGCAGGAACACGGCGTTCTCGAGGACGAAGGTGATGGTGCGCCAGTTCGTCTGCTCGGCGAGGCGCGAGGACGCGGACTGCAGCGCCGGGGCCTTGTGCCCGAGGACCAGGCCGACGATCACAACCGACAGGACGCCGCTGCCGTGGAAACTCTCGGCAGCCAGGTACGCGATGAAGGGCGCGACGAGGGACACCGTCGTGTCGAGCACGGGGTCCTGCACCCTCCGGCGGGCCGCGGCGAGTGCGGCCGCCACGGCCAGGCCGGCCACGATCCCGCCGCCCGCCGCGACGACGAACTCCCACGACACCTCGAGCACCGTCACCGACGCGGTGATCGCGATGGCCGAGGTGCGCAGGGCGACCAGCGCCGTCGCGTCGTTGAGCAGGCTCTCACCCTCGAGGATCGACACGATGCGCCTCGGCATGCCGACCCGCCGGGCGATGGTCGTGGCCGCCACGGCGTCCGGCGGCGAGACCACCGCGCCGAGGGCGAAGGCGGCCGCGATGCTCACGCCGGGCACCACCCACCAGGCGACCAGTCCCACGCCGACGGTCGTGAAGGCCACCGCACCCACGGCGAGGATGCCGATGGCCTGCCGGTTGGCCCGCACGTCGACCAGCGAGGTGCGCAGCGCGGCGGCGTAGAGCAGCGGCGGCAGGAAGCCGAGGAGCACGACCTCCGGCTCGAGGTGGTACTCGGGGACACCGGGGACGTACGACGCCAGGACACCCACGACGACCAGGACCAGTGGTGCCGACAGGCCCAGCCGCCGCGCTCCTGCCGCCACCACGGCGACCGCGCAGACGAGCGCCAGGATCTGGAGGGCCTCAGTCATGGCCCACTGCAGCAACCGCGAGGGGGCGCGGCATTCCGCCGGTGCTCAGCGGACCCCGCCGACGACGCCATGGCTCCCGGTGGTCATCTGGGCCGTCGGCTCAGGCGCTCTTGCGGGCAGCGGTCTTCTTGGCCGGCTTCTTGCTGGCCTTGGCGGTCTTCGCGCTCTTGGTGGCCGCCTTCTTCGCCGGTGCCTTCGCGGCCTTCTTCCCCGTGCTCTTGGCCGAGGCGCCCGCTGTCTTCGCAGCGGTGTTCTTGGCCGGCGCCTTGGCGGACTTCGACGCGGCGGGCTCGGCAGCGCCCGCCCCGCCGGTCTCGCCGCGACGCGACTTGGCCTCGGCCACGCTCCGGCGCAGCGCCTCCATCAGGTCGACGACCTGTCCGCTGGCCTCCGGCTGCTCCTCCGGCGTCACGACCTCGCGGCCGGCGACCTTCGCCTCGATGACCTCCTCGAGCGCCTCGCGGTAGTGGTCGGAGAACTCGCCCGGGTCGAAGTCGGCGGACAGCGCCGAGATGTAGGACTCGGCCATGGTCAGCTCCTGCGAGCGGACGGTCACGTTCTCGTCGAGGAAGTCGAGCTTGGCGGCGCGCACCTCGTCGGGCCAGAGCAGGGTCTGCATGACGAGCACGCCCTCGCGCGGGCGCAGCACCGCCAGCCGCTCCCGCTGGCGCAGGGCGACCTTGACGATCGCGACCCGCTCGGCGTTCTCGAGGGCGTCGCGCAGCAGGACGTACGGCTTGGCGTCGCCGGTGGGGTCGCAGTAGTAGGGCTTGCCCATCTGCACGGCGTCGATCTGCTCGGCCGGCACGAAGCTGAGCACCTCGACCGCCCGCGAGGACGAGATCGGGAGGTTGGCGAAGTCGTCGTCGTCGAGCACGACCATCTCGCCGTCGGGCAGCTCGTAGCCCTTGGCGATGTCGCTGTAGGGGACCTCCTCCCCGTCCACTGAGCAGACCCGCTTGTAGCGGATCCGGCCGCCGTCCTCCCGGTGGACCTGGCGGAAGGAGATGTCCTTCTCCTCGGTCGCGGAGAACAGGCGGATCGGGATCGACACCAGGCCGAACGAGATCGAGCCCTTCCAGATGCTCTGCGGCATGGGCCAATGATCGTCGCGCAGGGGGGCTTGCGCCAGACCGGGGGTCGATTGTCGACAAACCACGACACGCCGCGCGGCCTGCGGGGTTGTGTCCGGCCCCGGTGCGACGCTCGGGGCATGACGACGACCGACCTCTTCCGATGGTGCTCGACCTGCGCCACCGAGTCGGCGTTCGAGCAGCCCGACTGCCGCGACGGGCACGGCGCCGACTGCCCGGAGCTGGTGTGCGTGCTCTGCGGTGACGCCTTGTTCGTCGACCTGCTGCCGAGGCCCCCGGCTCGCAGGGCCCGGCAGGGCCGGCTCCGGCAGCCCGTCTCGCACGTCGCCTGAAAGCGGACGCCGACGTGCCCGACTCACACGGGCTCAACGCCGTTGGTGGCGCAGTCCGCGACGACGTGGCCCGAGCCGACTCGACCGGCAGCGGCTCCTCCGGCGACGACCGGCCGCCGCGCTATGTGCGCATCGGCAACGCGCTGCTCGCGATCACCGAGGACGCGATCTACGTCGGCATCGCCGTCATCCTCTCGGTGGCCGCCGGCGCGCTGCTGATCTCCGCCGGCCGCGGCCTCACGCACCTCAACGAGGGGACCGCGGCCAGCGAGGTCGTCCTGTCGGTGCTCGACACCCTGCTCCTGGTGTTCATCGTCGTGGAGCTGTTGTTCGCCGTGCGGGTGATCCTCGGCCGGCGCGAGGTCGTCGCCGAGCCGTTCCTGATCGTCGGGATCATCGCCTCGATCAAGGAGATCATCGTTCTCTCCGTCGAGGCCGCCGACTACGTCGGCAAGGACGACAAGTTCACCCACGCGATGATCGAGGTCGGAGTGCTCGGCCTGTTGGTGCTCGTCCTGGCGATCTCGGCCATCCTGCTGCGCGCCAAGGAGAGGGAGCCGGAGGAGGGTCACGCCGGTCCTCGGCGCGCCAGCGGCAGCGACGACGAGTCGGTCAAGGTCGGCCAGGGCGACCCGACCGACGGGGCCGGCTGACCCCTGGGCTCAGCCCACCAGCTCGTCGCTGGCGCCGCGCTCCGCGGCCCAGCAGCGGGCGATGTCGCGCACCGACAGGATGCCCGCGACCTCGCCCGAATCGAGGACGACCAGGTGCCGGAAGCCGCCGCGCACCATCGCGTCGGCCGCCTGCTCGAGGGTCCAGGACGGCGCGGCGTAGACCAGGTCGGTCGACACGTGGTCGCGGACCCGCTCGCTGTCCGGGTCCTCTCCGGCTCCGACCGACGCCAGGACGTCGCGCTCGGTCAGGATGCCGACGCCCTCGCCGTCGGGGTCGTGGACCACGGCCGCGCCCACCTTGCGGGCCGCCATCACCCGGCTGGCCGCGCGCAGCGTGTGGTCCGGGCCCACAGTCAGGACCTCGCTGCTCATGCCGTCGCGGACCTGCATCGGAGCGCCTCCTCGGGCCGGAGCGGTGACCTCCATCCTGCTCGCCCGCGCTGGCGGTCCACAAGCGCCGCGCCGACCCGTGGACGACCACCTCGCGACGTCGCCGGCTGCGGCAGGGGCCGCTGACATACTCGGCGGTGATGAGCGCGCAGGTCCTGGTCCGCGACCGCGTCGACGCCCTGCGCGCGACGCGCGTCCGGCGCGCCGCGGTGGCCGCGGTGCCGACCGGGTTGCGGCTCGACCCGCCGGTGGTCCTGACGATGACCTGGGTGCCGCTCGTGCTGCTGCTCGACCGCGGTGCCGGCATCTGGTGGCAGCGCGCCCTTGGCCTCGGGACCTGGGTCCTCCTGCTGGCCCTGCTGCGACGCGAGACCCCGCTGGTCCGGGCCCAGGTCGCGGTCGTCGTGGCCTTCGCGACGGCGGTCGAGTACACGTTCTCCCCGCTGCTCGAGGTCTACGTCTACCGGCTCGGCAACGTGCCGGCGTTCGTGCCACCGGGGCACGGCCTGGTCTATCTGTGCGCGCTGGCCATGGGGCGCAGCGCCTGGCTGCGGGCCCGCCTGCCGGTCCTGGTGGCGGCCACGGTGGTCGTGGGCGGCGCCTACGCGGCCTGGGGGCTGCTGCTGCACGACCGACCCGACGCCCTCGGCGCCTTCTGGTATCTCTGCCTCGTCGGCTTCCTGTGCTGGGGGCGGTCCCGGTCGTTGTACGTCGGCGCGTTCGTCGTGGTCACCTACCTCGAGCTGCTCGGCACCTGGCTGGGCACCTGGGAGTGGCAGCAGCGCGACCCGACCGGCCTGGTGAGCATCGGCAACCCGCCCTCGGGAGCGGCCGGCGGCTACGGCTGGTTCGACCTCGCCGCGGTGCTGGCCGGCCCAGTCGTGCTGACGGCGTACCGCCGGAGGACCGCCGCCCGCTCCTGACCGGACGGCGAGGCGGACCGGCGCGGCACGTCCGCGACTCCCCAACGAGTCCTTGACAGTGGAGCCGCCTCGCGGCAAACTCCCCAACATGTCTTCGGGAGTCGCTGACCGGGCGGAGGTGTCGTCGCTGCGCGCCATGGCCCACCCGTTGCGGCTGCGGATGCTGTCGCTGCTGACCGGCGCGGCGATGTCCGCGGCCGAGCTGGCCCGTGAGCTCGACGTCAGCCACGCCAACGCCAGCTACCACCTGCGCCAGATGCACGCCGCAGGGCTGGTGGTCCTGGCCGAAGAGGAGTCGGTCCGCGGCGGCAAGGCCAAGCGCTACCGCTACGACGTCGACGCCCCCGGGGCCACCGCGTCGGACCCGCGCTCGGCCGCCGTCTACTACCAGGCCCTGGCCGCCGAGCTGGTGCGCCGGTCCACCCGGCGTGAGCTCGGCAAGAAGGGTGCTGCCAGCGACGCGGAGCTGTGGGTACGCGAGGACGACTGGGCCGCCGCCGTCGCCCAGGTCGTCGACGCGATCACCGGGCTGCACCGGGCCGCCCGGCCGCCGCGCGAGGAAGGTGCCCTGCACGTCAGCGTGACGACGGCGCTGTTCGAGATGGACCCCGGGTCATGACCCGGTCGACCTGGCGCCAGGCGCTGCGCCCGCTGGGCTTCCCGACCTTCCGGCTGCTCCTCGCCGGCCGGTCGGCCGACAACCTGGCCCACGCGATCGCGCCGATCGCGCTCGCCTTCGCGGTGCTCGACCTCGGCGGCACCCCGTCGCAGCTGGGACTGGTCCTGGCCTGCCGCGCGGTGCCGACGGTCGTCCTGATCCTGTTCGGCGGTGTGCTGGCCGACCGGCTGCCCCGGCACCTGGTCCTCGTTGCCGCCAACATCGTGGGGGCCTCGACCCAGGCCCTGGTGGCGGTGCTGCTGCTCACCGGCGGTGCGGAGATCTGGATGCTCGCCGTGATCGAGGTGGTCAACGGCTC
>Ga0126307_10000556_pt1 | contig 23994 bp, 26 predicted proteins | sample Plot28_FD_89955 | JGI IMG/M metagenome (GOLD analysis project Ga0126307, IMG submission 89955) | Serpentine soil microbial communities from UC McLaughlin Reserve, CA, USA - Plot28 | ecosystem: Environmental > Terrestrial > Soil > Grasslands | place: USA: UC McLaughlin Reserve, Lake County... | reverse complement strand
GTACACCCCGAGCGGCGTCGGCACCTGTCCCATCATCTTTGTGGCCATTCGCTTCATCAGTGCCCCCTTGATGCCGGTGATCTCGGCCGGCGGGATCCTGGTGTTGCTGGCCATGTCTCCTCCAGGGTTTCTCTTGGCTTCTACATGAAGACACCGGCCGGGACGCAGTTGTGACAGCTTCGGCGGATTTTCTTGATTTGCGTAGCTGTCATTTGCCGGGAACCTTTCTGCCACTGCCGTGTCCCTTGCGCATCCTCAAATTGTTCATTTTTCCAACTACCACGAAAGCTAACCTCCCGGAACACCGAAAAGGCGAATTTCGCAGAACTCCGCGCGGTTCCGTGCCAACGGAACCGGTATGAGATGCTGACGTGTTTGCAAAGAGGGACTGACCCTCCTTGCAAACCGTCCTAACCACGCGGCTCACCCGCGTGAGATCAGAGCCATGATCTCGGCCCTGCGCGCCGGTTCCTGATCAAAGACGCCCCTGACCGCCGAGGTCACCGTAATGGTGCCAGGCTTCTGGGCGCCTCTCATGGTCATGCACAGTTGCTCGGCCTCGATGACGACGAGGGAGCCGCGAGATCCCAAAGTCTCGTGGAGCGCGTCGGCGATCTGTGCCGTGAGGCGTTCCTGGATTTGCGGCCTGCGGGCGAGGCCCTCGACCAGGTGCACGATCTCAGAGAGCCCGACGACGCGATCTTCGGGCACGTACGCGACGTGCGCCTTACCCACAAATGGGAGCAGGTGATGCTCGCACATGCTCGCAAGAGGCAGATCCCGTAGCAAGACCGCGTCGTGGCCGTCTGCCGCGAAGGAGACCTCCAGGTTGCGGGCGGGGTCTTCGAAGAGACCAGAGAATAGGTGGGCGTATGCCTCGGCGGCGCGCTCGGGGGTCTCGATCAGGCCCTCACGCACCGGGTCTTCGCCGATGGCGAGCAGGATCTCTCGCACGGCCCGCTCGATGCGCGGGCGATCTATGCCGCGCTCTCCTGAGATCCTAATTACCTCTTCCTGGCCCTCACAGCACCTCGGCGTCGAAGCCGTGCTCTGTAGCGAGCCCGGCGAAGGCCCGCTCCACGTCCTCGGCCGAGTCGTCGGGTACGTAGAAGTAGGCGGTCTGGGGGAAACGGTCATCCTCGGGCTCGGAGCACACGTGCTCGTAGTCGATACCGAGCTGGTCGAGTAGATCCCTGACGCTCTCCATCGCGGCCTCGTCCCTCACGTTCCCCACGCGTAGCATCGTCTCACCCGGCATCGTTCACCCCGGCGGGGTCGAACTCGAGAAAGCGGCCGTTCTCCTGGATCAACTCCCCGTCGGCGTAGAGTTCTCCGCCATCGCGCAAATCGCAGACCAGGTCGGTGTGTACGCTGGAGTCGTTCTTGCCTCCGGTCTCGGCGTAGGAGCGGCCTATGGCGAGGTGGACCGTCCCGCCGAGCTTCTCATCGAAGAGGACGTTCGCGCTCGCCCGGCTGATGCCGTAATTGGTCCCGATCCCGAGCTCGCCAAGATACCTGGCCCCATCATCTGCTTCGAGCAGGCTCATCAGGTACTCCTCACCCTTCTGTGCGCTCGCTTCGACAACCTTCCCCTCCTCGAAGCGCAGCCGCGCGCCCGAAATCTCTCGTCCCGCTATCGCGGCCGGTACGCCGAAGTACACCGTCCCGTTCGCGGAATCTTCGATGGGACCGGTAAACACCTCACCGCAAGGCATGTTCCGCCTTCCTGCGGAGTTCACGAACGTACGCCCCTCGACCGAGAGCGTCAGGTCGGTCTCGGGACCGACGATACGGATCTCGCGCGTCGCCTCGAGCCTATCTTTTAGCCGTTCTTGCTCGGCGGATTTCTCCCTCCAGAAGCGTACAGGGTCTTCCTCGCTCAGCCCCATAGCCTCGAACGCGAACTCCTCGTACTCTGAGAGGCCCATGCCGGCCTCCTGCGCTAGGGCTTCCGTGGGGAGGAGCGTGGCCACCCAGCGGTCCTTCTTTAGCATCATCTCGCTGAGTGGCTTGTTCCGTCTCTGGAGCGCCTGTTGCTTTAGAGGGTCAACGTTCGCCAGAGCCCTGGTATTGCTCGGCGCGCGGATGCCGATCTGGGCGTCAACGCCCTCGTAGATGGCGCGCGTTACCCGCGGGACCTCCTCGTAGTGAAGCGCTTGCGCGTGCTCGAAGAAGAGCTCCTGCATCCCAGGCAGACCGACCTGCGTTATGGGGGTGGCGCCCACCTGCAATAGCCGCGCGTAGAGAGCCCCTATCAGGGGCCCGGCGCCCACCTCCCCGGCGACCAGGACCTGATCCCCCTCCCCAGCCTCGATAGAATAGTCCACCAGTAGCCGTGCAAGCTTGCCGACCCGCTCGTCTCTCATCGATGACTCCTTCTTCCTGACAATGTTCCAGGAGAGCTTATCATCCGCATCGTTCCTGGCCGCCCCCGAGAGTGGATCGCGACGCCAGCGATTGTAGTAGATTCCCGCTTCCGCGGGAATGACGTAAGGGAGGGCTTCCCATGCGTGCTTGCCCGCAGAGCTCGAACGGGCTCCCGTCTAAAGCGATTCGCAAGAGGGTTGCCCCTCTTGCGAATCGCGCCTTCAGCTCTCAGCCTTCAGCCAAAATCTGATAGCTGAAAGCTGACCGCTATAGCTGACCGCTGAAAGCTTGCAAAGGGGACAAGGCCCCTTTGCAAGCCGCTCTAAGTGGCATCGAGTCCCTCGCGCGTGAACCGCAGCGCCGCACGCATCCCCTCCAGGATGGACCCGGGATCTGGGGCCCCGAGCGGCCAGGGCTTCAACTCCAGGCTCACCGCCCCAGTATATCCGCTCGCTCCGAGGGCGGCCAGGAGCGGCTTCAGTGGGAGCCGTCCATTGCCGGGCACGCGGTGCTCGTCGCGTCCCATCTCCAGGTTCGAGTCGGAGAGATGGACGTGACGGATCTGGGTCACTAGAACCGAGTGGGCCCTGAGAAGATCGACCTTGCTGGCGCCAGCGTGGCTGGTGTCCAGCGTGACGTCGCCTACGTCCGCGAGGTGCTCGGGCAGGTAACAGCTCCGGCGCCTCACCCTGAAGATGCCTCCTGTCCGGCTCCTCGGCATGTTCTCGACGGCGACGACGACGCCCTGTTCCCTCGCCTCGCGCAGAGCACCCGCCTTCCACCGCTCCAGAGGTCTGCCGGGCGGGGGCGGATGCGCCACTACTACAGGCACATCCATCCGACTCGCCAGCCTCGCGACCCGCACCAGCGTCTCCTCGGGGCCAAGTCCCCACGCGCCTCGAAATAGCGGAGGGTGGAAGGCCATGATCGGGACGCCGTGTCGCCCGGCGAGATCTCTTAGGTAGTCCACCTGGTGGGTATCCCAGCGTTCGTCCATCATGATCTCGACCCCGTCGTACCCAGCCTCAGAGATCCAGGCGTATACCCTTTCAAGGCCGAAAGGGTAGAGCGAACCCGTGCTGAAGTTGACAGGAATTGCCATCAGCGCCCGCCGCGCCGGATCTCCAGGAACCTCTCCAGCGTCGAAGGCGAGTGATTCTGGTAGTGGTTGTTGGCGTACGCGAAGACGGTCCTGCCCTCCTCGAGAAAGCCGCCAACGAGCTCGGACCACCACCTCAGGTCGTCGTCGCGCTCTTTCTTTAGGTGCGTGTGTCCCTCAGGGAACTCCCTCCGGTCGCCGAGCCAGCGGATGTAGGAGAAATCTGCCGTCGCCTGCTCCATCCTTGGCATCCTCGGGTAGTCGATAAGCGTCAGCGCCGCGCCATGCTCGCGCAGCATCTCGGGTAGATCCGAGACGAGCCAGCTTCTGTGGCGCACCTCGACGGCGTATCGGAAGCCCTCGGGCAGGCGTCTGAGGTAGTCCTCAAGGACGCCCATCCCCTCGACGGTGAACGAAGGTGGGAGCTGCAAGAGGAGCGGTCCTAGCTTGTCGCCGAGTTCGGCCATCGTCCGCAGGAAGTTCTCGGTCTCGGCGTCTGCGTCGACCAGGTTAAGGTCGTGCGTGATCTCTTGTGGAACCTTAGCAGCGAAGAGGAACCCATCTGGCGCGACCTCGCGCCACTTCTGTACGGTCGAGTGGCGCGGGGTGCCGTAGAACGTCGAATCTATCTCCACGGTCGAATATTGCTTCACGTATTCGGCGAGCCTGGAGGCGGAAGGAAGTGCCTTAGGGTAGAGCGTCCCCTCCCAGTCCGCATACGACCAGCCGGAGGTCCCGAGGTAGAGTCCCGTCTCCGGAGGCTCGATGCTGCCCGGAGTCTCCGCGAAGAGCCGCTGTTGCGCAGAATCGTCCATCCGCCCTTAGAGCTGCGATGCTACCATACAGCGGTTTTCAGAAAGTGAACTTCCTGAAAACCGCGCTGATCAGCATTTCAGCCGGTCAGCAAGTCAGCTATTTGTTTCTGGCTGAAATGCTCGTCCTGTTCTCCCCCTCCGCATGTACTACATTAGCGCAGTGCACGACAGACGCCGGACACCATGAAGGTCTTCTACAGCGACCACTTTGTATTGCCTCTGCCCGAAGGACATCGGTTCCCGATGGTCAAGTACTCGATGCTGCGCGAGAGAGTCGCTCAGGATGGGATCTGCGATCCGGGAGAACTCCGGACGCCACGCGCGGTAACGGACGAGGAGATCCTGCGCGCCCACGCCCCCGACTACCTGAAACGTGTAGTCTCCGGAACGCTCACGGACAAGGAGATGCGGCGCATCGGTTTCCCATGGTCACAGAGGATGGTAGAGCGCTCCCGCCGCGCCTCGGGCGGTACGCTTGGGGCCTGCCTGGCCGCCCTCGACGATGGCTTCGCCGCGAACCTTGCAGGAGGGACGCACCACGCGTACTCCGACAGGGGCGAAGGTTACTGCGTCTTCAATGACTCGGCCATCGCCGCCCGCGCCGTCCAGGCCGCGGGGCTAGCGGAACGCGTGGTCGTCATCGATACCGACGTCCATCAGGGGAACGGGACGGCGGAGATCCTGTGCGAAGACCCGACGGTGTTCACGTTCTCGGTCCACGGCGCGAAGAACTTCCCTTTCCACAAAGAGGAAAGCGATCTGGACACACCCCTGCCTGACGGCACAGGCGACGCCGAGTTCCTGGCAACGCTCGAAGTGGGCCTGGAGGCGGCGCTCGACGCTGCGGAGGCGGATCTCGCCATCTACCTCGCAGGCGCCGACCCCTTCGAGGGAGACCGCCTCGGCCGACTCTCCGTAACGAAGTCTGGCCTCGCCGAGCGCGACCGGATCGTCCTCGAGACGTGCAAGGAGCGCAAGATCCCGGTCGCGATCACGATGGCAGGCGGCTACGCCAGAAAAGTAGAGGATACGGTGGACGTACACTTCCAGAGCATCAAGAGGGCCGCCTTTCTGCTCAGGAGTGCCGCGGACAAGCCGAAAGAGACGCACCGGACGTGAGCGACGACCCCGACCGCAAATCCTGCATCATCGTAGGGGCAGGCATATCGGGCTTGCTCACGGCCAGCGCTCTTCGACAGGAAGGGTGGGACGTTACGGTTCTGGAAAAGAGCTCCGAAGTAGGCGGCAGGATGGCCACCAGGCGGGTCGGCAGAGGAAACTTCGACCACGGCGCCCAGTTCTTCACCGTCAGGAGCGAACGCTTCGCCGGCCTCGTCGAAGGTTGGCTCGAGGCAGGTGTCGCCGCGGAGTGGACGCGCGGCTTCGCCGACGCAGGAGGCCAACCAAACGAAGACGGCCACCCCCGCTACAGAGGAACCGATGGCATGACCGCCATCCCGAAATACATCGCCCGGGGACTCGACGTTCGCACCGACGAAGGGGTTGTAAGGGTGGATAATCGCGACCCTGGTTGGGAGGTCGTGTGCGAGTCCGGGTTGCGGGTGATCGGGAAGGCTCTCGTGCTCACGGTCCCCGTCCCTCAGGCGTTGGCTCTCGCCTCGTCAGGGAGCTACAGGCTGCCCGATGGTCTCAGGCGCCGGCTCGAAGCTGTCACCTACGACCCTTGCCTCGCCCTCATGATCGTGCTCGACGGCCCGACCCCCGTGCCCGAACCTGGAGGGATGCAGATCAAGGGCGAGCCGCTGGATTGGATCGGCGACAACAGGCGCAAGGGCATCTCCGAAGCCCAGGCCGTCACGCTCCACGCCGGACCGAAATGGAGCCGCTCGCATTTCGAGGACGACGAGACGGTGGTCAGAGAAAGTATGGTCTCATTCACTGGCGAGCGGCTCGGCACGGACCTCGCGCCCGCCGTCGACGAGACCGCCCTCGCCCGGTGGCGCTACAGCTGGGTTACAGACCCCTACCCTGAACCGTGCCTCCTCGCCTCCGAGGACCCGCCGCTACTCTTCTGTGGCGATGCCTTCGGGCAGCCCAAGGTCGAGGGCGCAGCCCTCTCGGGGTTGGCCGCGGCAGACCATCTCCTCGGCCGCTAAAGCGAATGGCAGAGTGTCAATGACACTCTGCCATTCGCGCATTTCAGCCAGTCAGCACGTCAGCATTTCAGCAAAAAACCAAAATCTGACAAGCTGAAGTGCTGAATTGCTGACCGGCGCGGGATGGGGAAGGCTCGAGCCTTCCCCATCCCGCTGTGCGGATGCATCTAGCGTCGAGTAACAAAAAGTGGTACATATGACCTATAAAACAAGATAGGGCGAAGGAGAAGGGGTTCGTGGGAAACAGAAGGGTGGCGCTAAAGCCGCACGCATCCAAGATCCGGCACTGGGTCGAGGAGGGCCGGGGCGACACGTGGATCGCGCAGGAGTTGAACACAACGCCCTCGAGCGTACAGAGCTTCCGGTCTCGAAACTCTATCTACCGTAGGGATCCCGTCCGCCGGGGCCAGCTCTCGGAGCATCCTGCGGTGCTCGACGAGATCGAGGATGGCATAGTCCTCGAGACCGACGCCAAAGACTCAGAGGTCTTCGACCGTGAGTGGCGCGGTTACCTGCGTGGGTCGCCGGACGACCTGCAGGTGGTGATCACCCAGGACCGAATCTATCTGGAGAAAGTCCGCTAGCTTGCACACAGAGCCCGCCGTCGAATTGCGGCTCTCTCTGGAGGAGGCCGAGGCGCTACACGCCCTGCTCGAGCGCTCTCTCGAACGCGGGGAGCAGGATTCCCACCTCGAACACGCCTACCGCCTGCTCGGCTGGCGCATACTCGCCGCGAAGAGCGGTAAAGGCCTAACCGCACGCATAGCAGATCTGGCACGCGAAGCCGATAGCCTCGAAGAATACGAGGCAGCGCGTGAGAAGGTGCTCGGCCCCGTACTCGACGGCCTGGAACGTGGAGAGAACCGGGATCCGTGAAAAGGTAGGCTTCTGGTACCGGCCACCTCGCGGGGAGCGTTCCTATACAAGCTCGTTCGAGTAACGTTCGGAAACCACGCAGACCCGGCTAGCAACGCAAGCGCGAACCTGATGCCTGAAGCCTAACCTGTTACCAAACTGTTACCGTAGGGTAGCGCTACTGTAACGTAACTCATCTATCGTGCCGGCACCTGGGCACTTTCCCCCTTCCTAGCCCAGGAGAGTGACCCGGGCCGCGGATCATGCGCGGTCCGGTATTTCGTATGTGTTACCCTTTGTCGGCGTCATGCAGAATCTCCTCAGTTCGCTCGCGCTAACGGTGTTCGTCGGGATACTCGCGCTCCTCGCGCAGTGGTCGAGAAAGAGCAGGAGGGCCGAGATATCGCTGTTGATCGTGCTCGTGTTCACCTCGCTACTGCTGCTCGCCACCGGGACGTTGCTTGGCGTCATCTGGGTCTCGGGCCAGATGCCCCAGGAGATCTATCCGCAGCAGCTGTTGGCGGTAACGGTAGTACCTGTGACGATGGCGGGTTTGATCGGGCTGGCGCTCTGCGTTCCAACGCTGCTGAAGATCGTCGGCCGTAGGCCAAACGGAGAGTTCTGGACGGACCCACCTATCTTTCTCGCCCTCTGGTTGTTCGCCACTGTGCTGCTTGCCAATAACCTTATAGGTATCCTCGGGTTCGAGCAATTGAATCAGGTCGACGCCTTCTCTCTTGGCACCGGAGGCAGGATCCCACCAATCGCCATCCTGGCCAGCCAGTTGCCGTTCGTCATCCTCGCACTCCTCGGCGTCGGCGCCGGCATCCGCCGCGGCCCGCGCGAGACGCTCGCCCGCCTCGGCTACGGTACCATCTCCCTCATGCACGTAGGCATAATCGTATTGTTTATCGTGGCGGCGTTCGGGCTCTCGGCGGCGACCGACGCCCTGTTCTCGCAGTGGCAGCCCGACCTTTACCGCAAGGTCGGTGAGGTCTCTAACATACTCTTCAACCCGAAAGGTTTGAGCCCGGTCTCGGTAGCTCTCTTCGCCCTGCTGATCGGGGTCGGCGCCGGACTCGGGGAGGAGACGCTTTTCCGCGGGGCCGTGCAGCCGGTCTTCGGGATACCGGCGACATCCGTCCTGTTCGCATCGATGCACGTCCAGTACGGTCCATCGCTGTTGCTCGGGTACATCTTCGTGCTCTCAATCGGCCTCGGACTCCTCCGCCGTTACATCAACACCACAGCGAGCTTCCTGGCGCATGCAGGCTATAACACGCTCGGCATCCTGGCCCTGTACTTCTTTGGCATGTGAGGGATTTGCAAAGGGGAATGCAAGCATTCCAGCTGTCAGCGGTCACCTTTCAGCTTTTGTCTTGCTGATGGCTGATGGCTGAACGCTTCATCAGCAGCCACTCTCTTCCGCCGTCGCGCGTCTCGGTGCCGAAGGTTTCTACGGTTTCGAAGCCGGCCCTCTCGTATACGCGGATAGCGCGGCGGTTGAAGGTCGCGACGGTCAGGCGGAATGCCTGGGGTGAGTAGGCCTCCCGCGCGAACCGGAGGCCGGCGCGCACGAATTCCTCTCCGAGGCCACGTCCCGTGAGATCCGGCCTCATCCCTAGCCCTATGTCGAGGGCAGGCTCACGCTCGTAGAGCCCGAGCCGCCTTCCGGCCGGGACCCGCGCGTCCTCCCCGAAGCAGAAATATCCGGCCAGCTCTCCGCGTTCGTCGTAGACGGAGTGGTAGGAGTAGCGCGGTTCAAGAAGCGAGTCGACGGAGGTGGGGTCTCCGTCGTAGATCGAGTAGGGTCCGTCGTAGCGCCAGCGCGAGATAGCCCGGGCGTCGTCGCGCGTGATCGGCTTCAGGGTGAAGCGCAAGGCCGGCGTCTTTAGGAGTCTAGGCCGCCAGAGAGTCGGTGACGGGGACGACCGGCGCGGGCTCGAGCGCCGCGGCGATCCTGACGAGTAGCTCGCTGACCTCGACGTCCAAACCACTGGCGATGCTCTCGAGTACCCTTGAGGAGGGGTCTTTCTCGCCGCGTTCGATCTCGGCGAGGTACGAGACCGAGACGTGCGCGCCTTCGGCGACCTGCTTGAGCGTTAATCCCCGCTCGTTACGTTCCGCCCGCAGGGTCTCGCCGATCGTCGACAGTAGGTCTCCCGTGTGCCGCTCCGGACTTATCTCCAAGGTCTTCACGCCCTTGATTCTATCTTCCAATCGGCGCTTTGCGCAACCCACCCGCCAACTTCTTGACCAGAAGCATCTCTTCGGCGTCGGCCTCGGGTGTCCCGTAAGGCGTCTCCATAACCACGGGAACCCCCTGCAGGCCCTCGAAAAAGCCCGGCCAGGCGCCCGTGGGTATACGCCCCTCCCCCACCTTACGATGCCCATCGCGGTGGCTCCCGAGTCCGTTCTTCGCGTCGTTCAGGTGAATCAGGGCGACCGCGTCCTCCGCCGCGTCCACGAGTTCCTCGGCAACCTTCCTCCCTCCATCCTCCGCCGAGAAATCGTAGCCGGCCACGAAGGCGTGGGCGGTGTCGACGCAGACCCTCACCCCGCCGCGGCGCGCGATCTCCCCGAGCGACTCGAACGTCGAGCAAAGCTGGGTGCCGGCCCCGACGGAGTTCTCGACCACGGGCTCGGCCACCGCCCCTGGGGCCCCGTCGAGTCCGACGGCCCGCTCCCTCGCGCGCCAGAGGCCTTCGACGAGCCGCTCCATGCCATTCTCCTCACCGTCTCCCCCGTGGCTGCCCGCGTGCACGACGAGGAGGTCGATCCCGAGCGCGCCGGCGGCGGCCAACTCATGCGCCAGGGCCTGCACAGAAAGATCCCTCTGCTCCTCGCTCGCGGAGGCGAGGTTTATTAGGTACTTCGCGTGCGCGACGACCGGCGAGATGCCAAGTTCACGGCTTCCTGCGACGAACGTTTCGGCGTCCTTGCGTCGTCTGGGGTCGGCCCAGGCCTGCGGGTTCGAGACGAAGATCTGGACGGTCTCGCACCCGAGCTCGCGCGCGACCTCGAGGGTCCTGTCGAGGCCGCCAGAGGTCCGAAGATGTCGTCCAATGCTGTTCGTCCTCCCCGGCATGGCGGGGATTCTACCCGCCGGCGGCTGTCCACGCTGTGAGGGATATAATCCCTTGAGACCATCACGATGATCGGAAGGAGACAACCGTATGCCGGTCGAAGGCAAGGTAGCGAAGATTCTGGGGAACAACGAGATCGTTATCAACCGCGGAAGGAGCCAGGGCGTCCGTCAGGGCATGCTATTCGAGATCTTCGCCCCAGACGGAGAAGAGGTCTGGGACCCCGACACGGGCGAGACTCTGGGCACCGTCGAGGACGTAAAGGCGAAGGCCGAAGTCACGGAGGTCAAGGACAGGCTCGCCGTGGCCCGCCTCCAGAGTACGCAGGATACGCCGCTCGGGGCCGTGAACATCGGGGAGATGCAGGAGAACCTGCAGCGTATGTTCGGGCAGATGTTCGGTGAAGATGTCCAGGTCCGCGGCTTCGGCTCGACCTCCGGTGACGACCCCGACCTCGAGTCGATGCTCGGCGGCCCCCTGCAGGACCTCTCACAGGTGCAGGTCGGGGACGCCGTGCGCGAGGTCAAACGCCGCTAAACCCGAGTAAGCAGCCACTTTGAGCGAACTCTCCCGCCTACCGGTGACGTTCGGCCTCATAGCCACCTGCGTGGCGGTGTACGTCGTCGTGGCGATCGCGGGCCTAACCTATGGTTACCCGCTGAACGTCGGCCTCGTAACGCAGCCCCCCGAGGTGCTCGCGCGTGGCGCCCTCCTGCCCGCCGCGGTCGCCGATGGCAAAGTGTGGCTCTTGTTGTCTAGCATGTTCCTGCACTCAGGGTTTATCCACCTGGCGCTGAACATGCTCTCTTTGTATTTCCTCGGCTCGTTCGTGGAACAGGCCTTCGGACGGGGCCGCTTTCTCGCGCTCTACCTTTCAAGTGGGCTCGCCGGCGGCATCGCCTACCTCTACTTCGGCGCGTTCGACATGCCCGCCGTAGGGGCGTCTGGTGCGATCTTCGGTCTTCTAGGAGGTGTCCTCGGTTACTCCCTACGCCGCGGCACCTTCTCCTGGCAAAACCCGCTGATCCGCCAGCTCCTGATCCTGACCGCCCTGAACCTCTACTTCGGATTCTCCGTCTCCAACATCAGCAACACGGCACACATCGGCGGCCTCGTCGGAGGGGTCGCATTCGGCTGGCTCACGGCACCCACCGTCTACTCGGGCAAGAAACTCCCTGCAGCCACACCGACCGTCATCCTGTTCGGCGCAGAACTGATCCTGCTCGCAATCTGGTTTCTCTGGTAGCAAGTCAGCACGCTACGCCCTTCGGGCTTCGCTTGTCATCACTTCAGCCTGTCAGCAAGAGTACGCAGAGAGTGGCCATCGTCCGTAACTAGTAGCTCCCCATGTGGCGTGTCGATCCGCGAGCATGGGCGTGGCAATACGAGGGGAAGCTGGCATGCTGACTAGCTGACATGCTGAAATGCTATTAGCCCAGCGGCCGTTACAACTAGCGTCGCAACGAACAGCACGCCGGCGAACCTGTTCGTGTGCTCGGCTTGCGCCTCGGGGAGCAGGTGTGCGGCACCGATGTATGCGAGCACCCCTCCGGCGATACCGGTCAGCAGACCGAGGGCCCCCTCACCGGGTGCGGGAAAGGCCACGGTCAGGGCTGCTGCTGCGGGGATCGCAAGCCCGAGCAGTACCGCCGTCCTCATGACCCCGGCCCTTCCGACGCGAGCGGCGAGCAGGACGGCGGCGAGGGAGATCCCCACGGGTACCTGGTGGACGAGGACCCCGAGCCCGACGAGCCAGGACGTAACGGCCGCTGCCTGGGCACCAACGCCGAGAACGAAGCCGTCGGCGAGGTTGTGGATCGCCAGCCCGAGGACGAAGGGTCCGAGGGCGTGTTTGTGGACGTGCTCCTCTGGCAGGTGGTGCGTGTGGGCCCGGGTCAACGCCTCGGTCAGAAACAGGAGGGCGAACCCTCCGACGAACCCGGCGACCGCGGTCTCCCCACCGAGCTCGAGACCTTCGGGGAAGAGGTCGACGAAAGCGAGCGCTAGCAGTATCCCCGCGGCGAAGGCGGCAGAGTAAGACCTGCCCCTGGTTCCCAAATCGCCGCCGAGTAGGGCCAAAAGGCTCGCCCCCGAGAAACCCACAGCGGCCAACGAAGCCATCAGGATCGCGCTCACACTAGTAGCCACCCGCCGCCCGACGCAGGCTCCGTGCAGACGCGCATCCCTTTACCACCCGCTACGTGCACGCCGGGCACGTCCCGTAAACCTCCAGACTGTGCGCACGGAGAGTGAACGTCGAGCGTTTTGTACACCGTCACCATCCCAACCCTATCACGTTCTGCGAAATCTTTGTAAACTCTCTCGGACTCGTGGCTTCCGGAAATCACAAGCGGCTGGCGCTATCGGCCCGCTTCCGCTCCATCCTGAGCGGTCGCGATTGGATCTATCTGTCTAGTCTGCTGGTTCCTGTGGTGGTCTACGACCTGGTATTGAAGGGAATCCGTATACACTCTCAGGAAGGACTTCCGGAGGGGTTCGCGGCCTTCGGTTTGATCCGTTCTGATCTGTTCTTCAACCTGGGGTACGTGTTCCTCTGGGTTGGGCTATTCGCGCTGACGAGGCAGAGTCGCTTTCGGTGGCCTGTTGTGGTCCTCTTCCACACGGTCACCATACTCGTCATTGCGACTACGACCGCGGCCAACCAATACTTTCAGGAGACCGGCTCGACACTCAGCCTCAATGTCATCACCTACTCGCTAGGCACGTTTGGGGAGATCAAAGACGTCATCGGCAGCGTGACTTCGCTGACTATCTGGGCCTGGGTTCTATTCATCCTTGGCTACATAGTGCTTGGTCCCTGGACGATAGCCACGCTCGTTTGTGGTAGGCGTGGGCAACCCGGGTCTTTCGGTTCCCTGAGCACGTCCAGGCTGTTCGCCCTCGGGGCATGCATAGCGTCGGTCGGGCTCATCTTCATCGCGCTGCCTGTCGGCGCGGGGGAGGCCAGCAAATCTTTCTCCAGGGACGCCGTCGTCAACGTCGTCATGTCCGGGGTGGAGCACGCGAAGATCAAAGGCCGGGCCGCCAACGCCTCCTCGATAAAGTCTCCTGTGGATACGCACCTACAGCCGACCACAGAGACCGAAAAGAAGAACATCGTCCTGATCCACCTCGAGTCCGTCCGCTCGCGGTCCACGACGCCTTACAACGAGGATCTGGACACGACGCCCTACCTGGATGCGCTCTCCAAGAAGAGCCTCATAGCCGAGCGCGCATACACGATCGTCCCTCACACTTCTAAGGCCATTACCGCGATAAACTGCGGCATAGATCCTCATCTCGTACGCGAGATCACCGAGGCCGAGCCTGGCGGTATCCCGGCCCGCTGCCTGCCTGAGCTCCTGAAGGAGCAGGGGTATGACTCAGTCTGGTTCTCCTCGGCGACCGAAGACTTCGAGGACCGCAGAAACCTGGTCGAGAACTTCGGCTACGACGACTTCTACCCCGTCGAGACGATGGACACTAAGGGCTTTCAGAGATCCAACTACTTCGGCTACGAGGACGACATCATGCTCCAGCCGAGCAGGGATTGGTTAGAGCAACATAAGGACAAACCCTTCCTTGCGACCTACCTCGGGGTTACGGGCCACCACGACTATCAGCCGGTCGACCGTTACGGGCTGAAGCACTACTCGGACTCCCCCTCGCTCGACCATTACCAGAACCAGGTCCGCTACCTCGACTTCTTCGTAAAGAACGTCATAGACCAATACAAAGAACTGGGGCTCTACGACGACACCATCTTCGTGATCTACGGCGACCACGGGGAGGGATTCGGGGAGCACGAACTCTTCCAGCACGACGACACCATCTACCAGGAGGGGCTCAAGGTGCCCTTTATCATTCATGAGCCGGGACGCTTCGAGGACGGCAAACGCGTCCAGACCCTGACAGACCAGCTCGACGTCCTCCCCACCCTGTTCGACCTGCTCGGCTACAAGGTCACGGGCGGCCATTACCCGGGGATATCGCTCCTCTCTCCGCCGGAGGAGGAGCGCACGCTGTTTTTCAGCTGCTTCGACGAGTACAGGTGCCTCGCCAGCATCCACGGGACCGAGAAGTACATCTACTTCTTCGGCAACCAGCCCGAGGAGGTCTACGATCTTGCGTCGGACCCTCTAGAGACGCACAATATCGCCGACGAACAGAGCAAAGCCGAGCTAAAGCACAAACGGCAGCAGGTGCTCGACTGGTACTCGAAGGTCAACGCGATGTACGAGAGAAGCGGTGCGCAAAAGGATTGACCTTTTGCACACCGCGCCGGTCAGCATTTCAGCACTTCAGCTTGTCAGCTTTTGGTTTTGCTGAAGTGCTGAAATGCTGATTGCTCGTCGTGCATAGGGCTAAAGCCCTATGCACGACGACGTTTGCGCCTGGACCCCGAGTGCCTCAGGAGCAGGATCATCGCGAAGCCAAGTGCGAGGACGCTGCTGACCAAGAGATTTCCGCGAATGGTTCCCCCGATGATGAAGGCCGGGTCGACGCGGAGGGTCTCTACGAAGAAGCGTCCGAAGGAGTAGAGGCTCACGTAGAGCAGGGCAAGATCGCCGTTTTTCAGACTGTCAGCGAAGCGGCGGGCAACCCACAGCAGTATGAGGCAGACCACAACGTCCCAGATCGCCTCGTACAGGAAGGTGGGGTGGAAGGTCGCGGCGTCTGCGTATCCTACCGGCCTGTTTTCCGGCGCTATACGGATGGCCCAGGGCAGATCCGAAGGCCGCCCGAAGAGCTCCTGGTTGAAGTAATTGCCCCAGCGCCCGATCGCCTGGGCGAGGACCAGACCGGGGGCGACGGCGTCGGCGAACGCCCACGGGCTAATGTTACGGATCCGGGCGAAGATCAAGAGTCCAACGAACCCTCCGAGAACGGCGCCGTAGATCCCCAGGCCCCCGTTCCAGACCTCGAATACCCCGGGGAACGGGTCGCCCGAGTAGAGCTCGTAGTCGGTGATTACGTGGTAGGCCCTGGCGCCAACAAAGCCCAGAGGCACGATAATGAACAGCGAGTCGAGCGCCAGGGTGCCATCGTAGCCCTTTCGCTCCAGCTCCCGTCCTGTGAGCCAGGTCGCGACGATGATGCCGAGCGCTATGCACAGCCCGTAGTAGCGGAGGGCGAATGGCCCCGCCTCGAACATTACGGGCGAAGGCGGACTCGGTAAGGAGGCGAGGGTAACGGCCATGCACCTACCCTGCCAGGTGGTCAGAATTCTTGCGTGCGGGGTTCTCGTCTTTCGAGTTCTTGTCTTCGGGGCGCTTATCCTCGGGCTTCACTCCGATGGGCTGCGCGTCCGTGGGGAACGGGTCCTTCTTTGATTGCGCGACGCCGTAGTAGGACTCCAGGATGTGACGCACGGCGGGCGCCGCGCTCATCTCGCTACCTTCCTGGAAGGCCCCTCCGCCGTCGATCATTACCACGACGACCAGCGGGTCGGATTCTTTGTTTGCGGCCCAGCCGATGTACCAGTTCACGAAATCGTTCCCGCTGGGCAACTCGCCCGTACCGCTCTTGCCCAATGTAGGCAGGGTGGAACCGACGAACGCGGGGTAGGCGGTGCCCTCGTGTTCTGGCACCCCACTAACATCGTTTTCTGGCACCCCCCTAAGACCCTCCCTGGCGTTCTCCAGGTAAGCATCGGGCAGACCAATGTTGCCCGCGGGCGTCGGCGAGATCCTCTGGGTGACCTTGCCGTCCTGGTTCAGGACCTCGCTCCCCACGTGCGGCATGACGAGCGTGCCACCGTTCTCGACGGCCGCGTAGGCTACTGCGAGCTGGATTGGGGAGACGAGCAGGTCTCCCTGGCCGATGGCGAGGTTTACCCAGTCCCCAACGCTCCAGTAAGCCTCCTCCGGGGTACCGAGCGCCCTGGCCAGTTCCCGCTCTCCGGCCTCCGTCGGCACGCGCCCCGCCGTTTCACCGGCCAGGTCTATGCCGGTAAGCGAGCCGAAGCCGAACCTCTCATAGAAATGAGGCAGCCAGTCCTTATCTGTGGTGTCGCTCCAGATCCAGTCGGCGACCTGGTAGAAGAACTTGTCGTTGGAGTCGGTGAGGGCCTCGGCGAAGTTCTCGGTACCATGGGTCCCCAGGAACGCGGCGTTCGGACTGTTCTCACGCCAGCTCTGGTAGCAGGGGCTGACCGTGACGCCCGTAGGATGCCAGCAATCCCCGTTATCGGTGTAGGTGGTGTACCTGTCGATGACGCCCTTTTCGAGGCCCCCAAGCCCGGTGAACGTCTTGAACGTCGATGCGGCCGGCTCGCCAGCCGTTATCGCACGGTTGATGAAGGGATGCTCGGACCGAGCGCTGCTCAAGTATTGATAGATCCTTAGCTCCTTGGTGCCCGTGACGCCCCCGACGAACAGTTGCGGGTCGAAATCGGGACGGCTGGCGAGGGCGAGGATCTCACCGTTACGCGGGTCCATCGCGACGACGGCCCCACCCCTCCCTGGGTACCCTGCCTCCCTCACCCGTCCGATGGCGGCGTCGAGCTCATCCTCGGCCAGTCTCTGGACGTCGAGGTCCACGGTAAGCTTCAGGTTCTTGCCGGGCACGGGCTCGGTGACGTGGTCGGGCAACTCCTGGCTCGGGTTCGAGTTTATGGGATCGCCGTTCTCGTCCACGAACCTGCCCATGGAGTCTACCCTGCTCCCCTCGGGGACTATGCGCCCGAGGGCGTCGACGCCGTACGTCCTCTTGCCCGCTTTTCCGCGCAGCACCTTCTCGTAGGAGAGCTCGATCCCGCTCTTGCCGACGACGGAATCAGGGGGTAGGCCCTTGAAAGGTTCGTGCTTGAGCTCATCCTGGGTCACGGCGCCGGTGTACCCGAGGATGTGGGAGGCTAGCCTGCCTTCAGGGTAGCTCCTGACCCAGTCGTCGTTCACGGCGACACCCTGGAACTCCCCGGTGCGCTCGCTGATGTAAGTCACCGCGTCGCGGCCCGCGTTCTCTTTCACCAGGATAGGGCTGTACCGGTTACCGGTCTCCTTCGCCGCGTCGTAGCGGGCCAGCACAGACTCGGTGTCTGCCCCGACGACCGTCGCCAGCTCCTTCACTTTCTCCCTGGACATCTCGTCAGGTATGACGGTTACGTTCAGCCCTGGGACATTGTTGGCCAGGATCTTGCCGTTGCGATCGTAGACCACACCGCGCTGGGCGGGGATCTTGATGTTGGTGTGTTGCGTGGCCCTCGCGGCGAGGGTGTAGTCCTGGCCGGTAAGGACCTGCAGGTACCACAGCCTCGCGCCGAGAACGAGGAAGACCACGGCGATCAGGACCGCCAGAGATACGACGCGCACCTGCATGTTGCCCTTGGTCATCGGCGGCGTCTCCACGCGCTTTTTCGCGGGGTTCGCCTGCTTCTGCTTGGGCACCGGCAACCGGAGCAACCTCTAGCTTCTCCCCTCTTTCGTAGCCACCTTCTCGGCCTGGACGATCAAACGCTTCGAGTAATCTGGCAGCGTACACGTCTGGAGCGAGACTATATTCCTGCTTTTGAGCGGCTTCGTCACCGACACATCATGAGGACCAACGACGGAGACTTTGAACACCCTGTAGACGTAGCGCTCTCCCGTCGAGTCTGTGAGAAGGACCCTGTCGCCCTTGTCGAGCACGTTCAAATCCCAGAACGACAGCCAGCTGTTGGTTCCGGGGAAGCCGAGCCTGTGACCGGCGATGTAGACGTTCGCCTGCCTGTCCCAGGGGTTGCCGGTCCCGCGCAGGTGCACAGCGGCGTGGTCGTGGAATGCCTTGTCGTTGCCGCTGACGGAATAAGGTACCGTATCATTGCGTATCTGGGCCATCTTGGGGATCGTCATCCTGAGCATCTTGTTCTCCGGGCCCCTGGAGACGACCCTCTTCTTGACCACCGGCGCGTCCTTTTTCTGTAGTTCTACTCTCTGCTTGTGGATGGCCCGGTCGATCCTTCCCGTGTCCACGGGGACACTTGGCTGTTCGGCGGACGGGCTGACCTTCTCTGTGGAGGCGACGTCGGCCTCTGCATCATGCTGCGGGGAGCCAAAGAAGAAGCTGGCGGTCACCGCGATTCCAACGCCGACAACCAGCAGGCTCAACACGTTAACAACCGTTTCGGTGAAGCGCGCTATCGTTCCCTCCCTACGCGGTCCTGCGCCCCGCGGACCGTAGCCTCGATCGCAATCCATTGTATCCCAAATGCGGACGACTACTAGGCGTGCTAGGCAGCGACCACGAAGTATTTTCTGGCCACCATGCTATTTTCGCCGCTCCCCGCCGATGCGGCGTAGACCGCCACCGTGTAATCGCCGGGAGGCAGCCGCTCACCCGATCCTTGTCGGACGGCGAACTTTACCACGCCGGTGGCCCCGCCGTTCGAGACGGCCAGCCGCTCCTCTCCTTCTTTGACGATGACGAGCTGATCACCTCCGCCGAGGAGTCGGCCGAGGACGGAGGTCCTCGACGTACACCCGACGCTGGCCTCGAGGTCACCGTAGTTGGCGAGGTCCTCGACCCTCAGATAGACGTTGATCACTCTTGTCCCCCCGTCGAAACGCAGCCTGTCCGAGGTCGGATACACCGTGTCCTCCTGGCTCACCGCGATGTCTTCGGCCCCTGGCGAGACGAGTTCTTCCCCCGGCGAGAAATCCCCTGGCCAGAAGGACACGACCGCAGAGACCAGCAGAACCAGAGAACACACGACGGCCAGCACAAGTCTGATGCGGGAACTCTTTGTGGCCTTGCCCGTGGTGGTGTCGGGGAGCTTGTTCAGAGGCCGTCACCCTTCTTCGAGTCCTTGCGGGAGCGCCTCCAGAGCAGGAGCGTCGCGGCGTTGTGCCCACTGTGGGCAATTATTGGGGCGAGTAGACCGCCGCTGACGTCGTATAGGATACCGAAGACGAAGCCGGCCAGTACGGCCCATGCCGTCCACACGAGATACCGCCGGTCTGGGCCGACGTGGGCCAGGCCGAACAGAACGGAGGCGACGACCAGGCCGAACTCCTGCTGGACGGCGCCCCGGAAGAACGCTTCCTCACCCACCCCGGAGAAGATCGCCACGAGCACGAGGCTGGTCGAATCGGCGCCGTCGACCAGGCGCGGGGCGAGTTCCTCGGAGATCTCGCGCAGAGAGGGTAGCAAACGGTAGGCCAGAAGGCCCAAACAGACCGTGCAGGCGGCGGTAAAGATGCCGAGTAGCACGCCAGTTGCGGGGCTCTCTCCGAGGATCCGCACGTCGAAGCCCCTGAGGCCACACCAAAGGGCGGCAACGACGGCAAGGGAACCGTAAATCAGGGCGGCGAAACTGACGAAGCGGGGGCCCAACGCGCGCCTACCCGGGGTATGCCGCGAACCGGTCTGCACGATGGACCATAACCCGTTATTGTACCGGACGGAGAAAACCACAGGTCGCACGGAGGAGTCCGGAGGTAGGAGATGCTCGACGAGTCGATATTCAAAGCCTACGACATCCGTGGCGCTTATCCTGAGAGCCTGGACGAGAGCGTGGCCCGCGACATCGGCCGCGCCTTCGTTGCGCACCTGGATCTCTCGGGGTCCAGGGTCGTCGTTGCCCGTGACATGCGCCTCTCGGGCGAGGCGCTGGAGAAGGCCTTTATCCAGGGGGTCACGGAGGCCGGCACCGATGTACTCGACCTCGGGTTGGTCTCGACCGACGCGCTCTATTTCGCCGTGGGGCATCTGGAGGAACCTGGCGGGGCCATGGTGACGGCCTCGCACAACCCCAAGGACTACAACGGCTTCAAGCTCTGCAGGGAAGAAGCCATCGCCCTCTCTGGAGATGCAGGGCTCGGCCAGATCCGTGACCTCATCGTCTCGGGAGACTTCCCCGATCCTGCGGAATATCCGGGTTCCGTGGAGGAGACCGACATTACCGTAGATTACGCGAAACATTGCCTGAGCTTTATAGACACGGAGGGCCTGAGGCCGCTGAAGATCGTGATTGACGCCGGCAATGGCATGGCCGGTAAGATGGTCCCGCCCATCTTCGAGCACCTCCCTTTCGAGTACGTGCCGATGTACTTCGAGCTCGACGGCTCCTTCCCCAACCACACGCCGAACCCCATCGAGCCCGAAAACGTCGAAGAGCTCCAGGAACGCGTGGTCGCAGAGGGGGCCGACTTCGGGGTCGCCTTCGACGGTGACGCAGACCGCTGCTTCATCATCGACGAGATGGGCACGACCATCTCGGGCGACCTGGCGGCCGCCCTCATAGCGAAGAACGTGCTAGAGAAGGAGCCCGGTGCGACCATACTCTACAGCGCCGTCTGCTCGAAGGCCTTCCCCGAGCTCGTCGAGCGCGAGGGCGGCAAGGCGATAAGGACAAAAGCCGGCCACTCCATCATCAAGCCCCAGATGCGAAAGCATGACGCGGCCTTCGGCGGGGAGCACTCAGCCCACTTCTACTTCAGGGACAACTACTTCGCCGATTCAGGCACCATCGCCATGCTTACCATCGCCGAGCTCGTCGGCCGCCAGGAGGAGCCGATCTCCAGTCTCCTCGCCCCTATCGACCCGTACGTCCGCTCGGGTGAGATCAACTCCGAGGTGGGAGATCAGAACGCGACCCTAAAGAAAGTCGAGGACCACTATTCCGAAAACGAAGACGTAAAGATAGACCACCTCGATGGCCTCACGGTCGACTTTGGCGATTGGTGGTTCAACCTACGCCCCTCGAACACCGAGCCCCTCCTGCGCCTCAACGTGGAAGCCAAAGACAAAGAGACGATGGAACACAGGCGCGATGAATTGCTCAATCTCGTTCGAGATTGAGCAGCATTTCAGCTTGTCAGCTTCGGCCTCTTGAGGCGAATCGGGGCGAAGAAAACGCCCCGTCGACTTGACGGGGCGTCAATTCGAGCGTCGGTCGCGACCCGCGACGCGAGCCAATTGGCTGACAAGCGGAGGCGTCAGCCGGAGCGTGCTGACTAGCTCACTTCGATCAGGTTTCGCACTTCGCGGACGCCTTCGACCTGTTGGGCGATCTCGCCCGCTGCCAGCTTGGCGTCCTCCGAGGGCGCGGTCCCACGTAGTTCGGCGATTCCGTCGTTCACCTCGACGTTCACCCGCGGCATCTCCGCTGTGCGCGGATCCTCGCCGATGTTGGTGCGGATGCGCTGTTCTAGCTCTTCTTGCTGCTCGCCTACGCCCTCGACATCGCTGTGCTGCTCGCCGATCAGCGGCCCTGCTGAGGGATCCGAGTATTCTCGCGCGGCGCCGGTGCGGTTCGCTGCTGCCGGACTCTGTTGGCCACCACCGCCTGCCGTCCCTGTCGGGGTGCCACTACCCCAGGTCTCTCCCCGTTGCCCCGCAGGGCTTCCGGCATCGGGGGCGTGTTGGCCGGTCGTACCCGTATAGGTCGAAGATTCGCCTGAGGCTTCGCCTCTCCTCGAACGCGCGATGGCGGCCCCGATGGCGAGCCCAATCAGGACGAAGAACCCGTACTTGAGCCACCGGACCTTCCGCGGCTCCTGAGAGCTCACCGCATGACGGATTAGTCTTGCCTCACCTTTGCCGAGCTTCCACGCTGCCTTCCCCGCGGTCCTGCCGGCCACGGGGGCTACCCTTCGTCCTACTCTCGCGCCAGCCCTGACGCCAGTCTTGGCGGCCCTTCTCTTCCTGCTCGCCATTCGATACCTCCATCTTCGCGATGTTGTTTTCCCGAAACAACGAGATACCCCGAAATGCCCGTTCGGAAACAGCGGAGGGGAGGCCGCCAGCGTGTTCTTCGAAGCTCACGGCGGTTCGCGAACCGCCCGCGAACCGCGACCTCAGGCTTCAGGCTTGCGTAGTCCTACCAGAGACCCGTTCGTCCTGGCGCAGCCTGGGGACGAGGGTAAGGTTTCTGTAGCGCATTCTGCGCTCGTTCAGCGGCTTCTCGAACTCGGCCTCGCGGGCGAACACGACCTCTCCTGTGGCCGCGGCCTCTACGAGGGCGGCCAAGTCTTCTCTCTCCGAAGGCGAGAGGCCTGTAGCGTCGAGGTTCTTCTCCCGCTCGAAGAGCCTGACCCGCCGCGCGAAAGAGACGAAGATGCTGCATGGCTCTGGGCAGGGGATCTCGCCTTCTCCCCGGTCTATGTCGAGCGGGGTATCCTCGTCCACGTCCCAGAGGGTCTTCTTGAGGCACACAGCGTCTTCGCAGCAGGCGAGGGCCGCGTCCTGCACCCCCTCATCCGAGAGGCGCTGGACCCGCTTGTAGATCCCACTCTGCCTCGCCGCGTTCTCCCTGAAACTCGTGAGATCCAGCCTCCCCTCCCTGTGGAGGTACCAGTGGACGACGCCTGCAGGATAGAGGTAGTTCATCGCGGTCACGAGCTCGCGGGCGTCAGCGACCCTGAGCTCCCAGCCGCGCCGCAAGTTTGGGGAGCTCTTGAGCGGCCTGTAATCCCCACTTTCGGTGAGCTTGGCGATCTCGCGCGCGGCGCGGGGATCCTCGCTAACCCTGAGGTCTTCCCGTCTCGCGTCGTCGGCGTGACGCAGCGAGTATCCGAGGGGAACAGCGGGGTGTATGATCGTCTGCCCGAAGATACGACCTTCGGGGGCGCCATCCACCCACGCCGCGAAGGCTTCGCGCGAATCCGCAGCGACGTTGTGGACTCTCTGCCTCCCGGGGCGGGTATCAGACAACGGGCTGCTCCGTCATCGCCTCACGGGCGCGGGCGGCTATGAGGTTAGCCATAGAGGGGTGCGTCCCGACGGGGGCGCCGTAGTAGATCTTCTTGCCGCCCAAGACCGTGACCTCGCCGCTAAGGCCGAGGTCCTCGGGGATCGTCTCGCGGGTGTGCCAGCCCTCCGCGATAAACAGGGGGATCAGGATCACGTTCTCAGCCTCGACGCCATCGACTACGCTCCCTATCTCGGGGTCCTGGTCCAAAAACCCGACCTCGACGAGATCGTAGATGCCACGCTCCCTGATGCGCCGGGCGTTGAGGTAGATCACGCCACCTGAGTTCTTGTTGAGGTCGGTCCCGTGGCCGACCAACACGAGGGCCGTGCGCCCGGAGACCTCCCTTCCGCCCATGAGGTCGTTCGTACGCTCCAGGATGACGTCGGGCATCCCATCGAAGGTGCCCAGAGGTCCAGCGTAGCGGACGGTCTTCCCGCCCTTCCGCGTGACAGGCCCTTCTAGACCGAGTTCCCTGGGGATGACCTGTTGGGTGAAATATCCTTCGGAGATAAAAGCGGGGACGACGTAGACGTCTTCCGACTCCACGGTGTCGAGCACGTGGCGCATGGAAGGCTCCTCTTTCCAGAAGCACTCGACGACCTCGTCGAACTCTCCGACCCTCCTGATACGGGCGGCATGCTCGTAGACGGGGAGGCTCGAGTCTTCGCCCAGGTGCGAACCGTGTCCCACTATGACGAGTGCCCTCATGCTCCTCCTCTACTGCCGATGTGCCGGCAGATTCTACCTTAAGCGATACGCAGGGGGGCAATTGCCCCCCTGCGTATCGAGCATTTCAGCACTTCAGCAATAATAAGCTGAAATGCTGACCAGCTAAAGTGCTGAAATGCTCGCAAAGGGGCTAAGACGAGTGATGTGCAATGAGTTAGATCAACAGGTCCGCCAGGCGACGAAGAGGCCGGCCGAGCGAAGCGTTCACTCGCTGGGCGCAGGTATACGCTGCGACCTTGGCCGTCAGGCGCGC
>Ga0126307_10000555_pt1 | contig 24073 bp, 25 predicted proteins | sample Plot28_FD_89955 | JGI IMG/M metagenome (GOLD analysis project Ga0126307, IMG submission 89955) | Serpentine soil microbial communities from UC McLaughlin Reserve, CA, USA - Plot28 | ecosystem: Environmental > Terrestrial > Soil > Grasslands | place: USA: UC McLaughlin Reserve, Lake County... | reverse complement strand
CGGCCACCGTGGGCGCGGACGGTGCGCATCAGCTCGAGGTTCTCGAACAGCACGTCCCCGTCGTAGCCTCCCATCTCCCGGAAGGTCGAGCGCCGGATCCCGAACGTCCCCGGGTAGTCGGCGGCGACGGCCCGGTTGAGCAGCGAGCGGGCGGAGTCCCAGGCCGCGTGCCACGGAAGGGGCCGGAAGACGTTCTGCGGCCCGACCAGGTCCGCCTCGTCCAGCAGGGAGACCACCTGGCGCAAGGAGTCCTTGTCGTAGCGGACGTCGTCGTCGGCGAGCACCACGCGCTCCGATCGTGCCAGGCGCAGCCCGGTGTGGACGCCCGCGACCTTGCCGTTGCGGGCCGGCCACGGGTCGGGCCGGACATGGGTGACGACCGAGCTCAACCGCCTGTGGTGCCGCTCGAAGACCTCGCGCGGGGAGCCGTCGACGACCACGACCCGGGCGTGGTGCGACAGCCACCCCAGGTAGGCCGCGAGCTCGGTCTCGTCGTCGGGACGCGCCGTCAGCCACCTCAGCGGCAGCACGTAGTCCACGTCGGCCGGCAGGGCGGTCACGCCACCTCCCCGACCGGGTCGGCGGTCGTCCCGCGGCTCCAGGCCGAGAGGAGGGCGGCCCCGGCGAGGCGATCGACCATCAGGCAGCAGTCAGCGCCCCACAGCACGTCCCCGGCGAGCGCCGGCTCAGCCCGCGCGAAGGAGCCGCACAGGTCGACCGATGCCACCTGCTCGTGCACGGCGTCCGCCTCGACGTGCTCGTCGAAGTACGCCGTCGCGGTGACGTCGTGCCCCAGGCGGCGCAAGCCGTTGCCGTAGCGCCGGTTCGGCAGCGTCGACGTCATCTCGAGCGCGGCCAGGTGCCCGAGGGCTGCACCGCGCAGCCGGCGGTGCAGCCCGAAGAGCGTCATCACGTTGACCGAGGCGAACGTCTCGGCGGTCGCGTCGGCCCAGTAGGCGCCGTAGCTGTCGTCGAGACCCAGTGCTCGCATCGTGGCGGCGAAGAGGCTCGCATGCATTGCGGCCGGCCGGCCCCCGCCGTACTCGTCCGCCTGGATCTCGACGAGGGCCGCCTTGGCCCGGCCTCGCAGGCGGGGGATCACCCAGGTGTGCGGATCGGCCTCCTTGAGGTGGTAGACGGAGCGCTGCGCCAGGAACTCCCGGAAGTGCCGGTCCTCGGCGTCGCGGAGCAGGAACGCCGACAGGGAGGGTCCTGCATCGGCTTCGGCGTCCTGGTCGACCAGGCTGCGCAGCCGGGCCGGCACCTCGGCCGGCTCGACCCCTGCGATCCCTTCGTGGCCGACCGCTGCGCGCAGGCCCGCCTCCAGGGCCCGCTCGAGCAGTCCGGCCAGCGCCAGCGTCGTCGGGTCCCACTCGAGGTCGTCGGCCACGTCGTCGAAGCCGCCGTAGTGCAGCTCGTAGCAGCAGGCCAGCGCGAGCTGGAGGTCGCGGTCGTGCAACGGGTCGCCCGCCTGGTCGACGAGCCGGCGCAGCTGGGCGACCCCCCGGCTCGTCACGGTCGCGCCGTGACCCGCGCGGAGGTGGCTGACCACCAGCCGGCTCAGGGGGCCGCACGGTTCGGGTGTCTGCACGAGGCCACTCCGCTCACCCGGTGGGGCGTCCGCCCCGTTCCGCTCCCGGCCGGCGTGAGCGCGACCGGGCCGCCCAGTTGCTCGAGCGCGTCTGCCCGGCGCATGCCCGCAGGACCGGCTCTCAACCCTCGCCGTTTGCGGCGGCCCAGGCCGGGCACAGCGACACCATGATCTATCGGTGGCTGTGGCGGACGATCGGGCTCTTCATCGGGCGCCGCCTGTGGGTGGCCTGGCAGCGCCGGCGGGCGCGCCCCACGGCCTCCGCGAGGGCCGCCCGATGAGCGACGCCTCCGGCGACGACCACGAGCTCGGCGACGACGACGAGCTGGCGCTGCTCGGGGTCCTGGCCACCGGGCTCGAGTTCCGCCAGCAGCAGACCAACGGCCTGCACATCGGCGAGGCCGCCGGCCGTCAGGCCCACGAGGAGCTGCTGGAGCTCCAGCGTGGGGCCGGCGGCCCGGAGGACTGACGGAACGCCGGTCAGGCCGGCGTCGCCCAGTCCCCCAGCACCCAGTCCCGCACCTCCGGCATGTCCTCGAGGTGCTCCACCACGTAGGACTCGTGGCGGGCCAGCTGCTGCTCGCACCACTCCTTGAGCGCGCTCGCCCCGGGAGGAGTGCGCCGGGCGTTGTTGAGCGCGTCCATCACCAGGTGGTAGCGCGAGGCGCGGTTGCGGACGACCATGTCGAACGGCGTGGTGGTCGTGCCCTCCTCGATGAAGCCGCGGACCCGGAACCGGTCGGCGTCGGGCCGCCCGTGCACCAACTGGTGGATCGCGCCCGGGTAGCCGTGGAACGCGAAGACGACGTCGACGTGGTCGGTGAAGAGCTCGTTGAAGAGGGTCTCGTCCATGCCGTGCGGGTGGTCCTTGCGCCGCGGCAGCGCCATCAGGTCGACGACGTTGACCACGCGGGTCCGGAAGTGCGGGAGCCGCTCGCGCAGGATCGCCGCTGCCGCGACCGTCTCCATCGTCACGACGTCGCCGGCGCAGGCGAGCACGATGTCGGGGTCCGCGGACCCGTCGTCGGTGCCGGCCCACGACCACACCCCCGCGCCGCGCGCGCAGTGCTCGATCGCCTGGTCCATGGTCAGCCACTGCAGCTGCGGCTGCTTGTCGATGACGACCAGGTTGACATAGCTGCGTGAGCGGAAGCAGTGGTCGGCCACGGACATCAGGCAGTTCGCGTCCGGCGGCAGGTAGACCCGGCCGATGTTGCCCCGGGTGGTGATGACGTTCTGGATCAGGCCCGGCCCCTGGTGGCTGAACCCGTTGTGGTCGTTGCGCCACGCGGTCGACGTGAGCAGCACGTTGAGGCTCGGGACGTCGGCCCGCCACGGCAGGTTGTCCGCCTCCTGCAGCCACTTGCTGTGCTGGATCGTCTGCGACGCGCTCACCATCGCGAAGGCCTCGTAGGTGGCGAACCACCCGTGCCGGCCGGTCAGCGTGTAGCCCTCGAGCCAGCCGTGGCAGTTGTGCTCCGAGAGCACCTCCATGACGCGGCCGTCGCGCGACAGCGAGACGTCCGCGTCGGTGACCCGCTCGGCGAACCCGCGGTCGGTCGCCTCGAACACCGCACCGAGCCGGTTGCTGTTGGTCTCGTCGGGACAGAACAGCCGGAAGAGGGTGGGGTTGGCGCGGTAGACATCGCGCATCATCTCCCCGAGCTTGCGGGTCGACTCCGCCCGCACCGAGGCCGGCGACGGCACGTCGGTCGCGTAGTCGCGGAAGTCCGGCAGGTCGAGGTCCCGCGTGAGCAGGCCGCCGTTGGCGTGCGGCGTCGCACTCATCCGCAGGTCGCCGCCCGGGTTGGCCCGGCGCACCAGCTCGGTCGGCGACCCGTCGGCGTCGAAGAGCTCCTCGGGGCCGTACGACCGCAGCCACTCCTCCAGCAGCCGCAGGTGGTCGGCGTCGTCCTTCACGCCGGCCAGCGGCACCTGGTGCGCCCGCCAGGTGCCCTGCACCTGCACGCCGTCGACGACGTCCGGCCCGGTCCAGCCCTTGGGGGTGCGCAGCACGATCAGCGGCCACCGCGGCCGGGCCCCGTCCCAGTCGCCGCCCCGGGCGCTGGCTTGGATCGCCTTGATGGTGCCCCACGCGCCGGCGAGCGCCTCGGCGAACCGGTGGTGCATGCCCGGCAGGTCGTCCCCCTCGACCTCGATCACGTCGTAGCCGTGGCCCTCGAGGATGGACCGGACCTCGGCCGGGTCCTTGCGGCCGAGGACCGACGGCCCGGCGATCTTGGCCCCGTTGAGGTGGAGCACGGGCAGCACGGCGCCGTCGCGCTCCGGGTTGAGGAAGGACACGCCCTTCCACGACCCCTCGAGCGGACCGGTCTCGGCCTCGCCGTCGCCGACGACGGCCAGGGCGACCAGGTCGGGGTTGTCCATGACCGCGCCGAAGGCGTGCACGAGCACGTAGCCGAGCTCGCCCCCCTCGTGGATCGACCCGGGCGTGGTGACCGAGACGTGGCTCGGGATGCCGCCGGGGGCGGAGAACTGCCGGAACAGCCGGCGGATGCCGTCCTCGTCCTGGCTGACGGCCGGGTAGATCTCGCTGTAGGTGCCCTCGAGGTAGCCGGCGGCCACCAGGGCCGGCCCGCCGTGGCCCGGCCCGGCCAGGTAGATCATCTCCTGGCCGGTCTGCTGGATCAGCCGGGACGCGTGGGTGTAGACGAAGGACAGCCCGGGGCTGGTGCCCCAGTGACCGAGCAGGCGAGGCTTGACGTGGTCGGCCGACAGCGGCTCGCGCAGCAGCGGGTTGGCCATCAGGTAGATCTGCCCGACCGTCAGGTAGTTGTTCGCGCGCCACCAGGCGTCCATCGCGGCGACCTCCTCATCACCGGGATGTGCGAGCCGGTCCACCAGCTCGCTCGTCGGCGCGTCGGTGCGGGGCATGGTGCTGGTCACCGTGAGGTCCTTCCGGTCGGGAGTGGCGGCCCGGACTGCTTCGGACGTCCGGCAACGCTACGCCAGACGACCGCCCCGCAGAGGGGCACGGGGCGGTCGTCTCGGCGGCGGCCGGGAGCTACATGCGGATCACCAGCCGCGCCGGCGTCCTGCCGGACAGCACCTCGTCGAAGGACTCGTTGACGTCCTCGAGGCGGCGCTCCTCGGCGATGACCCGGGTCCGGCCCTGGGCGTGGAGGTCGAAGACCACGGCCAGGTCCTGCCGGGTGCCGACGATCGAGCCGATGACACTGATGCCCTTGAGCACAGTGTCGAAGACGGGGAGCTTGAGCTCGCCCTCCTTCGGCAAGGAGACCAGCACGAGGCGACCGCCGCGGCGCAGGGATGCGAACGCCTTGTCGATCGAGTCCGGCTGCACGGCCAGCGCGATCGCCACGTCGGCGCCGCCGAGGGCCTGGATGGCCTCCGCCGGGTCCTCCTTGCTGGCGTCAACGGTGTACGTCGCCCCGAGCAGCTTCGCGAGATCGAGCTTCTCCTGGCTCACGTCGACCGCGACGACCGTCGCACCGGAGATGGCGGCGTACTGCACCGCGAGGTGGCCGAGGCCGCCGATGCCGACGACGCTGACCAGGTCACCGCTGCGCGCACCGGACACCTTGACCGCCTTGTACGTCGTCACGCCGGCGCAGGTGAGCGGCGCGGCGTCGAACGACGTCACGGCGTCGGGCACCGAGACGGCGAAGCGGGCGTCGGCCACCGCGTACTCGGCGTAGCCGCCGTCGATGCCGTAGCCGGTGTTCTTCTGCTCGAGACAGAGGGTCTCCCAGCCGGAGACGCAGTAGCGGCAGCGGCCGCAGGCGGTGCCCAGCCAGGGCAGCGCGACCCGGTCGCCGACGGCGTGCTCCTTGACCTGGTCACCGATCGCCGTGACGACGCCGACACCCTCGTGCCCGGGCACGAAGGGGGCGGTCGGCTTGACCGGCCAGTCGCCCTTGGCGGCATGGATGTCCGTGTGGCAGATCCCGGAAGCCTCGATCTTGACCTGCACCTGTCCGGGACCGGGGGCGGGAATCGCCCGCTCCTGGATCTCCATCGGCGCTCCGAGGGTGGGGACGACGGCGGCACGCATGGCTTGCTCCTTCGCGGCCGGGGCGGGGCCGCGGATCTCGCAGGCTGCCGGCTCCTGACCGGCTCAAGGGTCCCGCGGAGGCGCGCCCCCCGGCAGGGACGGAGGGCCCTGATCAGGCGGGACCTCCGTCAGGACGCGGCCACCGCGCGACGGAACCCGAAGCGCCGCACCCGCCACCAGGCCCAGGCGAGGGCGCCGAGCGGGATCGGGGCCCAGAACGACGCGAGCCGGTAGAGCAGCGTGCCGACCACCGCCTGGTCGGTCGAGATGCCCGCCAGGACGAGCAGGGTGGTGAGACCCGCCTCGACGAAGCCGAGGCCACCGGGCGTGATGGGGATCATCGCCAGGGCCAGCGAGACGACGTAGGCCAGCAGGACCAGCGAGGGCCGGGCGGTCGCGCCCACGGCGTGCAGGGCGGCGACGAGGGCGGCGTAGTCGATCATGCGGTTGCCGGCGGCGCTGGCCAGCGAACGCAGCCACCGGCCGGCGAAGGCGGCGGCGACCTTGTCGCGCTCCCCCACGAACGCGGCCGCCACGGTCGCCGGGTCGCTCTTCCGCCGGACCAGGTGCACCGCGCGGCCGATCACCCGGGCCACGGCGCCCACCAGGCCGTCCCAGTGCAGCAGGGCCAGGCCGAGGGCGACGATCACCACGGAGAGCACGAGCGAGAGGACCAGCCCGAGCTGGAGCTGGCGGGCCGGCGGCGGTCCGAACAGGACGGCCGGGACGACGAGCAACGGCAGGGAGAGCAGCACCCCGGTGCTCAGCAGCCCGGTGGCGCTCAGGACGGCGCCCACCTGCCGGGGCGGGTAGCCGGACCGGATCAGCATGCCGCCCTGCACCACTCCGCCGGTGGCCGGTCCGCCGGGCACCACCTTGCCCGCAGCACCCCCCGCCAGCTGGGAGGCCGCGATGTCGAAGAGGTGGCCGCCACCGAAGGCGATGCGCAGCAGCAGCCAGAGGCAGGCGAAGCTAGAGAGCTGCAGCACCGCCACGACGGCGAACCACCACGGTTTGACGTCGCCGAGGCTGGGCCATGCGTCCAGCACGCTCAGCACGCTGGGCGCGACGACGTACAGCCCGATGCCGGTGACGAGCAGCCCGACACCGCGGGTCGTCCACCGACGCACCGACCTGGCCACCGGGTCAGTCTGCCGTGCCGCGTTCAGGCTCCGGTTCGGCCGGCTCGGGAGCCGGTGGGTCGTCCTTCGGCGACGGCGTCGAGCCGATGAAGGCCCGGGCCCAGCCTGCTGACGGGTCCGCGTCGACGAGGACCGCCCTCGCGAGCAGCGTCATCGGCACCGCGAGCAGGGCGCCGAGCGAGCCGAGCACGAAGGTCCACAGGGTCAGCGACAGGAACGTCACGGTGGGACTGAGCCCGACCGCGTCGCCGACGTAGCGGGGCTGGATGAAGGTCTGGATCACCACGTTGAGGACGCAGTAGACCGCGACCACCGCGAGCATCGAGCTCCAGCCGCCGTCCAGGAGCGCGAGGATCGCAGGCGGCACCAGCCCGATGACGAAGCCGATGTTGGGGATGAAGTTCGTGACGAACGCGAGGAGTCCCCATAGCGCCGGCAGGGGCACCCCGAGCAACCACAGCGCGCCGGTGTCGAGCACGGCGACGATGCCGCCGAAGATCGCCGACATGATCAAGTAGTGCTGGGTGGCGTGGACGAACCCGTGCATCGAGGTCGCGAGGCCCGGCTTGGACTCCCGCAGCAGCGCGTCGCGGAGGGGAACCCCCGAGACGTCAGCGACGGTGAAGAACAGCACGGTCACCAGGAACAGGAAGCTGCCCAGCACGTCGAGCAGGCTGCCGAGGATGCCGGCCAGCAGGTCGGCAACCTTGCCGAGGTCGAGGTTGCTCAGGGCTTTCTGCACCGAAGCCTCGTTGAGTCCCTGGGCGCTCAGCCAGTTCTGTGCGTCCGCGACGAGGGCGTCGGCCTGATCCGCATACTGCGGGACGGTGGCGGCCAGCTGGATAGCTGAGACCGCCAGGCTGAGCGTCAGTACCAGCACGATGGCGTACGCGGTCACCAGCATCACCAGCGTGGCCGCCCACGAAGGCCACCGGTGCCGGAGGGCCACTTGACGGACCGGCGCGCAGGCGATCGTGAGGACCAGCGCGAAGAAGATCGGGGCGACGAAGCCACTGGCAGCCCGCATGCCGCCAGCGATGATCACGGCCGCCGCCGCGCCGAGCAGCACGATGACGCCGCGGGGCAGAAGCCGATGACTGGTGTCGTCGGCCTCGGTCGGCGCCGCCGTCATCGCGCCGGCTGTGAGGCCGCCGCGGCGTCGTGCCAGGCGACCGCCATGGCGCGCGCCCGCTGGAACTCGGCCTCGGTGAGGAGCCCCGTGTCGCGCATCGATGCGAGGTCGCGCAGCATGTCGACCAGGTCATGATGCTGGTCGGTGCACGCGGCCCCGACTGGTTCGACGGTCACGGGGGCTCCTAGCCGGTGAAGACCTCGCGCAGCTTGGCCTCCTGCTCGGTACTCAGGTTGGTGCGCACCAGCTCGGCGTGCGAACCCTCGAACGCCCCCTTGACCTTGTCGGTGACGGTGTCGGAGGTCATCAGGAACAACGCCGACGTGCCGGGGGTCACCTCGTCGCGCACCGACTTGATGAAGTCGTCGTCGATGCCGACGTCCGACATCGCGCCGCCCAGCGCGCCCATGGCGGCGCCCATCGCCATGCCGAGCAGCGGCACGAAGAAGATCAGCCCGAACAGCAGTCCCCAGAAGCTGCCGCCCAGAGCGCCGGCACCGGCCAGGTTGTTGAGCTGCCTGGTCTTGGGCTTCTTCTCGCCCTCGGGCCAGGACACCGTCGCGGCGTCGTGGATGGCGATGAGCTCTTCCTTCTGCAGGCGCTCCAGGATGGACTCGGTGCGCTCTGCGCCATAGGCGTCGGGCAACTTCCACACGGTCAGAGTGGCCACGGATCCTCCTTGCACTGTGCTGCCACGCCGTCCGGAGGGACGGCGGCCTGTGGCGGACGGTAGGAGGCCGGACCGCTGCGCCGCCTCCCCCTCACCGGGTGAGTCGGGGCAGTGGGCGGTCGGGACCCCACGCATTCCCCCACGCCGGGTGAGGCGACGCGACCGGACAGGACGCACCGTTGTCGCAGGTGGCGCGGGGCGAAGGGCGGTGTGATGGCGCAGTACGTCGTGCGGGTCGGCGGGGCGCTCTCGGACGACCTCCTCACGGCCTTCCCTCTCCTCGCGGCCAGCGTGCAGCCCGTCACCACCGTCCTCCAGGGCGAGCTCCCGGATCAGGTGGCCCTCACCAGCGTCCTAGACCGGCTCGACGAGCTCGGGGTCGAGATCCTCGAGGTCACCAAGCTGCCGGCCCGGCCCCAGCCGGCGCAGCCCAGCGGTGCTGCCCGACCGGCGCGGCCGTGACCACGCACCGCGGGTATCGACGACCGGGTCACACGTCCCCCCGAGGGACGGCGGCGGGGCTTAGATGAGACCGATCTCGCGGGCTCGTCGCAACGCGTCCGCGCGACGCTCGACCCCGAGCTTGCGATAGACGGCGGACACGTGGGTCTTGACCGTGTTCTCGGTGACGTAGAGCACCCGCGCCACGTCCTGGTAGGAGCCGCCGAGCGCGAGCTCCCGCAGCACCTCCGCCTCGCGGCCGGTCAGGGCCTGCGCCGGCATCGCGATTCCGGAGGGCGGGCCAAGGGTTTGCTCCGGCGGCGCTGCCTCGGCGCGGATCTTCCCCGCCGACGGCGCGATGGTCGCGGCCCGGCTCGAGAGGTCGGGGTACGGCCGCCGGTACCGCTCCAGGCCGGCGACCACGTAGGCGGCGAAGGGGTGCGCGTCCCGCCCGCGGGACAGCCGGCGCAGCAGGTCGTCGTACCCGCCGCCGGGTGACGCCCCGGCCAGGAGCGGGTGCAGCAGCTTCTGCGGGGCGGCCCGGGTGAGAGCGTCGCGCAACGAGTCCCGGGCGGCACCCAGCCGGCCGGCGGCGAGCTGCAGCCGGGCGCGGTAGGCCGCGGCGAACGCCGCGCAGACCAGCTGCTCCCCCGACGCGGGCACCGCGAGCGCCTCCGCCAACCGGTCGAGCGCCTCCGCCGGTCGTCCGTCGAGGTCGGCGAGCACGGCCTCGAACGCCGAGGTGCTGACCTGCCAGCCGAGCCACCGCATCACCGGGAGCTGCGCCTCTGTGTCGCCGACGTCGCCGTCGACCAGGGCCCAGTGGGCCCGTACCACCGCGTAGATGCCGTCCAGGAACGCCGGGGCCGGCTCCGGGCGGGCGGGCGCCGAGCTGAGCAGGCGTCTGGCCCCAGCCACGTCACCGGTCTCCGCGAGCAGGCGGGCCTCGAGCACGTGGCAGAGGGCGTCGACCAGCGGCTCGAACGCCTGACCGTCGAGCCGCCGGACCTCGGCGAGCTCGGCGGCCGCGTCCGCGAGCCGCAGGTCGTAGAACGCCGCCCAGCCCAGGGCGACGTGCGGGTAACCGAGATAGCCGTCGGCCGCCCGGCCGGCAGCCCTCGACTCGCCGAGGCATTCACGTGCAGTGGCCGCGGCGGTCTGGAACTGGCCCTCCAGGAGCTGGAGGACGGCTCGGTCGGCCAGCGCGGCGGCCGCCAGCCGGTGGTTGTCCACGGCACGGGCGGTCACCAGTGCCTCGTCGGAGTGCCGAGTGGCGAGCTCGAGCTCCCCGGACCAGCTCTCCACGACTGCCAGCTCGTGCAGCAGCCAGGAGAGCCGTGCCGGGTCGAGCTCGCCGGACCCGGCCCCGGCCGGGGACGCGTAGGCGGCGACCTCGCGGGCACCCACCACCGCATCGTTTAGGTCGTGCCAGCCCAGCCGAGCCAGCCAGGCGTTCAGGATGGCGACGTCGGCCAGCAGGGCAGCCTCCGTCACGGTGGGCGGCCGCCGTCGGCCCCCGCGGCTGAGCAGCCCGTCCCGGGTCCGGCGTGCTGCGCGCGCGGCCAGGGCGGCCACCCGGACCGCCTGCTCTCGGTCGCCGGTGCAGCGCAGCAGCAGAGCCGTCACACCGAGCAGCGCCGGCAGCTCCTCCGTCATGCCGTCCGGCAGCGCGCGGAGCGCCTCGGCGACCAGGTCTTCGTGGCCGGTAGTCGTCAGGGTGAGGCCGCGCTCGACCAGCAGGGTCGCGAGCAGGTCGTGCTCCCCGGCCAGCATCGCGTGCCGGACGGCCTCGTCGAGCGGACCGTGCATAGCGTGGTGGTGGGCGGCACGCGCGTGCGCCGCGAGACCCAGGGCACGGTCCGGCCCGGCCAGCTGTCGCCGCAGCAGCTCGCGCAGCAGCGGGTGGTAGGACCACGCCTCCATCGGACCCGAGCCGTAGGCGGTGACCAGCATCCCCTCGGCGGCGAGCGCGGCGAGGTGCTCCGGCGCCTGGGGGTCACCGGACAGGAGGACGGCCGCCTCGGCGGTCACGACCGGCTCGTCGGTGGTGCACTGGAGCACGTGCCGGCAGGCCGCGGGCATGGTCGCGAAGACCTCGCCGAGCAGGTAGTCGAGGACCGGCTGCTCGGTGTGCGCCAGCGCGGTCCGGGCGGCTGCCCGGTCGGGTGCCGCGGCCAGGCTCCGGGCGCCGAGGACGAGCGCCGCCGCCCAGCCGTCCGCCCGGGCCTGGATCGCGTGGACGTCCTCGTCGGACGCGTCCGGCGCGTGAGCCATCACGAGCTGAGCCGCCTCGTCGTCGTCGAACTTCAGGACCTCGGACCGCAGCACGGTCAGGGCGTCCCCGAGCTCGAGCGCCACCGTCGGCAGCGGGGTGTCCCGCCGGGTCGCGAGCACCACCCGCAGGTGGCCGGGCGCGGCGGTGACGACCTCGTCCAGCACGGCCCAGCTCTCCGGCGCCAGGTGGTGCGCGTCGTCGATCACGAGTGGTCGCGGGTCGGGGGTGGCGGATCGCAGCAGCTCGAGCACGGCCTTCGGCACGTCGTCGACGACCCAGTCGGCGTCCGGGTCGGGCCTGCCGGCGGCGGCCAGCAGCGCCCGGGCCAGGACCTCGGGACGGTCACCCTTGCGGGCGACCAGCCAGCGGGCCGTCGGGAGCGTCGCCGCGGCCCACCGTGCAAGGCCGGAGGTCTTGCCCGCACCGGCCGGTGCCACCACGACCGTGAGCGGGCGCCGCGTCGCGCGGTCCAGCTCGGCCTCGAGCCGCTGCCGGGGCACGTGGACCCTCGGCTCCGCCGGCAGGACGCCGAACGCGTCCGCGGCTCCGCGCGGTGCCGCGACCCCGAGTCGCCTGCCCACAGTGCCCTCCCGTCCTGGAGGCACCCGTGGCGCCCGACCCACCGTCACTCGGGGTGAGTGTCCGGCGCAAGGGCTGGCAGGCGGTGTCCCACGGTTCTTTGCCCGTCTGCTACCCGAAAGAGTGACGGAACGGGTGGTTCCGGGCGCACGTCGTCACCCCGGAAGGGGGAGGCCGCCGGCTGATCGGGCCTTCTAGCGTCCAGCCATGGGCCCGTGGCCGGCGACCTCCTCCCCCGGGCCGTGGGCGTCGCCGTCTCCCCGGTGCCGGTCATCGCGGTCATCCTCATGCTGCTGGCCCCGGGCGGGTCCCTCCGTGACCAAGCTGGTGCTCGGCCTCCTGCTGCTGCTCCTGGCTGCCCGGCAGTGGCGGTCCCGCCTGCACCGGCGACGAGCCGGCCACCCTGCCGTCGTGGATGACCGCCATCGACCAGATGACGCCGGTCAAGGCGGCGGGGATGGGCGTGCTGCTCTCCGCCGTCAACCCCAAGAACCTGTTGTTGTGCGTCTCGGCAGGGGTGACGGTGGCCGCGGCGTCACTCGACACCGCGGAGCAGGTCGCCTCGGTGGCGGTCTTCACGGTGGCGGTCTCGACGGTCGTGGTGCCGGCCGTCGCGTACGCCGTGGCCGGCGCCCGGCTGCGGCACCCGCTCGACGAGCAGGGCTGGCTGCAGGCCAACATCGCGACGGTCATGGCTGTGCTGCTCCTCGTCCTCGGGGTGTCGGTGCTCGGCAAGGGTCTGGGCGGCCTGCTCTGATCACCCGCTCCGGGTGAGGGAAGAGCTCGCCGAAAGGGCCACGGTGGGCGTGAGGCCCGATACGGGTCCGAGGAGGCGTTCCATGTCGTGGTTCTGGCAGGGCCTGCTACTGGCGATCTTCGTCGTCCCGTTCATCGTGCTGTTCGGCTACGCGGCCTGGGACGTCATCCGTCGCCACGACGCCAAGCTGGTCGTCCGCGCGCTGTGGCTGATCGCGTTCTGCGTGCTGCCGATCATCGGTCCGCTGATCTACCTGGTCATCCGGCCGCCCGGCACGACCGCCGACCAGCGCCGGGTCGAGCACGGCGAGGCGGCCAGCATGACGACCGCCGCCGAGCTCGGCGCGCTGGCCGACCTGCACGACCGCGGCAAGCTGACCGACCGCGAGTTCGAGGTCGCGAAGTCGAAGCACGTCGGTGTCGACACCTCCGACGTGTCCTCGGGATCGGTCCGCGAGCAGCGCGGCAGCCAGATGCTCTGACGTGCCGGCCGAGGACCGCCGGGGGCCGCTCCCCCGGTCCGCGGTGTCGAAGGCCTGCACGGTGACCTGGTGGGGCCATGCCACCGTCGAGATCCAGGTGGACGGGGTCCGCCTGGTCACCGACCCGCTGCTGCGCGCCCGGGTCGGACCGCTGCACTCGCGCGGTCACCGCCCGCGGCGGACGACCTCGCCGGGGACCGAGCCGGCCCTGGCCGGCGTCGACGCCGTCCTGCTCTCCCACCTGCACCGTGACCACACCGACCTGCCGTCGCTGCGCCGCTTCCCCCGCAGCACTCGCGTCCTGGCGCCGGCCGGCGCCGGCCGTGTGGTGCGCCGGTCCGTGCGGGGCGCGGTCGAGGAGCTGCCGTCGGGAAGCACGACGGGGGTCGGCCAGGTGCGGGTCACCGCGACGCCCGCCGTGCACGACGGCCGCCGGGACCGCCGGGGTCCGTGGGCCGAAGCCGTCGGCTACCTCGTGGAGGGCTCGAGGACCGTCTACTTCGCCGGCGATACCGACCTCTTCGTCGGCATGGCCGACCTGCCGGGTGACGCCGGCATCGACGTGGCGCTGCTGCCGGTGTCGGGCTGGGGACTGACCCTCGGCGACGGGCACATGGGCGCGGTCGAGGCCGCCGAGGCCGTCGCGCTGCTGCGGCCGCGGCTGGCCGTCCCGGTCCACTGGGGGACCCTGCGGATCCCGGTCGCCTGGCGGGCCCGCCGCAGCCACCTGCTCGGGGTCGCCGACCGGTTCGCCGAGCTGGTGGCCGAGCGTTCGCCCGGCACGACGGTCGTCGTGCCCGTCCCCGGCCGGCCGATCGCCGAGCCGGCGCCGACCGCAGGTGAGGCGTCGTGAGCCGTCGGAAGGGCGGCCCGGGACCGGGACTGCGCCCGCTGTGGCGCCTGCTCGTCGTCTGGGTGGTCGCAGCGCTGACGCTGCTGCTCGTCAGCGCCCTGCTGCCCGGCTTCGACGTGGGTGGCCTGGGACCCGCTTTCGTGGCGTCCGCCCTGCTCGGCCTGCTCAACGCCCTGGTCTGGCCGGTGCTGGTCCGGCTGGCGCTCCCCCTCACGGTGCTGACGCTGGGCCTCGCGCCACTGGCGCTCAACGCCGGCATGGTGGCCTTCGTCGCCTGGGCGCTGGACGACGTCACGGTGGACGGGTTCTGGTGGGCGCTGGCCGTCGCTGTGGCCGTCACGGTCGTCTCGATGACGCTCACCGCAGCACTGGCCCTGGACGACGACGACGTGGTGCTCCGCCACCTGCTGCGGAGGAGCCGCACACCGGCAGCGACGGAGGGCGACAGACAGGTGCCGGGCGTCCTCTTCGTGCAGATCGACGGGCTCGCCCACCCGGTGCTGCAACGCGCCGTCCGCGACGGCAACGCGCCGACGATCGCGCACTGGCTGGCGTCCGGGAGCCACCGGCTGACCGCGTGGACCACCGGCTGGTCGTCGCAGACCGGGGCCTCGCAGGCCGGGATCCTGATGGGCTCGCACTACGACATGCCGGCCTTCCGGTGGTTCGAGAAGGACACCGGGAAGACGTACGTGTCGAACCGGCCGCGGCACGCCGCCCAGCTCGAGCGGCGCCTGTCGACCGGTCACGGCCTGCTGCACGCCGACGGCGCGAGCCGCGGCAACATCTTCACCGGTGACGCCGAGGACTCGGTGCTGACCATGTCCAGCGCCGGGCGCAAGCGCGGGCGGATCGGCGCCGGCTACTACGCCTACTTCTCCCAGCCCTACACCGCGATGCGCACCCTGCTCGGCTTCCTGGCCGAGGCTGTGCGCGAGAGGCACCAGGGCCGGGTGCAGCGCCGCCGTGACGTGCTCCCCCGGGTGCACCGCGGTGGTGTCTACCCGCTGCTGCGGGCCTTCACGACGGTCCTCTCGAGGGACGTGATCGTCGCGACCCTGGTCGGAGACATGCGCGACGGGCGGTCGGTCGTCTACGCCGACTTCGTCGGCTACGACGAGGTGGCCCACCACTCCGGCGTCGAGCGCTACGACGCGCTGGAGGTGCTGCGCCGCCTCGACCACGAGCTGGGTCGGCTGGCGCGGGCCGCGGACGAGGTGTCACGGCCGTACCGGATCGTCGTGCTCTCCGACCACGGCCAGAGCCAGGGCGCGACCTTCCGGACCCGCTACGGACGCACGTTGTCCGACCTCGTCAGCGAGGCCTGCGGTCGCACGGTCGCCGACGCCGGCGAGCAGGACGCGCGCAGCGCCGGCGAGGAGTCGTGGGGCTACGCCGGCGGGGCGCTCACCGAGGTGGCCGCCGGACCGGGGCTGGGCGGCCGGGCCGCCGACCGGGCGACCCGGGGCCGCCGCCGCGAGGACGGGGACGTGGTGCTCGGCCCCGAGAGCGCGGCGCCCCTCGACGCCGACCACCCGGGCGAGCTGATGGTTCTGGCGTCGGGCAACCTCGGTCTGGTCTACCTGACCGGCGAGCCGGGCCGGGTCACCCGGGAGCGGATCGACGCGCTCCACCCGGAGCTGCTGCCGGCGCTGTGCGCGCATCCGGGCATCGGCTTCCTGCTCGTCGCGTCCGCGGACCGCGGCCCGCTCGTGCTGTCGCGCGACGGCGAGCTTCAGCTGGCCACCGGCGCGGTCCGCGGCCGTGACCCGCTGGCCGACTTCGGCCCGCACGCGCGGACCCAGGTCGCGCTCACCGACTCCTACCCGCACTGCGCCGACATCATGGTCAACTCGCTGTGGGACACCCAGACCGACGAGGTCGCGGCGTTCGAGGAGCTGGTGGGCTCGCACGGCGGCATGGGCGGCGCGCAGACCCGACCGTTCCTCCTCTACCCCGCCGACCTGCCCGACCCCGGGGGCGAGGTCGTCGGGGCGGAGCAGGTGCACCAGCAGCTGCGCCGGTGGCTGGCCCACCTCGGGCACCACACGTACCGCGACGACGAACGGCCTGTGGAGATCTACTCACCCGAGCCGGGTGACGCCGCGCCGCACGGCCGCGCCTAACGTCGGTGCGCCGTCGCCCCCACGAGGAGGACCCGATGACCACTACACACTCGACCCGACCACCGGCCGGCGGATCGCCATGGGCGGCGGGGCTGAGCGTCTTCGCCGCGTCGATCCTCATGGTGGTCGGCCTGTTCCAGTTCTTCGAGGGCCTGGTCGCCGTGATCGACGGGGACGACTTCCTGGTCCGGACCTCCGACTACGTGTTCAAGTTCGACTCGAGCGTCTGGGGCTGGACCCACCTGATCCTCGGAATCGTGCTCTTCCTCGCCGGCCTGGGGATCTTTGCCGGCAACCTGTTCGCGCGCAGCGTCGGGATCCTGGCCGCCGGGCTGTCCGCCGTGGCGAACTTCCTGTGGATCCCCTACTACCCGGTCTGGGCGATCGTCGTCCTCACCCTGGACGTCTTCGTCATCTGGGCGCTGTCCACCAGCGACCTCGGCAAGGCCTGACCGGGGTCGGTCGCCCTGTCGTCAGCCGAGTCCTGCGCACCGGAAGCCGACGTTGCCGGTCGGCGTGTCCGGGATGCTCCCCATCCGGGCAGATGTGCGGTAGCGCCAGCAGTAGGACGAGTGGCAGAGGTACGACCCGCCGCGCAGCGCCCGCCGGTCACCGACCGGCGGACCTGCCGGGTCTATGAGCGGTTCCCCCTGCTCGCGGTGCCAGGTGGTGGACCAGCAGTCGGCCGTCCACTCCCACACGTTGCCGGTCATGTTGTGCAGCCCGTAGCCGTTGGGCGGGAAGGTTGCGACCGGAGCCGTCCCGGCGTAACCGTCCCGCTCGGTGTTGCGCCCCGGGAAGGTGCCCTGGAAGACGTTCATCCGGTGCTCGCCGCCCGGTGTCAGCGAGCCTCCCCAGGGGAAGCGCTGCTGCTCGAGGCCGCCGCGCGCCGCGAACTCCCACTCCGCCTCGGTGGGCAGCCGGCGACCGGCCCAGGCGCAGTAGGCCTGCGCGTCGTCCCAGGAGACCTGGACGACGGGGTGGTCCGCGCGGTCCGCGACCTCGCTCTGCGGGCCCTCGGGGTGAGCCCAGTCGGCGCCTTCCACCTCGCGCCACCACGGCGCCTCGACGACTCCCCGGGTCGGCGGGAAGTCGTCGGGCAGAAAGCCCCCGAACACGAACGCCGTGCCCACCCGCTCGGCGTCCGTGACGTGCCCGGTCGCCGCGACGAACTCGGCGAACTGCGCGTTCGTGACCGTGTGACGGTCCAGCCGGAACGGGCTCAGCGAGACCTCGCGCACCGGTCCCTCGCCGTCCTCGGCGTAGGCGCCCGGGTCCTCGCTGCCCATGAGGAAGGTGCCGCCGGCGAGCTCCACCAGACCGTCATCGTCGTCGTCAGCGTCGCGGCGCACCGTGCCCGCACCGGTGACGGGCGAGTCAGTGGCTCGCGGGGCAGCCTCGCTCATGCGCCGCGGCGCGCAGCACAGCGGGTGTTCCTCGGGCACGTCAGGAGGATGCCATGAGTCGCAAGGCCGAGCCCGCAGACAGCTCACCCGTCTCCCCACTTCCCGCCGAGGCGCTGGGCGCGCCGCCCGGGCCGCGGTCGGTCTTCCTCAAGGTCCTCAGTGCCGCGGTCTCGGGCGGCCTGATCGTCGTCCTGTTCCTCGCCATCATCCCGAAGGTCGCGGACTTCGACGAGGTGTGGGAGTCGCTGGCCCAGCTGCGACCCCGTGCGATCGTGCTCATGCTGGTCCTCGCGCTGCTGATCCGGGTGCTGCTGGCGCTGGCCTACACGGTTATCACGCCCGGACTGCCGCTCGGGCGCTCCTTGATCGCGCGGGAGGCGTCGTCGGCGGTGTCCAACGTGATCCCCGGCCCGTCCGGCACCGCCTCGCAGTTCGTCATCCTGCGGTCCTGGGGGGTCTCGGTCGAGCGGTTCACCCGCGCCACCATCGGCGTCAGCGTCTCCACCGACGTCCTCGTGTTCGCCGGGCCGGGCCTCGCCTTCGTCGTCTGGACGCTGGCCGGGATGCCGGCCGCCGACGACGCCACCCACGCCTGGGCCTTCGGCATCGGTGCCCTCGTCCTGTCCGTCGTGGCGGTGGCGGTCGTCGGGGCGGTCGGGCGCAGCGAGCGGCTCGCGGCCGGGGTCGGCAGGATCGGCCAGGTGTGCGTGAACCCGCTGCGCCGGATGGTCGGCAAGGCGCCGGTCAGCACCTGGCCGGAAAGCTGCGTCGCCCTGCGGGCCGACACGGTGGACGTCCTGCGCAACCACGGTTGGGGACTGATGGGGTGCATCGTGGGCGGCTACCTCATCAACGGTGTGCTCCTGGTCACGTGCCTGTGGGCGTGCGGCATCACCGGCGCCGAGATGCCTCTGACGCTGGGCTTCCTGCTCTACACGGTCGGGCGGATCTTCACCATCGTGAACCTCACGCCGGGTGGCGTCGGCGTGGTGGAGATCGCCTACACGGCCGTATACGTCTCGGTCCTCGGCGAGTCCACGCACGACGCCGTCGTCGCCGGGGTGCTGGTCTACCGGGCCCTGACCTACCTGCTCCCGATCGTGACCGGTGCCATCTCCTACCTCGTCTGGCGGCTGATGCGCCGTCACGAGCTGCACGCCGGCGCGGAGCAGCCCGCCACGTGAAGCCAGCGGACCGGCCGCCCCCCGACGCTGCGCCGAAGCGCCGGCTCCCACGTCTGCTGCGCCCGCACCTGGTGCCGCACCACGGCCGCAGCGACGGCCACCTCGCGGCCCGTGGGGTCTACGGGGCCGTCGTGGTCCTCGCGCTGCTGCTGGCCATGCAGGACCACCCGCCTGGACCGTGGGTCTCCGCGATCACGGTCGCCGGGTCCGTCCTCACTGTCCTCGCGGCCGAGCTCTACGCCGAGCTGCTCGGCCTCGAGCTCGACCTGGGCCGGGCATCGACCCGGGACGAGCGGAGGGCCAAGCTGCACGAGCTCGGGCCGATCACCCTCTCGGCCGAGGCACCGGTCCTGGTCCTGGTCCTGGCCGGGATCGGCGTGCTTCAGCTTGACCGCGCATTCAACATCGCCATCGGCATCACCATCGCGCTGATCACCGTCGACGGGTTCCTGGCCCGCCGGCTGGGCGGGCGGACCGTGCTGGAGTCGGTGCGCAGCGCTGCCCTCCTGGGCTCGCTCGGCCTGGCCCTCGCACTGCTCAAGCAGCTCGCACACTGAACCCGCAGCGGTGCCGCCGCAGGTCACCGCATTCGGCTGAGGACCACTCGGTGGACATGGGAGGCATCACCGAGATCACGACCTCGGCACCGGGCGCGTGACCGGGAACGGCTCGATGGGGTCGGTGCACCGGGAGCGCGACCAGATGTCGGGTCGCAGGGTCCTCGGGCCAGCGCTGGGGCCGGAGCTCCTCACCTTGCGCCCTGTTCCGGCCCCGCCGGCCGACGCGAGGGGTCGCCCGGATAGCCGGGCCCTCTAGCGGAGGGCCTTCATCTCGTCGCCGTGCACGGTGACGGCCCAGATCACCAGGACGTCGAGGCCGATCATCAGCGAGGACCATAGAGGGTAGGCGGCGAGGAAGCCGACATTCACGATCGCGCTGAGGAACGCCAGGAACACGGCGGCGACCCGAGCCCACATCTGACCGGCCATCAGAGCCGCACCGGCCAGCGCAACGACGATCCCGAGGATCAGGTGCACCCATCCCCAGGTCGTGAAGTCAACGTTGACCGTCAGACCCTTGGAGCCGACCAGGTAGTACTCGTCCTTGAAGAGGGCGACCAGGCCCTGGAAGGCGTGGAACGTCCCGAGGATGATCATCATCATCCCGGCGAAGACGATCCAGCCCGTCCACCCGGTCGGAGGATTGTCGTAGCCCGCCAGCCGGTCCTGCTCGCTCGACGAGGGGGTGGAGGCGTACTGACTCATGTCGGGCTCCTTCTGCCGTCGTGCGCCTGAGTCTCCATGCTGGGGTGCGACGAGGCGCCTCGGCATCATCCGTTCCGAGTGATCGAAGGCGCCTCATCCCTCGCGGGTGATGCAGAGGGTGAGGGCGGCCGCCAGAGTGGGTGCGACTGCTGAGTCGGCCACCCGGTCGACCTGGACGTAGGGATGGTGGTGCTGTCATGACTGAGGTCATCGCGGAGATCGGCCCGGTCGACTACCTGGTGGTCGAGTTCCCCGGCAACAAGATGACCGGGGACGGGCTCCCGCTCCTGGTGGATCTCCATGACCGCGGCATCATCCGGATCCTGGACCTGGTGTTCGTCCGCAAGGACCTCGACGGCAGCATCTCCGGCTTGGCGATCGCCGATCTCGACGCCGACGGTGAGCTGGACGTCGCGATCTTCGAAGGCGTCCGCTCCGGGCTCATCGGCGAGGACGACGTCGACGAGGCCTCCCATGCCCTCGAGCCCGGAAACTCGGCCGGCATCCTGCTGTACGCGAACACCTGGGCGGCCCCGTTCGCCGCCGCCCTGCTGCGCGGAGGGGCCCAGGTGGTCGCCAGTGGCCGGATCCCGGCGGAAGACCTGGTAGCCGCACTCGACTCGGCCGACCAGTCCGCGTGACCTACTGACGAAGGAGAACAGCCATGCCAGGACTGATCAGGGGCGTCGCCCGGACGGCCGCCATCGCCGGGACCGCGACCGCGGTGTCGAACCGGGTCTCGCGGCGGCAGGCGGGGCGGTGGCAGGCCCAGGAGCAGGAGCAGCAGCAGCAGCAGTACGAACAGCAGCAGCAGTACGCCGCGCCTGCCCCGCCGCCGGCCGCCCCGAGCATGGACGACAAGATCGCTCAGCTCAAGGAGCTCGGCGTGCTCAAGGAGCAGGGTGTCCTGACGGAGATCGAGTTCGAGGTGCAGAAGAACAAGATCCTCAACGGCTGAGGCTCTCGGGCCCGGCGGGAGTCACCCGCCGGGCCGCACGATCTGCTGGTAGGACCAGCTGTTGCCGTCGGGGTCGGCGAAGTAGACGAAGCGGCCCCAGGCCTGCTCGTCCACCTCGCTGGCGTCGACACCCTGGTCCACCAGCTCGGCGCGGGCGGCGTCGGCGTCGGCCACGACACACTGCAGCCCCTTCTGGGTGCCCGGCGCCATGTCGAGGCCCAGCCCGGTGCCGAACGCGATCGAGCACGCCGACCCCGGCGGCGTCAGCTGCACGAAGCGCAGTTCGTCGCTCACCCTCTGGTCGAAGTCGGCGAGGAACCCGACCTTGTCGACGTAGAACGCCTTGGCGCGGTCGACATCGGTGACGGGCACGAACACGAGCTCCAGCTTGATCTCCATGGCGGCCACGCTATGCCCGGCCGCCGACAGTCCCGGAGCTTGCCGCGGGTCGGCCCGGGACGAGTGCTCAGACGACCCTGGACCGAGCCCTGCGACCGCTCTCGCGCAGCGCCTCTGCCTCGATCACGCACGTTGTGTGCAGCAGCGCCAGGTCATCGGCGTCGTGCCCGGCGGCGTCCACCAGACCGTCGACCAGCTCTGCGGCCGCAGTCCGGACGAGTCCCGCCCGCTCGCGCGGGCCGACCACGGCGGGCCCGGCCCGGGCGGAGTCGGGGTGCGCCTCGATGACCCGCAGCTCCCCGTCGACCGACCGGGCGGCGAGCTCGAGCCGCGCCAGCAGCGACCGGGCGTCGCCGGTCGGGGCGCCGACCGAGGTCGCTGCCGTCAGCGCCCGGCGGGCGCCCGCGACGGCCCGGTCCATGTCGCGTCGCAGCCGTGCGGCCTCGGCGGCGGGGCCGGTGCCGTACGCACGCAGCGAGCTGCCGGCCCGGTCCTAGAGGCGTGCTCCGGCACGACGAGCGGCGCGCACGGCCTGACGGATCACGATCAGGATCGCGCACCAGGCGAAGAGGCAGGTGGCGAGCACCACGACAAGGGTGGTCATGACCCGACCCTACGGCCGCGCCGCGGTCCCGGCGAGGGGTTGCCGGATCACCCCTGCGGCTCTTGTGGCACCTCGCGGACGTCTCGCTCGTCGCGGTCGGCCCAGTCCAGCAGATGCTCGAGGTCGAAGACCGCGCCGTCGATGCCGGCATGCAGGTCCCCCTTCTCCGCGAACCGCGCCGGCACCGTCGCGATGGTGAGGTCGTCGGGGAGGACGTCGTCGATCTCGCTCCACTCCACCGGCGCGGACACCGTCGCGAGCGCGTTACCGCGGACGCTGTAGGCGCACGCGATGGTGTGGTCGCGGGCGTTCTGGTTGTAGTCGATGAAGAGGTCCCCCGGGTCCCGGTCGCGCCGCCACCATGCCGTCGTCACCAGGTCGGGTGCCCGCCGCTCCACCTCGCGCGCGAACGCCAGCGCCGCCCGGCGGACGTCATGGAAGCCCCATCGCGGCTCGATCCGGACATAGATGTGCATCCCCTTGCCGCCGCTGGTCTTCGGCCAGCCGGTCGCGCCCAGCTCGTCGAGCACCTCGTGGGCGACGTGGGCGACCCGGCGCACTCCCGCGAAGTCGCACTTCGGCATCGGGTCCAGGTCGATGCGCCACTCGTCGGGCTTCTCCGTGTCTGCCCGACGGCTGTTCCAGGGGTGGAACTCCACCGTCGACATCTGGACCGCCCAGATGACACTGGCCAGCTCGGTCACGCACAGCTCGTCGGCCGTCCGGTTGAACCGCGGGAAGAAGACCCGCACCGTCTCGACCCACGGCGGGGCTCCGGCCGGGAGCCGCTTCTGGTGGACCTTGTCTCCCTCGACCCCGGTGGGGAACCGGTGCAGCATGCAGGGCCGCTCTCGCAGGGCGTTGACGATGCCGTCGCCGACGGCAAGGTAGTAGCGGACCAGGTCGAGCTTGGTCGCGCCCGACGCCGGGAAGTAGACCCGGTCGGGGTTGGTGATCCGCACGTCGCGGTCGCCGACCTCCACCTCGACCGCCGGCGACCTCGCTGCGCCCGCTGGCATGGGACCAACCTAGGGTCAGCGCCGCGCCGGTCCCGGAGCGGACTCCTACTCGCGACCACCGTGCGCCGCGAGGGCGTAGAACGTCAGCACGAACATCGCGACGTACGTCAGCGACCAGATCGGGTAGTAGGGCATCCAGGTCATCGCCGAGAGGGCACCGATGGTCGCGGCCACGAACCCGACCCACCGGGCGAGCTGCGAGCGGTAGAGGAGCAGCCAGCTCGACACGATGAGCAGCACGCCGACGATCAGCCACACCCAGGCGTACGTCGTCAGCTTGTCCCCGAGCAGCCCGTCGCTCAGCCCGTCCGGGAGGGCGCCGTTGTAGCGGAAGGCCCAGATCGAGTCGAGCAGGCGCATGAGGCCGGCCAGCCCCAGGACGGTGCCTGCGAAGAACAGCCAGCCGGAGACCGGCTCGTCGTCGTACCTGCTCAAGCCTGTGGAAGTCATCATGGGGTCCTGGGCGGCTGGATCCGTCGACACGGTCCCTCCTCGGGTCAGGGGTTTGGTCTGGCGCCTCGATCATGCGCCGCGCCGTGCGTCCGCGGACTCGTCCGGTTCGGGTGAGGTCGTGCCTGCGCGCGCCCGGCAGGGTACGAGTCGCAGCCGAGCCGAGGAGGTCGCGGATGGCGGGCCCCGCCACGGGTGCGCACGGGCAGGGAGCGATGGGCGCTCCCGAGGCCTCGACCGCCCCGGCCCGCGCCGGGCTGGTCCTGCTCTCGCTGATCCTGGTGGCGGCGGTGGCCAACCTCAACCTGGCCGTGGCCAACGTGGCGCTGCCGGAGATCGGTCAGGCCTTCGACTCCTCCCAGACGACGCTGAACCTGGTGGCGGTCGGCTATTCCCTCGGCCTGGCGGCCTCGGTGCTCTACCTCGGGGCGGTCGGCGACCGCTACGGGCGCAAGGTCCTCCTGCTGGCCGGCGTGGCCCTCTCGGTCCCCGCGTGCCTGCTGGCCGCCTACGCGCCGAACGACACAGTCCTGGTCGCGGCCCGGGTGCTCGGCGGGCTCTCCGCGGGCATGGCCTACCCGACCACCCTCGCGCTGATCACGGCCCTGTGGGCCGGCCCGGGCCGCACCAGGTCGATCGCCCTGTGGTCGGCACTGGGAGGCGGCATCTCCGCGCTCGGCCCGGTGGTCGCCGGCGGGATGCTCG
>Ga0126307_10000554_pt1 | contig 24083 bp, 20 predicted proteins | sample Plot28_FD_89955 | JGI IMG/M metagenome (GOLD analysis project Ga0126307, IMG submission 89955) | Serpentine soil microbial communities from UC McLaughlin Reserve, CA, USA - Plot28 | ecosystem: Environmental > Terrestrial > Soil > Grasslands | place: USA: UC McLaughlin Reserve, Lake County... | reverse complement strand
TTCGAGACCAGCAACATCCGGTACGCCACGAGCACCCACATTGGGTACTGGGCGTTCAACAAGGGGGAGCGATACGCGCTGATCACGCGTACCGGTCCGCCGCGTATCTGGGACTTCGGGTCGGCGGCGAAGGCCCATCGGCTGCAGCTCCCACAGTGGTACGACGAGACCAACTCGGTGGGAGGCAACACGGGCCTGCAGGGCGCGATCTCACCGATCGTCGGGCTCCAGCGCCGGGCCGCCGAGGAGCTCCGTTCGGTGCTCAAGGAGGACGGCGTCGCCGACATGCCGCTCGGCGTGGACCTGGCCGAGACCTCGGTGTTCCTCGAGCTCCAGCGGGCCGGGGTCGACGTCCGCGACGGACAGCAGGTGATGATGCTGGCCCGCGAGATCAAGAGCCGGGACGAGATCACGCTGCTCACCCAGGCCTGCGCGATGGTCGACGGCGTGTACCAGGACATCTTCGAGTTCCTCAAGCCGGGCGTCCGGGAGAGCCAGGTCGTGGGGCTCGCGCATGCGCGCCTGCTCGAGATGGGCTCCGAGTTCGTCGAGGCCGTCAACTCGATCGCGGGCGAGCGGTGCAGCCCGCACCCGCACGTCTTCTCCGACCGGCTGATCCGTCCCGGCGATCAGGCGTACTTCGACATCATCCACGTGAACAACGGCTATCGGACCTGCTACTACCGCACCTTCGTCGTCGGGCGCGCGACGCAGGCACAACGGGACGCCTTCTCGCGGTCGCGAGAATGGATGGACGCCGCGATCGACCTCGTCAAGCCGGGGAACACCACCGATCAGCTCGCCGCGGTGTGGCCCAAGGCCGAGGAGTTCGGGTTCCAGGACGAGTTCGACGCGTTCGGCCTGCAGTTCGGCCACGGCGTCGGCGTGGGCCTGCACGAGCGACCGATCATCAGCCGCCTGAATTCGTTCGACGAGCCGATCGAGCTCAAGGAGGGCATGCTCTTCGCGCTCGAGACCTACTGTCCCTCCACCGATGGACGATCGGCGGCGCGGATTGAGGAGGAGGTCGTCGTGACGGCCGAGGGGCCCAAGATCATCACGCTCTTCCCGTGCGAGGAGCTGATGGTCGCCAACGAGTACTGATCCGGAAGGGTGCGAGTGACCACCACCACGGAACCGGTTGCCGACGAGCAGGTTCGCCTCGGGATGTATCGGATGATGCAGGAGGCACGCCTGTTCGAGAAGCGGGCGCAGGACCTGTTCCTCGAGGGCCTGATCAAGGGCACGTCGCACCTCGCGCTGGGGCAGGAGGCGGTCGCGGCCGGGTTCGCGGCGGCGCTCCGGCCCGACGACCTCGTCTACTGCACCTACCGCGGGCACGTGCATACGCTCCTGCGCGGCGCGCCGATGGGCGCGCTGATGGCGGAGCTCATGGGCCGGGCGAACGGGATCTGCGGCGGCAAGGGCGGGTCGATGCATCTGACCGACGTCGCCCACGGCGCGATGGGTTCGTACGCGATCGTCGGGGCGCACATGCCGATCGCGGCCGGCGCGGCCTGGGCGGCCCAGGAGCGAGAGACCGGTCAGGTCGTCGTGTGCTTCTTCGGGGACGGGACGACGAACATCGGCGCCTTCCACGAGGCGCTGAACCTCGCCGTCGTCTGGCGGCTCCCGGTCGTGTACGTCTGCGAGAACAACCTCTACATGGAGTACACGGCGATCGGGGACGTGACGGCCGTCGCCAACCCCGCCGCCGACCGGGCGAGCGCGTACGGGCTCGAGCCCGTCGTCGTCGACGGGAACGACGTCGACGCCGTGTACCAGACCGCGACGGGTCTGGTCGAGCGGGCCCGAGAGGGCGGCGGCCCCGCGCTGGTGGAGGCCAAGACGTACCGGCACGGTGGGCATTCGCGCGCCGATCCGGCCAAGTACCGTCCGGCCGACGAGGTCGAGGCCTGGCTCGCGCGCGACCCGATCCCCGCCTATCGCGACCGGCTGCTCGCATCCGGTGTCGAGCCCGGCGCGATCGATCGAGTGGAGCGGGAGACACTTGAACTCGTCGATCGGGCGACCGAGGAGGCGAAGGCCGGGCCGTACCCGGACCCCGAGGCGCTCGGCACCGAGCTGTGGGCCGACGGGGGGTCCGCGTGGCGGAGCTGACCTATCGGGAGGCGGTCAGCCGGGCGATCGCGCAGGAGATGGAGCGCGACCCGAGCGTGTACTTCATCGGTGAGGACGTCGCGGCGGCGGGCGGCGTCTTCAAGACGACCGAGGGCCTGCTCGAACGGTTCGGCCCTAAACGCGTCCGCGACACGCCGATCTCGGAGCAGGCGATCATCGGCGCGATCATGGGCGCGGCGATGAACGGGCTCCGCCCGGTTGCAGAGCTGATGTTCAGCGACTTCTTCGCGGTGTGCTGGGATCTGATCGCGAACCAGATCGCGAAGACGCGGTACATGACGAACGGACAGGTAGCGCTGCCACTCGTCATCCGGACCGCGAACGGTGGCGGCGTCCGGTTCGGCGCGCAGCATTCGCAGAGCGTCGAGGGGTGGGCGATGGCGATCCCGGGGCTGAAGGTCGTCGTGCCTTCGAACCCGGCCGACATGATCGGGCTCTTCGCGGCGGCCGTCCGAGATCCCGATCCCGTGATCGTCGTGGAGCCGAAGGTGCTGTATGCGAGCAAGGGCGAGGTGCCCGACGGCGAGGTCGTCGACCGGCTCGGTTCGGCGCGGGTGCTCCGACGGGGGTCCGACGTGACGATCGCGGCGCTCGGCGCAATGGTCCCGAGGTCCGCGGAGGCGGCCGAGTCGCTCGCGGGCGACGGCATCGACGCCGAGGTCATCGACGTGCGCTCGCTGGTCCCGCTCGACGCGACCACGATCTTGGAGTCGGTCGGCAAGACGGGACGGTTCGTGACCGTCGAGGAGAGCCCAAGGCTGTGTGGCTGGGGCGCCGAGGTGGCCTCGATCGTGGCGGAGGACCGCTTCTTCGACCTCGACGGCCCGATCGTGCGGATCACGACACCCCACATCCCGCTGCCCGCCGCGGACGCGCTCGAGGACCTCGCGATCCCGTCGGCGGCCGCGATCGCCCAGCGGGTCAGCGCCACGATGGACTGAGCGGCGATCCGTCGTGGACGCCGCGTCGAGTCGAGAGGAGCAGGCGTGAGCCCGGGGTATCTGGTCCGGTCGGGGAGCGACGCGGCGTGGGGCGTGCCCGCGGCGCTCGAAGGGCACGTCGACGGGTTCCGCCGATGGACGATCGTGGACGAGCCGGCAGGTGCGGTCTCCACGGGGTTCGGGATCGGCGAGATGGACCCGGGTGGGAGTATCGACTGGCACGTCCACTCGTACGAGGAGAGCCTGTTCGTCCTGGACGGGGAGGTCGTCCTCTCCACGACGGAGGCGGGGGTCCTGCTCGTGCCGGGCGACTACGCGCTGGTCCCGCTGGGACAGGCCCACGCGCTCGCGAACCGATCCTCCGGACCCGCGCGGTGGGCCGCGATGTCGGCGCCGCAACCCCGCCCCGACCACGGCGGTGACACGTATTTCGTGCCGGCCCTGCCGGAGCGCGATCCCGTCCCCGTCGACGTCCGCGACCCGCGGACGAGGTCGTTCGGGCACATCGAGCCGGAGAACATGGACGCGGCGAAACAGACCCAGGACATTGTCGCCGTGTCGGCCAGCATGCGGACCGCGCTGCTCGTCTACAGCGGCGTCACGGTGAAGATGATGGTGGACTCGGACCTGGGCGCACAGCTGTCCACGATGTTCATGGTGCAGAACGACGAGGGCGGTGGGGCCGGGCCGCACGACCACCCGTTCGAGGAGACCTACATGATCCTCGAGGGCGCGGTCGACGCGACGTTCGACGGCGACGCGTACGGGCTCGAGACCGGCGACGTCGCGTGGGCGGGCGCCGGGTGCGTCCACTCGTTCAACAACAGAGGTCCGGGCGTCGTCCGGTGGCTCGAGACGCAGGCGCCCGCGCCGCCGCCCCGGCACTCGTACCGGTTCGCGCGGGACTGGGAGTACCTCCGCGGAGCGATCGCCGAGGGATCGGGGGAGGTTCGATGACCGACGGTCTGGTGGTCGTGGTCGGCGGGACGCAGGGGCTCGGCAAGGAGGTCGCCCGCCACTACGCGGACGAAGGTCGAACGGTGGTCGTGACCGGGCGCGACGTCGCTCGGGCCGGCGAGGTCGCGGGGGAGCTGGGCGGCCGGACCTCCGGGGTCGCGTTCGACCTCGCCGAGCCCGAGAGCATCGCGCCTGCGCTCGCCGGGCTCGGCACGGTCGATCACCTGGTGCTCGCCGGCGTCGACCGCGACCAGAACTCGGTGCGCGAGTACGACATCGAGGGCGCGGTCCGCCTGGTTACCCTCAAGCTCGTCGGCTACACGGAGGTCGTCCACACGCTGCTCCCGAACCTCCACGACGGGTCCTCGATCGTGATCATGGGGGGACTCGCGAAGGAGGGTCCCTACCCGGGCTCCACGACCGTCACGACGATCAACCACGGCGTGGATGGCCTGGTCCGAACGCTCACGTTCGAGCTCGCGCCGATCCGGGTGAACGCGCTGCACCCGGGAATCGTGGAGGACAGCCCGTACTGGTCGGGGAAGACCGAGGCGCTCGCCAAGCACCGCGCCCGGACGACGACCGAGCGGCTGGTCAGGATGCAGGACATCGTCGACGCCACCGTGTTCCTGCTCGAGAACCCGTCGGTCGCCGGCACCGAGCTCCGGGTCGACGGCGGCTGGTCGCTCCCCCTGTGACGCCGGTCGCCGTCCTCGGCACGGGTCGGATGGGCGGCGCGATGGTCGGCACCCTGCGGCGCGCGGGGTTCGACGTCGTCGTGTGGAACCGCGAGCGGGCCAAGGCCGACGAGGTCGCCGGTGCCACGGGCGCCGCGGTCGTCGAATCGCCGAGCGACGCGCTGGCCGAGGCCGATCTCGCGTTGACCAGCCTCGCCGACGACGCGGCCGTCGAGGCCGTGTACGCGGACGCGGTCGAGGGGTTCCATCCCGGGCAGGTGGTCGTGGAGATGAGCACGATCGCGCCGCCGACCGTGCTGGGGATCGCGCCGGCGGTCCGGGCCGCAGGGGCGGCGTTGCTGGACGCGCCGGTCTCCGGCAGCGTGCCGGTGGTGGAGCGGGGCGAGCTCTTGATCATGGTCGGCGGCGACGCCGACGCGCTCGACCGGGCGCGGCCGATGCTCGAGGCGCTCTCCTCCCGGGTCATCCACGTCGGCGAGCTGGGAGCCGGCGCGACGACGAAGCTCGCGGTCAACGCGCTCGTCCACGGGCTCGGGGTGGCGCTCGCCGAGTCGCTGGTGCTGGCCGAGCGCGCGGGGGTCGAGCGCTCGACGGCCTACGAGGTCTTCGCGTCCGGCGCCGCGGCCGCGCCGTTCGTCCTGTACAAGCGGGCGGCGTTCGAGCGGCCGGACGAGACGCCGGTCGCGTTCAGGCTGGACCTGGTCGCGAAGGACCTCGACCTGATCCTGGCGCTCGCCGACCGCGTGGGCGCCCCGATGCCGCAGGCGGTCTCCAACCGGGACGAGATCGGATCGGCGCTCGCCGCCGGCCTGGGCGAGCGAGACATGAGCGTGTTGGCCGAGTACCTGCGGGGCGTCGACTCGCGGGACTGAGGCGCCCGCCCTCACCCCTCGTCGGGAGGGCTCGGCGAGGCGGTCGGATGGAACAGCGGGACGAGCGGATGCCAACCCGCGCGCAGCACCTCGACGAGCGACGGCGGTGTGATGAGGGTGGTCCGGATTCGCGCGGCTCGGCTGACGCGCGTGTCGTAGCCGGCGCTCGTCCACCGGAGCAGCCCGTCGGCGATCAGGAGGAAGGGCCGACCGTCCCGCAGGACGTAGGCCCCGTCGGGGAGCTCGTCGAGCGCCGCGCCGTGGTGGCGTTGCGCGCGGGTGCTCTCGACGATCCGCTCCTCGTGAAGCCGCGCGTCGATCGCGTCGGCGCTCGTGTCGCCGGGGTGGAGCGACCGCCAGATCTCGCCGAAGCGGACGTAGTCCTCGCGGCGGCAGAGCGCGCACGGGCGGTGGCCCGCCGCGAACGCGGTCGCCTCGTCCAGGAAGAACAGCTCGGTGAACCGGCCGGGCTGCAGGAGCGGCTCGCGATGCCAGTCGTGGAACCGGAGCCGGCAGGCGATCCATCGTTTGCCGGCGTACCGGCGGCGGATCCGACCGCGGCCGTCGTGCAGGCAACCGCGGTTCCCGTAGACGAGGCCTCGCCCCGGCTCGGCCACGAGCTCGCCGAGCGGCGTGACGCGGTTCCGGAGCGGCATCAGGTCCAGAGTCGGCGGGCGCGTTCGGTGAGGTCCCGCCGAAGGGCTCGCTCGTCCGCCCCCAGGAGCGTCCCGTCTCGCACGACCGGCTCGCCGTCGACGAACACGTGCCGGGCACGGCGGTCGGGCCCGAGGACCAGGCCGGCGAGCGGGTCGGCGACGTCGCCGAGGTCGTCGCACGGCCAGACGACGAGGTCCGCCCGGAGGCCGGGCTCGAGCCGCCCCAGGTCGTCCCGGCCCAGGCATCGTGCGCCGCCCTCGGTGGCCAACCGGACCGCGTCGGTGGGCAGGAAGACGTCGGCACGGTTCGAGCGCTGCCGGGCGGTGTACAGCGCCTGGCGCAGCTCGGGCTGCAGGCCGCCCACTTCGTTGGACGCGACCCCATCCACCCCCAGACCGACGGGCGCCCCGGCTGCCTCGAGATCGACGACCCGGCACATCCCGGCGCCCAGCCGCGCGTTGCTCGATGGGCAGTGCGCCACCCCGGTCCCCGCGTCGCCGAGTCGCGCCACCTCCGCGTCGTCGAAGTGGATCCCGTGCGCCACCCACACGTCGTCGTCGATCCACCCGAGCTCGTCGAGCAGATCCACGGGACGCCGGCCGAAGCGATCGAGCACGTCGCGTTCCTCGTCCACGGTCTCGGCCAGGTGGGTGTGCAACCGGAGGCCGTGGTGGCGAGCGAGCTCGGCCGACGCGCGCATGAGCTCCGGCGTCGCGCTGAACGGGCTGCACGGCCCGACCGTCACGACGACGCGCTCGCCGTCGTGGTGGCGGGCGATCACCGACTCGGTCGAGGCGAGGATCGCGTCGAGGTCCTCGACGACGTGGTCGGGGGGGAGGCCGCCGCGCGACTCGCCGAGATCCATCGATCCGCGCGCCACGTGCAGGCGGATCCCGACGGTCCTCGCGGCGTCGACGATCGCGTCGAACACGGTGTCGTCGCCGTGCGGGACCAGGTAGTGGTGGTCGGCCGCGGTCGTGCAGCCGGTGAGCGCGAGCTCGGCGAGACCCACCAGCGCCGCCGCCCCGACGTCCTCGACGTCGAGACGTCCCCAGACCGGGTAGAGCTCGACGAGCCAGCCGAACAGGTCGCACCCGACGCACCGGCCGCGCGTCATCCACTGGTAGAGGTGGTGGTGGGTGTTCACGAGCCCCGCGGTGATCAGGTCGCCGTCGCACCGGACCACCTCGTCTCCCGGCTCTTCGGCCACCGACCCGATCGCCTCGATCCGGCCGTCCCTGACGGCGACCTCGCCCGGCCACCGCGCCCCTCGGAAGACCTTCCTCACGGCGGTGAGCGTAGACGTTCCCGCGCGTGCCACGATGCGATCGTGCACGGTGTCGACGTCGTGATCCGAGGCCGGCGCGTCGTGACGTCCGGCGGCGTTCGCGAGGCGAGTCTCCACGTCGTCGACGGCCGCATCGAGCGCGTCGCGCCCTTCGACGACGGGCCGTCGAGTGTCCCGCTCGTGGACGCCGGCGACCGCGTGGTGATGCCCGGACTGGTCGATACACATGTACACGTCAACGAGCCCGGACGGACCGAGTGGGAGGGGTTCGAGACCGCGACGCGAGCGGCTGCGGCGGGCGGCGTGACGACGATCCTCGACATGCCGCTCAACAGCATCCCGCCGACGACGACGATCGCCGCCCTGTCCGCGAAGCGTGCCGCCGCCGACGGCAAGGTCCACGTCGACGTCGGTTTGTGGGGCGGGGCGGTCCCGGGCGATCTCGGGCAGCTCCGCGAGCTCCACCGAGCGGGCGTCTACGGGTTCAAGGCGTTCTTGTGCCCGTCCGGCGTGGAGGAGTTCCCACCTCTCGATCTCGGGCAGCTGCGCTCGGCCATGGAGGAGATAGCGGCGTTCGACGGTCTGCTGATCGTGCACGCCGAGCTGCCCGAGTTTCTGCGGGATATGGCGTGGACGCTCGACGTGGCCGACGACGTTCCCTACCGATATCGAACGTACCTGGACTCGCGTCCCCCCGAATCCGAGAAGCGCGCGGTCGAGTCCGTTGTGGAGGCGAGCCGTTCGACCGGCTGCCGGGCGCATGTGCTGCATCTGTCGGCGGCGTCGTGTGCCCACCTTCTGGGCGGCGTGACTGCCGAGACGTGCCCGCACTATCTGACGTTCGCGGCCGAGGAGATCACCGACGGAGCGACCGAGTTCAAGTGCGCGCCCCCGATCCGCGAGGCGGAGAACCGGGAGCGCCTGTGGGAGGAGCTCCGGGCCGGGCGGATCGCCGGGGTCGTGTCCGACCACTCACCCTGCACGGCCGACCTGAAGGCGGGCTCGTTCTTCGACGCGTGGGGCGGCATCGCGTCGGTGCAGCTCGGGCTCCGGGCCGTATGGACCCAGGCCCGGGCCCGGGGGTTCGGGCTCGAGGACGTCGCCCGCTGGATGAGCGAGGGGCCCGCCGCGATCGCCGGTCTCGAGCGCAAGGGCTCGATCGCCGTGGGCATGGACGCGGACCTGGTCATGTTCGAACCCGACGCCGTCTCCGAGGTCGATCCCACCGAGCTCCACCACCGCAACCCGGTCACGCCCTACGCGGACCTTCGGCTCGACGGACGCGTCGCGGCCACGTACGTTCGAGGGGTGCGGGTCTACGCGGACGGGCGGTTCCGGGACGAGCCGGCCGGCCGCCTGCTGTCGAGGGGAGCGGCGTGAGCGACTTCACGACGCTGCCCGACCTCGCGGCCCGGCGGCTCGGCGGGATGGTGCTCGTCGCGAACGACGAGTTCTTCGCGCCGAAGGAGAACCTCGTGAAGCCGGAGGCGCCGGTCTTCGATCCCGGCCGCTACACGGATCGGGGCAAGGAGATGGACGGCTGGGAGACGCGCCGCCGACGCGAGCCCGGCCACGACTGGTGCATCGTCCGCCTCGGCATCCCGGGGATCGTCCGCGGCGTGGTCGTCGACACCAGCTTCTTCCGTGGCAACTACCCGGACCGCTGCTCGGTCGAGGGCGCGGTGGTCGAGGAGGACGACGTCACGGGCGCGGAGTGGTTCGACCTGGTGCCCGAGTCGGCGCTCGAGGGCGACGCGGTCAATCGGTTCGACGTCGCCTCGCCGCTGCGGGTGAGTCACCTCCGGCTCAACATCGTCCCCGACGGCGGGGTCGCGAGGCTCCGCGTCCACGGCGATCCCCTCCCGGATCTGCGGACGCTCACCGACCCCGGTGGCCGCGCGGACGTCGCGGCGTCGTTGTCGGGAGGGGTCGTGCTCGACGCGAGCGATCTCTTCTTCTCCTCGCCGCACAACCTGATCGCGCCGGGCGATTCGCACGGCATGCACGACGGGTGGGAGACGCGACGCCGGCGGGGCGAGGGCCACGACTGGGTGGTGATCCGGCTCGCGACCGAGACCGAGATCGAGCGCATCGAGGTCGACACCTCGAACTTCAAGGGCAACTACCCGGACACGTGCTCGCTCGAGGTTCGGGTGACTCCCGACGTCGCCGCAGACCCGGGGGCCGAGCCGACCTGGTCCGAGGCCCTCTCGCACCGCCAGCTGGGCCCGCATCGACGCTTCGCGTTCCCGATCGACCCGCCGGCGCCGGCCACACAGGTACGGCTGAACATCCATCCCGACGGCGGCGTGGCCCGGCTCCGGGTCCGCGGACGGGTCACCGACGACGGCTGGCGCTCGTTCGGCGTCCGATGGCTCAACGCGGAGACGCCCGAGGCGTTCGACGAGCGCGTGCTCGCCTGCTGCGGCTCGCGCGCCTGGGCGAGCGAGCTCCGGGCGGCGAGGCCGTTCGCGACGTTCGATGCGCTGCTGCAGAGGGCCGACGACCTGTGGAGCGGACTCTCGGCCGAGGATCGGCGGGAGGCGTTCGCGGCGCACCCGCGGATCGGGGAGCGGGGCGGGTACGTCTGGGCTCGCGGCGAGCAGGCCGGCGCCGCCGGAGCGAGCGACGAGATCCTCCGCGCGCTCGAGGTCGGCAACCACGAGTACGAGGAGCGGTTCGGGCGGGTGTTCCTGATCAACGCCTCCGGGAAGAGCGCCGAGGAGATGCTCGATGCGTTGCGCGAGCGGCTCGGCAACGACCCCGAGGCCGAGCTCGCCGCGGCCGCCGAACAGCAACGGCAGATCACCCGGATCCGGCTCGAGAAGCTCGTCAGGCCCGTGGCGCCGCTCGTTCGCGCGGGAGGATGATGCGCGGTGGCGGCGATCACGACCCATGTGCTCGACACCTCGGTCGGCCGGCCGGCCGCCGGTGTGGCGGTCGAGCTCGAGGTCCTCGCCGCCGGTGGCTGGGAGCCGGTCGGGGCGGGCCTGACCGACGACCACGGCCGGCTGAGCGATCTGTTCCCCGAAGGCGCCGAACCGATGGCGGCGACGTACCGGATGCGGTTCGACACGGGCGCGTACTTCGATCGACGCGGCGTGGAGACCTTCTTCCCCGCGGTGACGGTGGAGTTCACCCTGCGCGAGCCCGGGGAGCACCATCACGTCCCGTTGCTGCTGAGCCCGTTCGGCTACTCGACCTACCGGGGGAGCTGATGGGGTTCGAGCTCGGGCCCAACCGGTACGGCAAGGCGGGGATCCGGCTCGCGACCGTGGTCCGGGGCGAGGAGCGTCACGAGTTCTCCGAGCGCGAGGTCGAGGTGCGCCTGGAGGGCGACTTCGAGGACGTCCACGTGGAAGGCGACAACGCGACCGTCCTGCCGACCGACACGATGCGGAGCGCCGCGTATGCCCTCGCGTTCGAGCAACCGGCGGAGGCGCTCGAGGTGTTCGGGTTGCGGTACACGGAGTACCTCCTGAGCGCGTCCCCCGCGGCGAGCCGGGCCGAGGCGTGGATGTCCGAGCGGCCCTGGGAGCGCGTCGTGATCGATGGGCGGCCCCACCCCCACGCGTTCACGCGCGGGGCCTTCCGGTGGACGACGCACGTGGTCCGCGAGCGAGACGAGGTCCGCCTGTCCGGCGGGCTCGACGAGCTCTACCTGTTGAAGACGACCGGGTCGGCGTTCGGCGGCTTCCTCAAGGACCGGTACACGATCCTGCCGGAGACCGACGACCGGATCCTCGCGACCGAGCTCGACGCGCATTGGCGGTACGCCGGGTCGATGCTCGACTTCTCCAAGGAGCGGGAGGCCTGCCGGGATGCGCTCGTCCGCGCGTTCGCGCACCACGACGACAGCCGTTCGGTGCAGCACACCCTCTGGCACATGGGCACCGCGGTGCTCGAGGCGGCCCCCAACGTCGAAGAGGTGACCTTGTCGATGCCGAACCTCCACCACGTCGCGGTTGACCTCGCGTACTGCGGGATCCAGAACGACGGCCGGGTCTTCGTCGTGACCGACAAGCCCTCGGGTCGGATCGAGGGGACGGTGCGGCGGACCGAGGACGCCTTCTCGGGGTGAGCCGCTCGTTCCCCGACGACGCGTGGCTCGACCTCCTCGAGCGCGCTCGCCTGGCCGCGGCCGAGCACCGCCGCCGGTTCCCCGGCGACCTGGGTGCCGCCCAGCCGCTCGAGACGCTGTACGTCCCCGCCGACGGCGTGACGGAGACGACGACGGTCGAGTTCGGGGCCGAGGCGTTGCGGCTGCTCGACGCGCACGCGCCCGACCCGGCGTCGTTCGAGTCGGCGTTCGGTGTGGACGCCGCGGTCGCGGAGCGGACTCGCGCACGCGTGCGCGCGAAGCTCGAGCGTGCGCCGGTCGAGGACCTTCGCGTCGACTTCGAGGACGGCTACGGCGCGCGACCCGACGACGAGGAGGACCGGCACGCGGAGGCGGCGGCTCGAGCCGTTCGGGCTGCGCGCGCGGACGGGACCGCCCCGCCGTCGTTCGGCCTGCGGGTGAAGTCGTTCGCCGACGGCGCCGAAGCACGGAGCCTTCGGACGCTGGACACGTTCCTCACCACGCTCACCGCGGAGGCCGCCCGCCTCCCCGACGGCTTCGTCGTCACGTTCCCGAAGGTCACGACGGCCGAGCACGTCGCGACCTTCGCCGAGGCGCTCGAACGATTGGAGGTCGGGCTGGGTCTGGCCGAGCGCTCGCTGCGGTTCGAGGTACAGGTCGAGACGCCGCGGGCGGTGATCGGGCCCGACGGCTCGGTCGCGGCCCCCGCCATCCTCGAGGCGGCGGGCGGGCGCCTGGCGGCGATGCATTTCGGGGTGTTCGACTACACCGCGTCGTTGGGGCTGATGCCGTGGGAGCAGCGGCTCGATCACCCGGCCAATGACTTCGCGAGACACGCGCTGCAGGTGGCGCTGGCCGGGACGGGCCTGTGGATCAGCGATGGGTCGAGCAACGTCGTGCCGGCGACCGATCGCACCGACGACGTTCACGCGGCGTGGCGTGTGCACGCCGACCACGTCCGGGATTCCCTCCGTCACGGCTTCTACCAGGGGTGGGATCTCCATCCCGCGCACCTGGTGAGCCGCTACGCGGCCGTCTACGGATGGCTGCTGCCGCACCTGGACGACGCGGCTACCCGTGTTCGGGCCTGGCGTGAGGGCGCCGCCGCGGAGGGCGTGCTCGACGAGCCGGCGACGGTCGCCAGCCTGCTGCGGTACCTGCGGTTCGCGGTCTCGTCCGGCGCCGTCGACGAGGCCGAGGTCCTGAAGACCACGGGGCTCGCGCGGAACGAGCTGCTCGGCAGCGGATAGGAGGCCGCGTGACCAACCCCGACGGCGTCGAGGTCCTGGGTCGGATGGAGCCCCGGTTCGACGAGATCCTGACCGACGAGGCGCTCACGTTGCTCGCCGGCCTGCAGCGCGAGTTCGGGGGGCGTCGCGACGAGCTCCTCGATGCCCGCGCCGAACGACAGGTCCGGCTCGACGAGGGCGAGCGGCCTGACTTCCTCGAGCCCGCCCGGCTCGTGAGGGACGCGGACTGGCGGGTGGCACCACCGCCGGCCGACCTGCTGGACCGCAGGGTCGAGATCACGGGGCCCACCGACCGCAAGATGGTGATCAACGCGCTCAACAGCGGCGCCCGCTGCTTCATGGCCGACTTCGAGGACGCGAACGCTCCTACCTGGTCGAACATGGTCGAGGGACAGGTCAACGTCGCCGACGCGATCCGCGGGACGATCGAGATGACGGGTCCCGACGGACGCGAGTACCGGCTCGCGGGCGAGACCGCGACGCTGCTCATTCGGCCGCGCGGCTGGCATCTCCCCGAACGTCACGTGCTCGTCGACGGGCGGCCGATGTCCGCGAGCCTGTTCGACTTCGGTCTCGCATTCCTCCACAACGGACGCGAGCAGCTCGAACGCGGGACCCGCCCCTACTTCTATCTGCCGAAGCTGGAGGGCCACCTCGAGGCGCGCCTGTGGAACGACGTCTTCCTCTGGGCCCAGGACCGCCTCGCGATCGCGCGCGGCACGATCCGCGCGACCGTTCTGATCGAGACGATCCTGGCGGCGTTCGAGATGGACGAGATCCTCTACGAGCTGCGTGATCACTCGTCAGGGCTGAACGCCGGACGCTGGGACTACATCTTCAGCGTCATCAAGAAGTTCCGGCGCCATCCCGGGTTCCTCCTGCCCGATCGCGTGCAGATCACGATGACCGTCCCCTTCATGAGCGCGTACACCGAGCTGCTGGTACGGACGTGTCATCGGCGCGGTGCGCACGCGATGGGCGGGATGGCAGCCTACATCCCCAGCCGAAGCGACCCCGAGGCGAACGAGCTCGCGCTCGCGAAGGTGGCCGAGGACAAGGTCCGCGAGGCGAACGCCGGGTTCGACGGCACGTGGGTGGCGCACCCGGGCCTGATCGAGACCGCGATGGCCGAGTTCGACCGCGTGCTCGGTGATCGGCCGAACCAGGTCGACCGGCAGCGCGAGGACGTGGTCGTCTCGGCGGAGCAGCTGCTCGACGTGCGCGTCCCGAACGGTGAGATCACCGAGGCGGGCCTGGGGACGAACGTGAACGTCGGGATGCGGTACCTCGCTTCGTGGCTGTCGGGGGTCGGCGCGGCCTCGATCGACAACCTGATGGAGGACGCCGCGACGGCCGAGATCTGTCGGTCGCAGATCTGGCAGTGGGTGGCGAACGGCGTCACGCTCCCGACGGGTAAGGAGGTCACCGCCGCGAAGGCCCGCGAGGCCATCCAGATCGAGATGACGCACCTCCGCGAGCAGCCCGGCGAGCGGCCCTTCACCAGGCATCGCCTGGAGCAGGCGCGCACGCTGTTCGAGGAGGTCGCGCTCCCACCCGAGTTCCTCGAGTTCCTCACCCTCCCCGCCTACGACCTGCTCTGAGCCCGACGTCTCGAGGGTTCAAATCGACGGAGACGGGGTAGGCGCGCGGTTCGGGTCGCGCCCAACCCCGCACGCGCGACCGGAAAGGGGGAGTCATGAAGCGAGCGATCGTCCTTGCCCTGACGGGAGGGCTGCTCGTCGGGGTGCTCGGCTCGTCGGTCTCGGCCCAGCCGATCACCTTCCGCGCCGTGCTGTCGGGGGGCGACGAGGTGCCGGCTCGGGACACCCTTGCCCGGGGCGTCGCGACCTTCCGGCTGGACCCGGAGGGCACCGAGCTCGGGTTCCAACTGGTCGTGGCGAACATCGAGAACGTCTTCGCCGCGCACATCCATTGCGGGGTCGCCGGCGTGAACGGTCCGATCGGGGTGACCCTGTTCATGGGTGCCCCGGCTGGAGGGCCTGTCCACGGCGTTCTGGCTGCAGGCAGCGTGACGGCTCCCGACGCCGGCAACGCCTGCGGCTGGGCCGACCTCGCCGATGTCGTCGCGGCGGTCGAGTCGGGCAACGCGTACGTCAACGTCCACACGAACGACGGGGTCGATCCTCCGGACACCGGACCCGGCGACTTCCCCGGAGGTGAGATCCGAGGCCAGGCCTTCTGAGGACCTAGAGCCGTTCGGCAAGCAGGTGGGCGCATCGGATGTCCCACCCGACGTCGGTGCCGCCGGTCGACAGGCCCCAGAGAGCGTCGTCGACCGAGCGGACGAACGCCCAGCGGCGGACGTGGGCCGGCTCGAGCTCCAGCTCGCTCGCGAGCCGGCCCACGATCGTATCGACGGAGCCGAGGTCGAGTCGTTCGGGCAGCAGTGTCCGCAGGAGGTGACCCGTGTCGAACGCTCGCTCGCCCACGAGCGGCTTGGGATCGATCACCAGCCAGGGTTCGCGCTCGGCGGCGAGCACGTTCCACAGGTGGAAGTCCCGGTTCGCCAGGACGGCCTCCTCGGACGAGACCGCGAGGCCGCGGCAGAGATCGACCGCCCGTCGGAGGAGTCGTTCGTCGAAGGGCCGATCCTGTCGAACGAATCGTCCAGGGAGCTCGTCCGCCAACCGCGACGCGAGATCGGGGACGAGTGGGAACGGGTGACCGTCCGGAACCGGTCGCCACAGACGCTTCAGCAGCGAGCAGGCGATCCTGATCGCCTCGGAACGATCGGGGTGGTCTGCGAGCGGGGTCCCGGGCTCCAGCCGTTCGAGCAGGAGCGCGCCGCGGGCGGGGTCGGCGTCCACGAGCCGCGCGGCGCCGTCGCCGTCCCAGAGCCGGAGAGCGTCCGGTTCGTGTCGCGTCTCCTCGTCCACGAAGCTGACCTTGAGCACGAGACGTTCACCGCCGGGACGCTCGGCCGGCGCGACGAACCCCACGGCTCCGCCCGTGAAGGCGGGACCGATGGTCAGTGACCATCGGTCGGTGAGCTCCTCCACGAGGCCGGGGAGCGATCCCAGCCAGGTTTGGCCCGCGGCCCCGTTCGCGGACAGGTTCATCCGGACCACCTCATCGGGGATCTCGAGCGCAGTCACGGAGTGGACGATGACGCGGAGAGCCGACCGTCCGCCATCTCGAGCACGCGGTCCAGCCGCGGCGCGAGCGATGCGTTGTGGGTGGCGATCAGGCAGCTGCCGCCCTCGGCGGCCGCGCGGCCGAATGCCTCGAGCACCCGCCGCTCCGACACCGCGTCCTGGTGCCCCGTCGGCTCGTCCGCGAGCACGAGGGTCGGCGCCAGCACCAGCGCGCGGGCGACGGCCGTGCGCTGCTGCTCGCCGAGGGAGGTCTCCTTGGGGTAACGCGCGGCGAGGTGGGCGATCCCCAGATCCTCCATCAGCTCGTCGACACGCCCCCCGAGCTCCTCGAGCCGGTCGTGGAGGCGGGCCGGATACTCCAGGTTCTCGCGAACGCTGAGCTCGTCGAAGAGCCCCAGCTTCTGCGGCACCACCGCGAGCTCGTCCCAGCCGGGGATCGCGGAGTGCGTCCCAACACGGTCGATCGTTCCGCCGTCCGCGTGCTCCCACCCGGCGATCACGTTGAGCAGCGTGGTCTTGCCCGAACCCGACCGCCCGACGAGACCGACGAGCTCGCCCGCGCGAAGGGTGAGGCTCACGTCGTCGAGCGCGTGAACCACCTCGTCCCCGCGCCGGTAGGCCTTGGACAGGCCGTTCGCCTCCAGGACGAACGGGAGCTCGGGCCGGCGGACGGTCGAGGTCACCGGCGGCCGCCACCGGTCGGCGCGGTCGGGTTCGGCCGCGTTCGCGGCCGGACGGAACGCGGTGGCGCTCGAACGATCGGCCGGGTCGGCGGGCGCGCTCGTCGACGAACGGCGCATCCCGTGGTCGAGCTCGAGCGCGGTGTCTGCCCGTCGCATGACCGATCGGTCATGGGTCGCGACGACGAACGTCACCCCCGCCCTCGCGAGCTCGACCATGGTGTCCATCACGTGGCTGGCGGAGGTGCTGTCCAGCTCGGCCGTCGGCTCGTCGGCCACCACGATCGTCGCGCCGCCCACGAGGACCTCGGCGATCGCGGCCCGCTGCTGCTCGCCACCCGAGAGCTCCGAGGGCAGGTGGTCGACACGCTCCTCGATCCCGAGGGTCGAGAGCAGCGCCTCCTGCTCGATCCGCGGCGGGCGATGGGTGAGCCCACGCGCGAGCCGCAGGTGCTCGCCCACGGTGAGGTGGGGGAGGAAGTTGTCCGACGGCCGCTGGAACAGGTACCCGACGGTCGCACGGCGGAACCGGCGGAGCGTCCGCGCGGACGCGTCGTGCACGCTGGTCCCCTCGACCACCAGGGTGCCGCTCGTCGGCCGGTCGAGCCCCGCGATCAGGCGGAGCAGCGAGGACTTGCCGCTGCCCGAGGGCCCGACGACCGCGAGCAGCGCGGAGGCGGGAACCTCCGCCGAGAGTCCCTTCAGGGCGCGCACCTCGCCGCTCGCGGTCCGGTAGGTCTTCACGAGCTCCTCGCACCGCGCGGCGGCCTCCGGCTTCCGGCTCGTCTCCGGCGCCTCAGTCCGCAAGCCGCATCACCTGCCCGAGGTCGGCGGAACGGGCGCGCCGCTCCGTCAGCCAACCACCCGCGAGCGCCACCAGGAGCAACACCGGCGCCGCGATCGCGACCAGGGCGACCGGGACGACCGTGATCGGGTCCGGCGGGATCGCCTCGATCGGGTCGAGCAGGGGGACCGTGAGGCGCGCCGCGACGATCGCGAGGACGGCGCCGGCAACGTAGGCGATCGCGAGCATCGCGGCGACCTCGATCGCGATCGCGACGAGGTGGCGCGAGGACCGCATCCCCATCCGCAGCGACAGCCCGTACGAGACGATCTCGGAACGCTGGCGGGTCTGCAGGTACATCAGCATCGCCGCGAACACCAGCAGCGCCGCCAGGACCCCGAGCCCGTTCATCACGAGGAACGTGTCGATCACGGCCGCGATGTACGAGATGTCCTTCACCTCGTCCGCCGTGAGAATGAGCGAGGGCGTGTAGTCGAGCTCGGCCAGCGCGGCGCGCGCCGCGCGTGGGGTCCCGCGGATCCAGAGCTCGTCGCTCGCGCTCGGGACCGCCAGTGGGCTGGGCGCGTCCCCGAACGCGTCGAGGAGGTGCCGCGCGTCGACCACGACGAGCGGGCGAAGCGACGTCATGCCGGGGAACGCGGTCGCGCGCCCGACGATCTCGACCGGCAGCGTCTGTCGGTCGAGCGTGATCGATTCCGGGAAGGCGTTCGGCGCGGAGGCCATGAGCACCGGGAGCCCGCCCTCGGCCGGCTCCGACATCCGGCCCAGGAGCGTCTCCAGCGGCTCGGGGGAGAAGGCCGGGTCCCAGAACGCCGTCGAGGCGAACGTCCGGGTGTCGATCGCCAGCAGGTCGAACGGCACGCCGGGACGAAGCTCCCCCGCCTGCAGCCGTCGGACCGCCCGGGTGACCGGCAGCGGGAACGTCTGGGGCGTCGCGTTCACGCTGTCGATGCGCGCCTGTACGTCGCTCCCGACGTACACACCCGCCTTGGCGTCAACCGTGATCCGCATCGAGCGCGCCACGGTCTGCGCCTGCACGAACAGCCCGAGGCAGAGCCCCGCGGCCGCGATCAGGAGCAACGTCAGCCGCGAGCGCGCCGCGAGCCGATGCACCGCGAGGTAGGCCGGGGTGCCCCATCCGCCGCTCCGGCCGCGCGCCCACCGCAGGACCAAGACCACCACGCGCGCCACCAGCGCGACGAAACCGGCGAGGAACGCGATCGGGAAGGCGAACAGCAGCAGGCTCGGCGCCGTCGTCCCGAGCGAGCGGTCGACCACGACCGCGCCGCCGCTGCGCAACCGCTGCAGGATCAGCAGCGAGAGGCCGATCAGGACAAGCTCCCACGGGAAGGCCCCCACGAGGCGCAGCCGACTGCGATGGTGCTCGGACTGGCGCAGGAACGAGACGGTCGAGACGATCGCGATCGCCGCGACGGCGGCGATCCCCGCGGCGCCGGCCGTCCACGCCGCCTCGTCCGATGCGGATGCGGCCAGGGCGCCGCCGGGACCCAGCCACCGTACGAGCGCGAACGCGAGGCCCAACCCGAGCGCCGCGCCGATCGCACAGGGGATCAGAGCCTCCAGCCCCGAACGCCCACCCACCGCCCTGGGTCTCGCGCCCCGCGCGAACAGGAGGTTGGACTCGATCCGACGGGCGGCCATGACGAACGCCCCGGCACCCGCGACGACCGCCAGCGCGACGAGCATCCCGGCGATCCGCAGCAGCCGCGCGGGTCCGTCGATGGCGACGAGCCGCCCGTGGACGTCCCGGACCACGTCGTCCATCGCGCTCCCCCACACGGGACCGTTCGAACGGTTGCAGAAGAACCCGACGAAGCACCGGTCGAGGAGTGCCCGGTCGCTGATCTCCTCGGAGATGCGCGAGGTGATGCTCGCCGCGTCCTCGGCCTCCTGGAGCGTGAGGTCGCGCAGCACCGGCGCCTGCCACGCGTACGCCGCGTGGTCGAGCCCGATCACTCGTGCCACACCGGCGAAGCGATCCTTCGGCACGATCAGCGCCTGGGGAGGCGGCGCGCAGTCGCCGCAGTACAGGACGAGGGCGTCGTTCCACGGCACCCAGTACCCGGAGGCCCCGCCCTTGTAGAGCGACCGGTAGATCCCGCCGACCGGGAGCCTCATGGTCCCGTCCTCGGGCGAGCCGATCACGATCTGGTCGCCGGGCGTGATGTCGAGCGCGTCCGAGATGAGGTCCGGAACCAGCACGCCGTCGCTCGACCGCTCGAGGATCTCCACGTGGTCCGGCGCTTGCTCACCCATGAACAAGCGCGTGTCCCGCCGCTCCTGCTCGCCGGCCAGCCTGATCGGCGTGACCGGCCCGAGCGCCGACTCCAGGGGGTCGCCGAGGTACGGGCTGCGACCGGCAAGCCCCTCGAAGATCGCGTCGACCCTCGGCTCGATGTCGCCGTCCGGGCCTGGCCCGGGCAGCGGCAACCCCCCGTTGCGATACATCATCCCGACCGCCCAGCGCGTGTAGGAGGGGTCGTGGATCCGGGCTGCGACCAGCTCGCTCGCGGAGGACGAGATGAACAGCGGGTAGGCCGACGCGGCGAGCGCGAGCAGCAGCGCGCCCACCGCGATCGAGACGAACAGGCCCGGGTACCGCAGCAGGAGGAGCGGGGCCTTCGACCACAGAGGATCGGCGTCGATCGGCGTGCCGCGGTTCCGTCTGCGTGTGCCCGCCATCTGTCTCCCGTGCGCGTTCGACAGTAGGTTCTACGTCTGAGGACGACCGCGCGCTCGTGCTACTCGGCACGTCGCGCCCCGAGCCGCCCCTTCGGTCGCCCGGGCCAGCCCGACTCCCACCGTACCCGTCCGTATCCTGGAGGCCGTGAACGACCGATTCCTGCGTGCGCTCAGGCGCGAACCCGTGGACCGCACCCCGGTCTGGTTCATGCGCCAGGCCGGCCGGTACCTGCCCGAGTACCGGGAGCTCCGCGGCGATCGGGACATCCTGGACGCGATCCGCGAACCCGAGGTCGCGGTCGCGCTCACCCTGCAGCCCCTCCGGCGGATGCCGCTGGACGCGGCGATCGTATTCGCCGACATCATGGTGCCGGTCGCCGCGATCGGTGTTCCCGTCCGGATCGAGGCGAATGTCGGTCCGGTCCTCGACGACCCGATCCGGGACGCGGCGGGCGTCGGCCGGCTCCGGGCGCTCGAGCCCGACGTGGACGAGCCGTACGTCGCCGAGACGATCCGCCTGCTCCGCAAGGAGCTCAGGGTCCCGCTGATCGGCTTCGCCGGCGCGCCGTTCACGCTCGCGAGCTACCTGATCGAGGGTGGCCCGTCCCGTGACCACGCCCGGACCAAGGCACTCATGTACGACGAGCCCAACATCTGGTCATCGCTGATGGACGCGCTCGCTGCGCTGTCGCGGGCGCACCTCATCGCGCAGATCGAGGCGGGCGCGCAGGCGGTGCAGCTGTTCGACTCGTGGGCGGGCTCGCTCTCGCCGAGCGACTACGAGCGATCGGTTCGGCCGTGGTCGGCGCGGGTGCTCCAGGACCTCTCCGTGCCCTCGATCCACTTCGGCGTGGGGACCGGGGAGCTCCTGAGGTCGATGCGCGACGCGGGTGGCGACGCGATCGGGGTCGACTGGCGGGTCCCGCTCGACCGGGCGTGGGAGCGGATCGGCGTGGGCCGCGCGATCCAGGGCAACCTCGATCCCGCGGTCTGCGTCGCGTCCTGGGACGCGGTCGAACGCGCCGCGACCGAGATCCTGGACCGCGCCGCAGAACGCGACGGCCACGTGTTCAACCTCGGGCACGGGGTGCTGCCGACCACGCCCGTCGAGCACCTCCAGCGCCTCGTGGACCTCGTGCACGAGCGGACGGCCCGATGAGCTCTCCGCCGATCGGCGTGCTGGTGATGGCGTACGGCACCGCGAGCGGCCCCGACGACGTGGAGCGCTACTACACGGACATCCGGGGCGGACGACGTCCGTCGCCCGAGCACCTCCAAGAGCTGCGCGAACGCTACGCGGCGATCGGCGATCGCTTCCCGCTGCTGGACATCACCCGCCAGCAGGCCGAGGGCCTGGAGCGGGAGCTCAACCGCGGCGAGGCCGGCGCGTTCCGCGCCTACCTGGGGATGAAGCACTCGCCCCCGTTCATCGCGGAGACGATCGGCCGCATGCGCCAGGACGGGATCGAACGCGCGATCGGGATCGTGATGGCGCCGCACTGGTCGGGGATGTCCGTCGAGAGCTACCTCGACCGCGTGCGCGAGGGGGTGGGCGAAGGCCCGCCCGCGTTCGACTTCGTCCGCTCGTACCACGACGACCCCCGCTTCGTGTCGTTCCTGGCGGCGCGGGTGGCAGATGCGCTCAGCAGGCTCACCGCCGAGGAGCGCCGGGGCGCGACGGTGATCTTCTCCGCACACAGCCTGCCCACCCGCCCCGTCGAGGACGGGTCGCTCCGGTGCCTGCGATGCCGCGCCTGCGAGGACGCGTGCCGCTACCGCGACGGCCTGGCCGAGACGGCCGACCTGGTGGCAGCGGAGCTCGGCCTCGCTCGCCACACGATCGCGTGGCAGAGCGCCGGCCGGACCGACGACCCGTGGTGGGGTCCGCCGATCGAGGACGTGCTCGCCGACCTGGCATCTCAGGAGTGTCCGGCCGCGGTCGTGTGCTCGGCCGGGTTCGTGGCCGATCACCTCGAGATCCTGTACGACCTGGACATCGAGGCGCGGTCGATCGCCGAGGCGGCCGGCATGCGTCTCGTGCGTACCGAGATGCCCAACGCGGATCCCGCGTTCGTCCGGGTGCTCGCCGACGTCGTCCGCGAGCGGCTCGCGGCCTCGAGGATCTGACGGTGGTGGACCCCACCGCGGTGCGGGTCGTGGTCGTGGGTGGCGGGGTCTCGGGCCTGACGGCGGCGCACCGGATGCTCGAGGCGGATCCCGCGCTCGACCTCGTGGTGCTGGAGTCCGAGGGCGAGGTCGGCGGCCGGCTGCGGACGGCGACCGTCGGCGATCTCGAGCTCGAGAGCGGTCCGGACTCGTTCCTCGCCCGCAAGCCGTGGGCGGTGGACCTGTGCCGGGAGCTGGGCCTGGCGCTGACCGAACCCGGTGCCCGCGACGCCCTCATCTGGACCGAGCGCGGGCTCGTCCCGCTCCCGGAGAGCGCGCTCGGCATCCCCACGGATCTCGAGGAGGTCGTGCGCTGGCCGGGCCTGTCGCGCGGAGGTCGCGCGCGCGCGCTCGCCGATCTCCTGCGCAAGGTACGGGCGCCGAAGGCCGACGAGTCGATCGGCGCGTTGGTACGCCGGCGGATGGGCGACGAGGTGGCCGAGCGACTGACCGGGCCGCTCCTCGCAGGGTTGTTCGCAGGCGATATCGACCGGCTGAGCGTCGACGCGACCTTCCCCGAGCTCGCGCGGTGGGAGCGGGCGTTCGGCAGCTTGATCCGCGGCGCCCGCGCGGCCTCGAGGGCGGCCGCCGACGTGGGGCCGATGTTCCTGCGTCCGCACGCCGGCGTCGGGCATCTCCCGCGCGCGCTGCTCGAACGCGTGGGCCCGCATCGCGTCCGGCTCGAGACGCCGGTCCGCTCGGTCGAACGCGACGGCGAGGCGTTCGTGCTGCGCACCGCGCGGGACGCCCTGCGCGCCGATGCGATCGTCATCGCCACCCAGGCGTTCGTCGCGGCCGAGCTGGTCGGTGGGATCGACGGGTCGGCGGCGGCGTCGCTCGGCGCGATCCCGTATGCCAGCACCGGCGTCGTGCACCTCGTCTACCCGGAGGACACGGCCGAGGCGCTCCCCGAGGCCACCGGGTTCGTCGTGCCGCGGGGCCGGGCGCCCATGACCGCGGCGACGTTCGTCTCGCGGAAATGGGCCGACGTCGCGTTTGGCACTCGCGCCGTCGTCCGCTGCTTCGTCGGGGCCGTGGGCTTCGAGGACGTCCTGGACGAACCCGACCAGGAGATCACGGACGCCGTGTGCCGGCATCTGGCGGCCTTCCTCCCACTGCCGGGACGCCCGGCCGCATCGTCGGTGGTCCGGTGGCCTCGGTCGATGCCGCAGTACGAGGTCGGGCACCTCGAGCGCATCCGCGCGATCGAGGACTCGCTGCCGGCGGGTATCTTCCTGACCGGCAACGCGTACCACGGGGTGGGCGTCGCCGACGCCGTCCGCAGCGCGGGACTCGCCGGCGAACGCGTCCTCGTTCATCTCGGTACCGGGTCCGCAGCTGCCGAGTTCGAGGATCCGCGCGGCAACGGACGGGCACCGAGCAGATCGGAGAACGTGGGATGAGCGACACCGTCTACGCGCTGTACACGTGCTTCAAGGCGACCCGCGGCTTCCGAGACCTCGACCTGGACGACGCGGCCCAGGAGGTCGAGAACCTGATCAAGGAGTGGGACCCCGCGGTGACCGTTCGGGGCCTCTACTCCACGGTCGGCTTCCGGGCCGACACCGACCTGCTGCTCTGGCTGGTCGGGCCGACGGCCGACGCCGTGCAGGATGCGCTCGTCGCGTTCCGGCGGACGCGCGCCGGGCGCGAGCTCGACGTGGCCTGGACCTTCATGGGCGTGGTCAAGCCAGCCGAGTTCACCCCCGACCACGCGCCGGCGTTCG
>Ga0126307_10000553_pt1 | contig 24089 bp, 31 predicted proteins | sample Plot28_FD_89955 | JGI IMG/M metagenome (GOLD analysis project Ga0126307, IMG submission 89955) | Serpentine soil microbial communities from UC McLaughlin Reserve, CA, USA - Plot28 | ecosystem: Environmental > Terrestrial > Soil > Grasslands | place: USA: UC McLaughlin Reserve, Lake County... | reverse complement strand
GACCAACGGATTATGAGTCCGCTGCTCTGACCAGCTGAGCTACGGGCCCGCGCTCGCCAAGCGTAACGCCCAACGCAGTTGCTATGAGGACCGGCCGCCGGAGCCGGGCTTTGCCAGGCGGGAGGCTCGTACGCCAAGACCGATCGCACCTCTGTGAGAGCGTGCGGCTCCTGAAACGAGCCCGCCGCGCCTCCGCCGTTGAGGAGGGGGCTCACGGGGGAACCATGAGTTCCCCCGTGACTGAATTGGCGTATGATCACCCGCCATGCGGAAGCTACTCTTGCTCGCCCCGCTCGCTCTGCTGATCAGCGGCTGCGGCGGCACCAGCGGCGGCACCGGCGACCCGAATCAGGGGCATCTCGGCGAGAAGGCCGGGCTCGTCGACACGACGCTGACCCTGATCCTCAAGGACTTCACGATCACTCCCGCCAACGTGACGTTCCCGAAGACCGGGAAGTACACCGTCGTGCTCTACAACGAGGGCTCCCAGCTGCACAACGTCGAGATCGAGGGCAATGGAATCGAGGCGACGGGCAAGGACATCGGCTTCGGGAAGACGTTCACGTTCACGGTCGACTTCAAGAAGGCCGGCAGCTACGAGATGTACTGCCCTGTGGATGGCCACAAAGATCTCGGGATGACGGGCACGATCACCGTCAGCTGACGGTTTGCTCTCGACTCGAGAAACCCTCACAATAGGGCGCGCGCTCCAGGGGCCGTCCACGAAGGAGGGTGGCGAACGGTGAAGGTCTTCCAGCACGAACGGCAGCTCCGCACGACCGGCGGCCTGGCCGTCCGGGACATCACCGAAGAGGTGACCGAGGCGGTCCGGGAAAGCGGTGTCGTCGACGGGATCGCCTGCGTCTACTCCCCGCACACGACCTGTTGCGTGCGGGTGAACGAGTTCGAGAGCGGCTTCCTCGAGGACTTCGCCAACCTGCTCAAGCGCCTCGTCCCGAGCGAGACCTACTACGCCCACGACGACTGGGATCGGCGCACCGAGAATATCTGCGAAGAGGACATGGACTTCGGCAACGGCCACTCGCACTGCATGGCGATGCTGCTCGGAACAGCGGGCGAGTCGATCCCGGTGCGGGAGGGGGAGCTCTGCCTAGGCACCTGGCAGCGCGTGCTCTTCCTCGAGCTCGACCGCGAGCGCGAGCGGCGCTGGATCGTTCAGGTAGTCGGGACTTAAAGATCCGAGGAGAGCGCCGCGACCAGCTGCTCCTGAAGCCAGGAGAGGTACGCGTAGAGCGCGAGCTCGGGCGCACGAGGGTCGCTCTCGACCAGATCTTCGAGCAGGCTCTCGTCGCTGACCTCTAGCCGGGTGCCGAGCACCAGGCGAAGGTCGTTCAGTGCGGTCAACCAGGCGTGGGCCTGTCCGTCCGTGAGGCGCTCGGCGGTCGCCGTCTCGGCCAGCACCTCCAGGGCACGCCTGCGCTCGTCCAGGAGCTCGTTGCCCATCAGCTCCCGGTAGGCCGCCTCGTCCTGTTCGTCCTCGTAGGCACGCGGAAAGAGCCGGCGCAAGCCTGGGTCGTCGGGCGCAGCGTCGAGCAGCGCGCGCAGGTCACCCGGGAGGAAACGGAGGAGGGCACGTTCCTCCTCGGGAAGCCGCAGAACGTACGTCCCGTCGGCGGCGCGCTCGATTCGCCGCTCGCTCCACATCTAGTCGCGCTGCATCGTCGCCCAGAGCCCGTGGCCGTGGAGCCGCGCCACGTCGAGCTCGGCCTTCTCGCGCGAGCCGGTCGAGACGACGGCCTTGCCTTCGTTGTGCACCTGCAGCATCAGCTTCGTCGCCTTCGCCTTGCTGTAGCCGAACAGCTTCTGGAAGACCAGCGTGACGTAGGACATCAGGTTGATCGGATCGTTCCAGACGATCACCACCCACGGACGGTCGTGCTCCGGCTCGTCGCCGCCGCGCGGCTGCTCAACCTCGACCTCGGCAGGCGCGAGCGTCGTCATTGCCCTGCCGCTAGGCGACCTTCAGCGCTTCGATCTCGCGGTTCACCGCGAGCTGCTCGAGCGCGCTGGCCTCGATCTGCCGCACGCGCTCGCGCGTGAGACCGAGCTCGCGGCCGATAGTCGCCAGCGAAGCCGGGTCGCGCTCCCCGTCGAGTCCGTAGCGGCGCTTGACCACCTCGCGCTCCCGCTCCGGAAGCTGCGCCACCGCGCGCCGCAGCACGTCCTCCTCGAGGCTCACCGTGAGCTCTTCCTCCGGCTCCGAGTCTTCGCTCGCGAAGAGGTCGCCGAACCGGCCTTCGTTGTCGGGGCCGAGCGCCTTGTCGAGGCTCGTGATCGCCCGCGCGGCCTGCCGCACCTCGCGCACCTGCTTCAGCGGGAGCTTGGCCTGCCTGGCGATCTCCTCGTCGGTCGGCTGGCGGCCGAGCTTGGGCGCCAGCAGCCGCTCCGCCCGCGCCATCTTCTGCTCGCGGTCGGCGATGTGAACCGGGAGGCGGATCGTCCGAGACTTGTTCGCGACTCCGCGCTGCACGGCCTGGCGGATCCACCACGTCGCGTAAGTGGAGAACTTGTAGCCTCGCCGCCAGTCGAACTTTTCGACCGCGCGGATCAGCCCGATGATCCCCTCCTGGATCAGGTCGAGCAGCGAAAGCCCGTGGCCCTGGTAGCGCTTGGCGATCGAGACCACGAGCCGGAGATTCGAGTTGATCATCCGCTCCTTCGCCTGCCGGTCCCCGCGCTCGATCAGCTTGGCCAGCTCGATCTCCTCCTCCTTGGTCAAGAGCGGCCAGCGGCCGGCCTCGTTCAGGAAGAGCTGCAGCGCATCGGTCGTCGCAAGGGCGAGGTCCCCGTTGACGTACGTGCTGTCGTCGCTCTCCTTGCCGCAGTCGTCACTCACCTCGATCGTGCGCTCCTCGAGCTGCTCGTAGAGCGCGCGGATGTCCTCGTCCTCGAACTCCTGTTCCTGAACGAGCTCGTTCAGGTGGGAGAGGTTGACGCAGTCCTGCTTCTCGGTCTTGGCGATGAGGGCATCGACATGGTCGCTCGTGATCTCGGTCATCCTCCCTCTCTTATCCCCGATCCCCTTCCTCTAAATCGCCGGGCAGCAACGAGAAGATGATGCAGTCGTCGCGCTCGCCGCGGCGCTCGATGTACGAACCGAGGACGCAGCGCGATGTCTCGCTCCCGCAGCTCGGTCGCGGGCGGTAGCTCCATCCAGCGAAGGTTAGAGCAGGCCGCAGGAGCGGGCCGTATTCGGCCACGGCCCGTAACCGCGCCCGCTGCGATGCGCGCGCTCGGCGACCCACATCTGCTCGAGCGGCGTCCAGCGGTCGGCCCAGCCTCGGCGTAGCAGGATCTGCGGGGCGTAGCTGCGCATGAAGCCGCGGTCCATCTGCAGGCCGCCCCAGTACGGATCGCTCCCGTCGCGCCAGCTCCCCTCGAAGCGGTGGATGCAGAGCCAGCCCCGTTTGTGCGGCGGGCGCGCCGCGACGGTGCGGACGTACCGGGCGTGACGGCGCCAGTAACGCAGCGCACGGTGGGTGTTGAGCGGCGCCACCGACTGAGTCCGGCGCAGCCCGATCACGATCTGCCAGCGCCACGTGACGTCGCGGAGCTTTCGCGTCACCGCCGGGTTGATGTGGCGCTTGGCCGCGATCTTGACCGGCGTCGTTGAGATTCGCCGCTTACTCGGCGGCCCCGACGCCGCCGCCAGGGCGGACGCAGCAGCCACCACGGCCAGCAGGGCTGCGAACACAGGCAGAAGCACACGCTTTTGATTCACCGCAGAGACCCCTCCTTGAGAGCCCGACGCTGTTCGGCTCGACGAGAAGCGTGTCCGCGGACGGCGCGGTACCCATGCTTCCTTGGCCTGGTCGTACGACCTGTTCCGAGAGGCGTTAGACGCCAAACCTGGCAACCGGTTAGTCCGGCTTGTGCGCGTGAGCACGAAGATCGGCCGAAACCCGCTTGCTACGGTCAATCGATGCGTCGGCTCGTTCTGCTGTTGAGCGCGATCGTCGCGCTCGACATCATGTTCTTCGCGGCGCTTGCGCCGCTGCTGCCGCACTTCGTGGGCGAGTACGGCCTCTCGAAAGGCGCGGCCGGAGTGCTCTCCGCCAGCTACGCCGCGGGAGTGCTGGCAGCTTCGGTGCCCGGGGGCGTCGCGGCGGCGAGGTTCGGGCCTCGGCAGGCGGCGCTCGGCGGAGTCGCGCTGACCGCCGCGGCAAGCCTCGCGTTCGCGGTCTCGCACGACGTCTGGATGCTCGGCGCCGCCAGGCTGCTCCAGGGAGTGGGCAGCGCCTTCTCGTGGTCAGGCGCGCTGGCCTGGCTCGTCGCTGCGGCGCCGCGCGAGCGTCGGGGCGCGCTGATCGGCGCGACGATGGGCGCGGCGGTCTCCGGGGCGCTGCTCGGCCCCCTGCTGGGCGCGATCGCCAGCGTGGCAGGTGTTCGCCCTACCTTCCTCGGCGTGAGCCTGCTCGGGCTGGGCCTCGGAGCCTGGGTGCTGGCGACACCTGGGGTGCCGGCGCAGCCGCAGTCGCTCTCGGCGCTTCGGCGCGCCGACCGGCATCTGCTCGCCGGGCTCTGGCTCCTCGTCCTCCCCGCGCTCCTCTTCGGCGCGCTGGCGGTGCTCGTGCCGCTGAAACTGCACGCGCACGGCTGGGGCGGCGTCGCGATCGGAGCGGTCTTCCTCGCGACCGCCGGGCTCGAGGTCGCCCTCAACCCACTGCTCGGGCACTTGAGCGACAAGCGCGGGCGGCTGCTGCCGGTGCGGGTTGCGCTGCTCGGGTCGGTGGCGGTATCCGTCGGGTTCGCGTGGGCCGACTCGCCGGTCCTGGTGGCCGCGCTCGTCGTGATCGCCGGGCTGGCGTACGGCGGCTTCTACACACCAGGGATGGCGCTCCTGACCGACGCGGCGGAACGGCAGGACATCGCGCCGGGGCTGGCATTCGGCGCCATGAACGGTGCCTGGGCGGCGGGCAACGTCGTCGGGCCTGCCATGGGCGGCTGGCTGGGGGAGCTTGCGGGCGACTCGATCCCCTACCTGCTTCTGGGGCTCGTCTGCCTGCTGACACTGGCCGCGACGATGCCGTGGACGCCGCGCTACCTCCAGGCGAGGTCGCGCCCGAGCAGCTCGTAAAGGCGGCGGTTCGACTCGGCGAAGTAGTCGCCAAGCTCGGCCCGGGTCTCCGGCTTCATCCCCTCGTACTGCCGCTCGAACACGCGAGGGTAGGAGTCGAGCCGGTGCGAAGGCGCGCCCAGGAACTCGAGCGCCTGCGCGTGCGCGCGCGCCGGCTCGCCGAGAAGGTCCTCGCTCGGGAGGATCAGCAGCTGCTCCTGCGGAAAGACCTCGAGCCAGCGCTCGAGTTGCTCCGCATACCTGCCTCGCGCCTTGTAGGTGTGGCTCCACCACTCGCTGCTGAAGTAGCGGGGGTCGGCGGCGAGGCGCTCCTCCTCCCCGTCGAGTCGTTCCTCTTCCGCAGCGAGCGCGTCCTCGAACGAGAGCGACTCCCGGCCGAGTGCGACCTCGTGGTGGTACTGGGAGAGCGCGCGGTCGACAGGGTTGCGGACGAGCGCGACGAGGCGGGCTTCGGGCACGAGCTCCTTGACCCGTTGCGGCGCGAGCGGGTGGAACAGGTAGCTCGGGCTCGCCTCGCCGACGAGCTCGCCGCGCGTGCGCAGGATGTTCGGGAAGTTGCCGCGGTACCAGCTCGGCCCGCGGGCGTAGTGCCGGTCGAAGTAACTGACTTCCTTCCAGGACGGGCCGGTGATCGCCGGGTGGCGGCGCAGGTAGGCGTAGAGCGCGGTCGTCCCTGCCTTTTGCGCGCCGAGGATCAGGAAGTCCGGCAGCGGGCGAAGCTTCGCGGTGGCCCTGCCGTAGGTCCAGATCGCGTTGCGCAGGACGACTCGGGCCGGCTCGGGGATCGTCGGGATCAGCTCGGCCGGGAGCCGAAGCATCTAGTAGCCGAGCTCGCGCAGGAGAGGCCCCGCTTCGGCCTCGACGTCGGCGACCTGCTCCTCGGTGAGGTCGCGGCGCCAGCGGCCGACGGACTGGGAGTGGACGGCGCGGAGGCCCTCTGCGAGCGCAGCGTGGTCGGCGCCGATGTGCCCCGCGATGCGCGTGGCGGCCGCGTCCGGATCGGCAGCGAGCTCCTCGTAGCGCACCTCGAGCGTGGCCCCGGGAGCGGCGGCCCTGGCCGCAGTGAGGTAGCGGCGCCAGGCCCAGCCTGCGCGGGTCGCCTCGCTGGCGGCGTTGAACTCCTGGGCGCGCTCCAGCTCGACCCAAAACCGGGCCTGCTCCCCGTAGGGATACCCCACGTCGTCGACTCCGCCCCGCTCCCTCCGGAGCCAGCCTTTCTCGAGCAGCGAGCAGACGACGTCGCGCCCGTCGCGAACCATGTGCACGACCTTCGCCTGCGGGTAGGCGCGCAGCGCGGCAAGCAGGACGAAGCTCGTCTCCGGAGTCTGCTCGACCGCGCGGAGGCGGCGCGCCAAGCCGAAGCGGCGTACGCGCTCGAGCGTGCGGCGAAGGCGTCTTGCCGCCTCCTCCTCCGGGAGCGCCACGAGCTCGCCGATTGCGACCTTCAGCGGCCCCACCTCGCCGAGGTCGACGAACCCTGGCAGCGCGCCGAGCGAGCTGCCCATGAACGTCGTCCCCGAGCGCGGGGCGCCGACGATGAAGACCGGCTGCTCGGTCGCGTCCGTCGCCACCGCCGTTGCCTTCTTACGCCCGCGCCGAGCGACACGCGCGGCCGCACCGCCGTAGAGGCGCAGAAGGTTTGCGGTGTCGGCACGAGCGGCCACGGCGCCGAAGCCTACTCAGGCGTCACGTAGGCAGCCCGAGCTCGCGTCATCGCAGCGACGGTCTCCTCCAGTCCCGCCTCTGCCAGCTCCGCGCTCGGCTCTTCCGTCGCCGGGTCGACGACCGTGACGCTCAGCGCTGCTCCTCGCGGTAGCCCCGCGCCTCCTCGACGAAAGCCTCGAAGAGCCGCATGTCCTCGCCGGCCTCGGGGTGCCAGAGCACGCCCAGCGCAAACCGTCGCGACGGATCCTCAAGCGCCTCCAGCGTGCCATCCTCGGCCCGAGCGGCTTCCCGCAACCCACCGCCGAGCCGCCCGAAGCCCTGGTGGTGGTGCGACTTCACGGGCGCTCGGTCGCCCAAAAGGGCGCCGAGCCGCGTCTCGGGCTCCACGGTCACGTCGTGATCGCCGTACTGCCCCGGCGTGTGCTTGTGCTTCTCGTCGCCGACCACCTCCGGCAGATGCTGGACGAGGTCGCCGCCGAGCGCCACGTTCAGAACCTGGCTGCCACGGCAGACCGCCAGCACCGGCATATCGCGCGCGAGCGCCGCCTGGAGCAGCGCGAGCTCGCCGCGGTCGCGCTCGGGAACGATCCCTCTCGTCTCGGGGTGCGTTTCCTGCCCGTACAGCTCGGGGTCGATGTCCGCGCCGCCCGAGAAGAGCACCCCGTCGAGGGAATCGAGCGTCTCCTCGATCGCCTCCTCGCTCGGGGGCACTAGCAGCGCCCGGCCGCCGGCGCGCTCGATCGCGCGCACGTAATCGGCCGGGACGAGCGCAGTGTCCTCTTCCCACGTCCCGAACCTCGCCCGGGTCAGGTACGTGGTGATCCCGATGACCGGTTTCATCCGCGCTCGTACAACCGCTTTCGCTCCCAGCGGGTCACGGACTCGTTGAACAGGCGCTGCTCGACCCACCCGTAGTTCAGGTAGTGCTCGACGACCTCGCCGCCGAACGCCGCGCGCGCCACCATCCCCTGTTCGAGTGCCTCGATCGCCTCACGGACCGCGCCTGGGAACCGCTCCCGTGATCCGCCAACATTCCCCCTTCTGGAATCGACGCGCGGGATTCTCTCGCGTCGCGGACGTTAACTCAATAGCCCGCCCGGCGAACCGCTCTAGCGGTACTGCTCGATCAGCAGGCGGCCCATCGCCTGGGCGCGCCGGGCCGCGTCGCGATCGCCTTCGGCGGCGGCCACGATCGACCCCTTCATCAGGATGTGCCAGGAGTGGGCGAACTGCTCGGACTCGCGCAGGCCGGCCTCCTCGGCGAGGGAGCGAATGATCGAGCGGATGGCCGTGAGGTGGTCGGCGCTCGCCTTGCCGATGGGAGTTTTCCGGTCGTTCATCTCGAGCAGGACGTTGATGAAGGAGCAGCCTTCGAAGTCCTCGTTCTGAAACCAATCGTGGAAGAGGTCGAAGATCGCGAGGAGCTGCTCCTCGGGGTTCTCGCCGCGGCGTCGCGCCTCCGCCTCTACCCAGTCCTTCGTCCAGAGCTGCTCGCGCTGCTGGAGGAACGCGAGCACGAGGTCGTCTTTCGACTTGAAATGTCGGTAGAGCGTCGCCTTCGCGACCGATGCGCTCTTGATCACCTCGTCGACGCCGACCGCGCGAACACCGCGGCGAGAGAACAGCTCATAGGCGCTGTCGAGGATGCGCTGGCGTGCGGGAACGGCTACTGCGGCTTCGGGCATCGGCTCGCCGATCCTAGCGCGGTCTGGAGTCAAATGGCAGACCAGTCTGTCTTGGACTGCCCCGCTACGTTCCGGCGGTGTCGATCTGGAGCCGGATGAAACGTGCTGCCGGCCGGAAGTGAACGCGCGAGCCGACATGACGCGACGGGTGCCGCTGGCACGGAGGGATCTTGGCGAGTTGAGTAGCCTCGGCCTTTGGCGCGGCCCGCGGAGGCCGAGCGAGTCCTCGCAGCCGCGGAGCGACTTCCGCCCGCAGAGCTGCGTGCCGTCGTCCACGGCGACCTGCATTACGCCACGCGCTCATGCAGGAACGGAGCGTGACAGGGGTGATCGATCGGGGCGGCCCCTGCCGTTCGGACCTCGCGATCCACCGGCAGCTTCTCTGGAGCTTCCTGCCACCGTGTGCGCGCCTCGCGTCCTCGACGCGTACGCTCCGGTTTCGGGCGAGCAGCTGCTGAGAGCGCGGGTGCTTGCCTTCTCCCTCTGCGCGGCGCTCGCTCTCTAAGCGCACGCCGAGAACCTGCCGAGCGTAGAGCTCGAGGCGCTCGACGGGCTGGGGCGGGCTCTCGACGACTGAGGCTAAACACTCAGGCGCACGATCCACTCCGCGAAGAGCGGGTCGACGACGACCTGCTTGCGGCCGTCTGCTTCGATCTCGGCTCGCGCGGCCAGGCGTTGCAGCGCCTTCTGCGCCATCGTCTTCGTGAGTGCCAGCCGCTCCAGCACGGCCGCCCGATACGGAGAGCCTTCCCCGGCAAGAACGGCACGCATCGTCTTCTGCTCCGAGGTGTCGAAGCCGCGCCACTGCGCCTCGAATTCGGGCTGGAGCTCGTCCAGGGCGGCGCCGTGCGCGCGCTCCCAGTCGTCGAGTGTCGCCGTGCCGCCGCGCTCGACTTCCTCCCAGAGCCGGTGCGCAAGCAGCATGGCCCGTTGCGGGTGGCCCTTGGCCGAGGCCAGCACGGGGTTCAGCGCCTCCCCCACGTTGCGCTTGCTCTGGTCAAACCGCGCCGCGACGTACTCGGCGATGTCCTGGTCGCGCAAGCGCCCGAGGCGCACCGGCACCGCAGCCCCGTACAGCGGCGCCTCCTTGCTCTCGAAGAGATGCTTCATGAGCCCCGGCTCCGAGCCCGCGAAGACATACGAGGCGACGTCGCCCTGGAACTGGATGTGGCTCCTGAGAATTCCGTCCAGCGAAGGCACCTTGCCGATGTCCTGGAACTCGTCGAGCGCGATGTAGGCGCGGAAGCCGCCCGCCTCCTCGAGGCGCAACGGCAGGTCGAGCAGCGCGTGCAGCGCCGGCAACGGGTCGGTCTTCGGCTCGAGCTGGAGCCTCGCGCTGATGCCGAAGGCGCCGAGCGAGAGACCGAGGCCGGTCTTCTGGAGAAACTCCTCTACGCGGCCGCGGATCGCGCCGCGCAGCTCCTTCGAATAGGCGCGCTCGAACCGGACGGCCACATCCGCCAGAGACACGGCTCCGTAGAGGTCGACCAGAACCGGCACGAGGCCCTCCTGTCGCTCGCCGTCGGCGAGCGCGCGGCGCAGAAGGCTCGTTTTGCCGTACTTGCGCGGCGCGTAGAGGCGGACGTAGTGGCCGCCCACCGCGTTCTTCAGCAACTGCTGCGTCTCCTCGTCGCGGTCGACGATTTCCTCGGGCGAGATGGGCCGCGAATAGACGAACGGGTTGACGTCGGTAATCATGGGTCTCGGAGGATACTATCGAGTAGTCCCATCAGATACTACAAGGTATCTCCTCGGACCACTGGCAGCCCAGCCCGGCCTGTTGCCGCGGCGTTGCCGTAATCAATCGAACGACCACAGATCGATGTCCGAGACCGGTCGGTAGCCGATTCGCTGGTAGATGCTGTTCGAGGTCGGGTTCGCAAGGTCGGTGAAGAGGAAGCAGAACCGCCTCCCGCCGTCGAGCAGGCGCTGGGTCAGGGCCGCAGCCAGCGCGCTTCCGTAGCCACGGCCGCGCAGATCGGGGGGCGTGTAGACCGGGCCGATCCGGATTCCGTTCGGAGTCGGACCGCCGAAGCCGGCGAGGCAGACCGGCTCGCCGTCCTCCCAGACGACGTACCCGCCCGCGGGATCCGCAAGACGGTGCTCGAGCGCGCCGGCCGGGGATCCCTGCTGGGAGTCCGGCAGGGCCTCAGTCCCGAATGCGTCTAGCCACCTCAACGCGAGCTCGCGGTCGGACCCGGCGTAAGGCCTCATCCGCCCGGCTACGCTCGGCGGCGGCTCGACGTGCTCCGCTCGAAAGATCCGCTCGGAGATGGCCCGCCGGCCGCGTGCACCGGTCGCCGCTTCCCACAGCTTGGCGAAGCGTGCCACGTCCTCGGTGGGCCCGGTCGCTCCCGGTAGGGCGTCGAACGCGAGCAGCACGTCCGCGCAGAGCGGTTCGAGCGCGGCGAGGTCGTCGATCTCCGAGAGCACGAGGTTGTGCGGAGGCGTGCGCAACGCAGCCGCGACAATGCGCCCGTCGTCCTCCACCGCCGCCAGGTACGGCGCCTCGCCGAAGGCGAACGGATCCTCGCGCAGACGTGAGGAGAGCCCGAGGATCAGGTTGTGCTCGGCTTCGCGCGCCGCCAGGAACTCACCTGCGTGCTGCAGGAAATCGGCAGTCTCCTGGTGGCGGTGGACCTCCACGAATTACCGAGGAGAACGTTAGACGAGCAAAGCCTTGGCAAGCCGCTGGACTATCATCCGAGGTCCTTGCCACCCGGCACGCGGACGAGATGTTCAGCGCCTTCCGCGTCCCCTAGGCGTGCGGGCCGTGGCGGGGCCGAACACGCCCCGCCACGGGCACGCGAGTCGTTTACCTACTGAGTCTCGCCGTCCTGGATCTCGCCGCGCCAGGCACCAGATTCCTCGTTCCGGTTCTCGATCAGCTGCTTGAACCGCTCGAGGTCACCGCGTACCTGACCCTTGACCACGCCGAGGAGATCGCCGGCGACGTTCTCCGCCCTCGACTCGCCCTCGACGTCCATCTGCACGTTAACGCGGGTCTGACCGTCGCCCACCTGCTCGAACGTGACGATGCCGTCGTTCTTGACCTCGCCTTCGATCGTCTTCCAGGCGACCTTTTCGTCCGGCTGCTGCTCGGTGATCTCCGTCGTCCACTGACGGCTCTCGCCGCCGACCTCGGCAACCCACTCGACGCGGGTGTCGTCGAGCTGCTTGACCGACTGGATTCCCTCCATGAACTTCGGGAACTCCTCGAACTGAGTCCACTGGTTGTAAGCCTGTTGGACGGGAACCTGAACCTCGATCGAATCTTCGATTTTCGGCATGCCTCTCCTTAGGATCGTTGTGTGACGAGACGGCTGTGCCCGGGACGAGTACCGCCCCGGGCACAGCCTGGGAATCGGGTACTAGTCGCGCGAATCGCCGACGTGCTTGGTACCCGACTTGGCCAGCCCGCGGCTGACCATGTAGCCGATCGCGACTGCGGCGACGAGCGTCCAGGCACGGACGTCGTTGAGCGAGTCGGATACGGCGGAGGCGATCAGAATCGCCGCGATCACGCCGACCATCGCCCAGAACTCAGTCGTCTTGAGCGAAAGCTTCGTCTCGTCGCGGGTGAGACGAACCTGGCTCGACGGGGTATGCGAGCGCATACGCTCGCCGGTCTCGGTTGCTGCCATGTGGTGCCTCCCTCGTTCGTCCTTGGCGGAGGACCTGACCCCTCGCCCTCGAAAGACCGGTCTGTCCGCTTGGACGAGGTCTAAACATCTCGCCGACCCGACGAGATGCGAACGAACCGGCTGCTACACCTCGGGGAGCCAGCCCTCGCGGTAGGTGGTCGGTTCCCGCCTCGGGACACGCGCGTAGGCCTCTTTCGGGTCGGTCGTGTCTTGCTCGACGCCCGCACCGTGCCGAAGCGCCGCTTCGTCCACGGTGTAGCCGCCCCAGTCCGGACCGGTGGAGCGGTCGCGGGCACCGACCGCGAGCACGAGGCACGTGGCCTCTCCGGCCCCGACGATCACGTGCTTCGCCTCGGGCGGGCAGTGCACGAAGTCCCACTGTCGCAGCGGGCGCTCTTCTCCCTCGATGATCAACAGCGCCTCGCCGGCGAGTACGAGGAAGTCCTCCTGGTCTGCCTCCCAGTGGTACATCGCCATCGCCTCGCCCGGCGCGAGCGCCACGAGGTGGATGCCGACCTGGTCGAACTCGGGCTCACCCTCGAAGGTGCCGTAGGCGCCGCGCCCGTCGGCGGCTCGCCAGCGGGCCTCTCGCGCGTTCAGGACGAACCAGCCGTCTCCTTTTGGTACCAGTCCGTGCTCGGTCGGCTCGAGTGGCGCCTCGGGAACCATCGGCGTGATCCTGTCACAAGGTCGGGCGCTCAGCTTGTCGGCCGGCCGTGATCTCGCCGTTCAACTAGTCCGGAAGCCAGCCCTCGCGGTACCGGCTCGGCTCGCCCTTCGGGGAGCGCGCGTATGCCACCTCGGCGTCCGCCGTCTCCTGCTCGACACCGGCGTCGTGACGCTGCGCTGCCTCGTCCACGGTGTAGGCGCCCCAGTTCGAATCGGGGCCGCCCATGTTGACGCGGGTGCCGGCTCCGACGATGACGCACGGCCGGTCTCCGTAGCCGACGATCACGTGGTTCGTGCCGGCCGGGCAGTGAAAGAGATCCCACTGGCGCAGCGGGCGCTCCTCGCCCTCGACGATCAGCAGCGCCTCGCCCGAGAGCACGAGGAAGGCCTCCTCGTCGTTCTCGTAGTGGTACATCGCCATCGGCTCGCCCGGCTCCAGGCACCGAAGGTTGAACCCGAGCTTCCAGAAGTCCGCCTCGTCCACCTCGTAGGTCTCGAAGCTGCAGGAGGCGCCTCGACCCTCGCCGCGGTCGATCCATCGCGCGTCACGCGCGTTGAGGACGAGCCAGCCCTTTCCCGCGGGAACGAGCCCGTGCTCGGTTTGTTCGAGCGGCGCCTCCGGAGCCACCGTCGGATCCTGCCACAGGCATTTAGACGAGGCCTCTGGCTACCCAGGCTCGCGCCGACGGCACGAACGGGGCCGCCGGCAGCAGCCCGCGGCAGAGCTCACGCAGTTCCACTCGCCGCTCCTCGTCGAGGCGGGTTACGAAGCCGCCGGCCGGGCCCACGCCGAGCTCGAACGGCTCCCACCACTCCTCGAAGCTCCGATGCTCGACGCTCACCGAGAGAACGCTCTCCTCGATCTCGCGCAGACCGGCCGCGGCGAACAGTTCGGCGAGGTGGCCCGCGCGGGCGCCTGCAAGCTTCGACTCGTCCTCGAGAGTGGGATCGAGCTGCCGCGCCGCCTCCCAAAACACGCTGAGCGGCCCTTTGCCGCCAGCGTGGTCCCAGACGCACGCGGCCACGACACCATTCTCGCGCGTCACGCGCGCCATCTCGCGAAGGCCCGCGACGGGGTCTGCCATGAAATGGACGACGAGTTGCGCCAGTGCTGCGTCGAACTCCCGATCCTCGAAGGGCAGATCTTCCGCAGCCGCGCGCTGCACGCTCACCCCGGGATGGCGCTCGCGAGCCGCTGCGACGAAGGGCTCTGACGGATCCACCGCCGCCACGGCCGCCGGCCCGAGCCGCCTGACCAGCTCGGCCGTGAGCGCGCCCGGCCCGCAACCGACATCGAGCACGCGCTGTCCCGCAGCCACCGCTGCGAAGTCGGCGAGCTGGGGTGCGAGCGGAACGGAATACCTGCCCATGAAACGGTCGTACGCGTCGGGTGCAACGGCGAAGCTCATCGGGCGGAATCTACGTCGTTTCGGGCGGTGCCTTAGGGTTGACCCATGCTCTGGGCGATCGTTCTCGGCGTGATCGTTGTCCTGCTGCTGATCGTCGTGGTGGCGATGTACAACAGGCTCGTTCGGCTGCGCAACCGTGCCGAGAACAGCTGGGCGCAGGTCGACGTCCAGCTCCGGCGGCGGTACGACCTGATCCCGAACCTCGTCGAGGCGGTCAAGGGCTACGCCGCCCATGAGCGCTCGACCTTCGACGAAGTCACTCGGGCGCGCACGGCGGCACAACAGGCGCAGGGCGTCGAGGACAAGGCGCAGGCCGAGAACGTGCTCACGGCAGCGATCGGCCGCCTCTTCGCGGTCGCCGAGGCCTACCCGCAGCTGCGGGCGACCGAGAACTTCCAGCAGCTCCAGGCGCAGCTCGCCGAGACCGAGCAGAACATCGCGATCTCCCGCCAGGTCTACAACGACACCGTCCTCACCTACGACAACGCGCTCGAGACGGTGCCCACGAACATCATCGCCGGCATCTTCAGCTTCCACCCGCGAGCCTATTTCGAAACGGAGGGCGCCACGCGGGAGGCGCCGTCCGTGCAGTTCCAGACCTGAGCCGGCTCAGTCGCGTCCTCGTCGCGCTCGGCGCGGCGATGCTGCTGTGGCCCGCGACGGGAGCCGCGAAGACCTATTCCCTCCCGGCCGCAGACATCGCTGTGCGGATCCAGGCCGACGGATCACTGCTCGTGCGCGAGCGGATCTCGTTCGACTTCAGCGGGCCGTTCAGCGGCGCGTACCGCGACATCCCTCTCCGCAAGGGCGAGTCGATCGATCACGTCATCGTCAGCGAGGGCAACACGCGCTACCGGCCCGGCGCCAACACGGAGCTCGGTGGCTTCGGCTTGCCGGACACCTTCGGGGTGACGCGGATCGACAACGGCGTTCGGATCGTCTGGCACTACACCGCGAACAGCGAGCGGAGAACCTTCGACGTCTCGTACCGGTTCCGCGGCCTCGCGGTCGCCTACAACGATGTCATCGACGTGAATCTGCGCGTCTGGGGAAACCACTGGCCGGTCGGCGTCGGCCGCTTGACCGCGTCGATGCAGCTGCCGCGGCCGATCGCGCTTTCGCCCTCCTACCGCGTCTGGGGCAGCCCGGTTTGGGTGCACGGCACCGTCACGCGCCTTCCTCCGCGCTCGCTGCTCGAAGCGGCGCAGGTTCCCGCCCACCAGTTCGTCGAGCTGCGAATGGTCCTCCCCCGTCGCCTGCTCACCTCGACCGCCGGCGCGCAGGCCCGGCACGGAAGCGGCCTGAAGAAGATCGTCGCCGAGGAGGCCGGCTCGCAACGCGCATACGAGCACGACCGCGAGCGCATCGACGACGCGAAGCGGCACCTCGGGCGGACGGCTCTCTATCTGCTCCTGCTCGGGCAGGGGCCGGCTCTCGCACTGATGCTGCTCGTCTGGCTCGTCTACGGACGCGAACGCAAGACCGGCTACGACCGTGAGTACGAGCAAGGACCTCCGACGGAAACCGAGCCTTCACTCGTGCCTCCGCTCCTGCGCCAGGAGAAGGCGCCAGGCTCGAACGAGTTCACCGCAACGCTCTTCGACCTGATCCGCCGAGGCCGGTACAAGGCGACCCCGGTCACCACGGAACGCAAGATCTGGGGCGGCATGCGCCGTCAGGACGTCGCCGATCTGCAGCTCACCCTCGGTGACAAGGGCGTCGCGTTGACCGACTTCGAGGAGCCCGTGACCGAGGTGGTCGACTCGGTGGTCGGCGCCGAGGGGGAACGTCTCACCGAGTTCCGCGAGCAGATCGAGAGCAACCGCGCGACGAACAGCAGGCGCTTCACGAAGTTCAAGGAGAACGTGACGTCGGCGGTCGATACGCGCGATTGGTACCTCAACGACGGCGTCCGCCTCCTAGGGCTCGGCATCCTCGTCTTCGGCGTCGCCGCGGTCGTGCTCCTCTGGCTCGCCATCCACGGCTTCCGCTCGGCCGCGCCGCGCTGGAGCGACGTCGTGATGATCGCGCTCGGCGTCTGCGCCGCCACGAACGCGGTCGCGCTGATCGCAGCGGGGACGAGTACGCGGCTGTGGCGCCGCCGAACCAAAACGGGGCAGGTCGAAGCCGAGCGTTGGGAGGCGTTCCGCCGCTACCTGACGGATTTCCCGCGCTTGCAGGAGGCACCCCCCGCCACGCTCGAGCTCTGGGAGCGCTTCCTCGTCTACGGGATCGCGTTCGGAATCGCGGAGCGCGTCCTCCAGGGCGCGCACCTACACATGCCCGAGGCGCTGCACGACCAGAGCTCGCTCTACTGGATCACGCCGACCGGCGACCTCGGCTCGGGGCCGACCGCACTGGCGATCGGTGACCTTTCGTCCGGCTTCGGCTCGGCTCTCGCGCCGCCGGCCTCGTCCGGTTCGGGCGGCGGGTTCTCGGGCGGAGGCGGAGGAGGCGGCGGCGGGGGCGGCGGCGGTGCCTGGTAGGTCCGATGAGTTCTCGGCGGCGCAGCCGTCTAAGAGGAGCACACGACAGAGAGGAACCAGCGATGCAGAACATCACTCCGTGCCTGTGGTTCGACACCGAAGGAGAAGACGCGGCGAACTTCTACACCTCCATCTTCCCTAACTCGAAGATCCAGCACATCGCGCGTTACGGCTCGGCCGGTCCCCGGCCCGAGGGCACGGTCATGACCGTCAGCTTCTTGCTGGACGGGCTCGAGTTCGTCGCCCTCAACGGCGGCCCCGATTTCGCGTTCAGCGAGGCGATCTCGTTCCAGGTGAGCTGCAAGAACCAGGAAGAGGTCGACAAATACTGGAGCGAGCTCTCCAAAGGCGGCGAGGAAGGCCCCTGCGGCTGGCTGAAGGACAAGTTCGGGCTCTCGTGGCAGATCATCCCGACCGTCCTGCCGGAGCTGCTCGGAGATCCGGACAAGGAGAAGGCGCAGCGGGTGATGGCGGCGATGCTGGAGATGAAGAAGATTCAAATCGACGAGCTCGAGCGAGCCGCGGCGGAGGGGTAGCCCTGGCCAACCCGATCTTCTCCGCCATCGCTTCGCTCGACGGCTACTTCGCGGACGAGACGGCAACCTCGATTGGTCTGCGCCGGACGAGGAGGTGCACAGCTTCGTCGACGACCTCGAACGGTCGGTCGGCACCTACCTCTACGGGCGCCGGATGTACGGGGTGATGGTCGCGTGGGAGAGCATGCACGCCGACGCTGACCAGTCGCCTTCGTGCGGGACTATGCGGAGATCTGACAGGCGGCCGACAAGGTCATCTGTTCGTCGTGCCAAACTGTGGTGGGCGGCGGCAAACAGGCCTTCCCGATCAGCAGCCACTTGCGGCTCGAGCTCCTCGGCGAGCGCCGCTTCGGCAACGGCGTGGTTTACCTGCACTACCGCACCAAGACGTGAGGCGCCCGTCTGGGACGCGCGGCGCCTACGGCTTGCGCGAAACCGTCGTCACGGTTCCGTTCGGAGCGACGCGCCGCAACCGCCCCAGAGGCCCCGCCTCGAGCAGGTACGCGCCGCCATCAGCGGTGGCCTCGACGTCATAGGGCAGCCCGAACACGGGGCCGAAGAACCCGATTCGCGCGCCGGAGGCGCTTAGGCGCACGATCCGCCGCACCCGGCTGTCGACCACCGAGATCGTCCCCGCCGGCCCGACGTCGATGCCGTCAGGCGTCCCGACCTGCGCGAGCGTGGTGATGATGCCGCTGCCGAGATCGATCCTGCGGATCCGCTCGTTGCCGGTATCGGAGACGAGCAGCGCACCGTCCGCAGCGATCACGAGGCCGTGCGGCTGCTCGATCTGCGCGTTCACCGCCGGCCCGCCGTCGCCACCCCCGCCTTCGACTCCCGTGCCTGCGATGTGAATCGGCGGACCGACGCCTCCGGCGAGACGGAACACGCGCGTGTTGGTCGCGTAGTAGAGGTCGCCGTTCGAGGCGGCGGCGACCGGACCGATGTCTGTGTCGGCCTGCGCGACCGTCGTCGGCGTTCCGGCCGCGTCGAGGCGCCGCAGTAGGTTCCCGCTGGAGACGAAGACGCTTCCCGAAGGAGCGCGCACGACGGCGTACGGTCCGCTCATCGAGGAAACGAGCACCGCGACGCGTCCCGTCCGGGGGTTCACGCGCAGGACCCGTCCCGGATTGTTCTCGACGAGCAGCAGCGTCCCGGCAGGCTCGAGGTCGATCGTCGTCGGTTCTGTGAAGGCCAGCGGCACCGGCGGGGCCGGCCGGACGCGCACCGAGCCGAGGCGCGACACGGAGCCGCCCGCGCGCGCCGTAAGCGTCCAGCGGCCGGCTCTCGGGAAGACGAGTCGCGCGCGGTACGAGCCGGGCGTGGCCGTAGCGCCTACGCGAGTACGGCGCGGACCGGCCGCGGTGATGCGAACGGTTCCGCGAAACGAGGCAGGCCGCACCGCGAGCCTCACCTTCCACGCCTTCCCCACCACCGCGGCCGGCCGCTTCCCGACGATCGACACATTCACGGGCGTCGCCGATCCGCCGAGCGCGGCGAGAAGAACCCCGAGAGCGACGAGCTTCATGTGGGCTCAGACGCACATGCGTGCGATCGGTTTGCGAAGGAATTCGACAACTCGGACTTGTAGCTTGCTGCCATGGACGCCGTCGTGCTCGTCGAAGGAACAAGCGATCAGGTCGCGCTCGAGACCCTCGCAGAGCGCCGCGGCCGTGATCTCGCCGCCGAACGGGTTTCGATCGTGCCGATCGGGGGCGCGCAGGCCATCGGAGCCTTCCTCGAGCGGTTCGGGCCGCGGGGGCTCGATGTCCGGCTCGCAGGCCTCTGTGACGCCGGCGAGGAGCGCGACTTCCGGCGCGGCCTGGAGCGCGCCGGCCTCGGTAGTGACCTCACGCGCTCCGAGATGGAAGCGCTGGGCTTCTACGTCTGCGATGTCGACCTGGAGGACGAGCTGATCCGAGCACTAGGCGCCGACGCCGTCGAACAGATTGCCGACGCGAAGCGCGACCTCGAAGCGTTCCGCACGCTGCAAAAGCAGCCGGCGTGGCGAGGACGGCCCCGGGAGGAGCAGCTCCGCCGATGGTTGGGCAGCGGCGCCAGGCGGAAGATCCGCTACGCGCGCTTCCTCGTGGAGGCGCTGGAGCCCGACCAGGTGCCCCGACCGCTCGACCTGGTGCTAGCTGACGTCGTCTGAGCAGTAGGAGCTCTCCAGCAGCCGCCGGAACGCTGACTCGGCCGGCTGCGTCAGCGGGTGGCTATTGCTCATCGCAACGACGCGGTGGCGTCCGTCAGCGCTGCTCAATGCCGCGGACACGATGCCAAGCAGGGCGCCGGTGTGGCCGATGGCGGTGCCACAGGGCGTGCGGAACACAGCGAGTCCCAGGCCGTACCGCGCACCGGGCTTCGGGCGCATCAGCTCGAGCAGGCGAGGCGGCAGCAAGCGGCCTTGGAGCAGGGCACCGAGGAAACGCGAGAGATCGGGGGCTGTGGAAACGACCGAGCCGGCGGCCCACGCCCACGATGTGCCCACCGTGCTGCGATCGCGGGCGGTCGCGAGGCTGCCGACGATGCCGTCGTGCTCACTCGGTGCGTAGCCGTGCGCATAGCGGCCCGGGAACCGCCTGCTCTGCGTGAAGCTGGTGTCCCCGAGCCCGAGCGGCTCGAAGATCCGGTTGCGCAGTTGGCTCTCGAGACTCGTGCCTGTCGCTCGCTCGACGACCATTCCAAGGAGGACGTAGTTCGTGCTGGCGTAGACGAAACGCTCGCCAGGCCTGGCAACCGGGCCTTCGGCGAGGGCAACCCGCACGAGCTCGCGCGGCGTCCAGCGGCGTCGCGGTCGGGCCAGGGTCTCGCGCACAAAGGTCGCGTCCGCCGCGTAGTCGGCCAGCCCGGACCTGTGCCCGAGCAGCTCTCGCACGGTGATGTGGCCGCCGGCGGGGACGAGACCCGGCAACCAGCGCTCGACCGTGTCGCTCAGCCGAATCCGATGCTGGTCAACGAGCTGGAGCACCGCGACAGCGACGAACGTCTTCGTGATGCTGCCTACGCGGAAGCGATCGCGAACATCGAGCGGCACCCGTCCTCGCAGCACAGCGAGACCGGCCGCCGCAGCGCGGCGCGAAGAACCGTCGTCGACAAGCACGAGAGCACCAGGGGCCCCCGCGGCGACGACTGCGTCCGCCGACGGCCGCGGCGGGTCGTCTCGAAGAGAAACAGCGCCGATGACGATCGCCGCCGACGCCGCGAAGACCAGGGCGATCAGAGCGACCGGCTTCACGCCGATCCGTTTCACGGCCCCACCCTGACATAGTTGCCGCCGTGGCGACCATGGCCGATCTCGACAAGCTGGCGCTGGCCATGCCGCAGTCCGCGAAAGAGGTCTCTGACGACGGCCGGCCCTCCTACCGCGTTCACGGGAAGCTCTTCTGCTGTCAGCGCGGGCGCAGGCCCGACGCGCTCGATCCCGTCACCGGCGAACGGCTCGACGACGTGCTCATGTTTCGCGTCGCCGACCTCGACGTGAAAGAGCTGCTGCTCGGCGACGACCGCGAGATCTACTTCACGACCCCGCACTTCCACGGCTACCCGGCCGTGCTCGTGCGCATCCCGGCGCTCGATCGCCTCGACCTCGACGAGCTTGGCGACCTGGTGGCCGAGGCCTGGCTCACGCGAGCGCAGAAGCGAGTAGCCACGGCCTGGCTGGACAAGCACTCCGCGGACTAGCGGTATCCCTTGGCCGCGGCGTACTCCTCGGCCACGCTCTTCGGGACGCAGAAGGCCCAGGCGTCCTCGACGAGCTCGCGCATCTCGTCCTCATCGATCGCGTCGAGGCGGACGTGCACCCAGTGGTAGCGCATGTCGGACTTGCTCGGCAGCGAGAACTTCTCGGGCTCGGACTCGACGAGGGCGACGCGCAGCTCCTTGGGGAACGCGAAGCCCATCGTCGAGCCGTCACGCGAGAGGGAGAGGTAGACGATCCGACCGGTGCGGAACTTCGAGCGCCCGCGAACGAGCCCCTCGCTGCTGCGAGGAAGCGTGAGCGCAAACGTGCGGATCTGATCGATGGTCACCACGGCTGCAATCTAGACTCGTCGCGTGGATACCCGAGAGGCTGCTAAGCGATGGGCGGACGTATGGGAGCGAGGTTGGCTCGAGCACGACGCCGACGCGGTCGCCGCGCTCTACGCGGAGGGTGCATTCTGGCAGCAGCATCCGTTCCGCGAGCCCGAGCCCGGCTACCTCAACCGCGTCTTCGACGAAGAAGAGTCGGCTCGCTGCGAGTTCGGGACACCGATCGTCGACGGCGGCCGTGCCGCGGTCACCTGGAGTGCCGACACGAAACTCACCGACGGCGGCAGCGAAGAGCTCGTCGGCGTGTCGCTCCTGCGCTTCGATCAAGACGGGCTGGTCGTCGAGCAGAGAGATATCTGGGTCGGGCGCTAGGCGGGCGCGAACGCGACTACAAGCTAGCGGTCCTGGAGCGCGTCGAGCCCGACCGCAAAGGCGACGATTAGCCGCCGGTCGACGTCCCGAATCTCCGGAGCTAGCTCGAGCACGTAGCGATCGCGGAATTTCCCGAGCACGCGCTTGTACGTACCCACTTCCGCCTCGCCGCGTCGGAGAACGAAGTTGAACGGCAGCCACGTCAACAGCGAGAGCCAGTCCGGTCCCAGATTGGCGAACCTCCGAAGGAGCGCGATGATCCAGCTCACCTCGTGGGCCTCGAGCAGCTCGGCGCCCGAGGCGTCGCGCACGTACCAGTGGCTGCGGATCAGTGATTTGGCGAAGGCCTTCTCGAGCAGCCCGATCACGTTGCCGTCCGCGTCGAGCACCTCGTGACGTCCGCGAAACTCGAACACCGACCTCGACTTGATCATGAAGAGGTGCTCCTCGACGTCGGGCGAGACGCGAAAGCGGATGTCCTCCTTGATCTTCATCTTCTTCTGCTTGACGTAGAGCAGCGGCCGACCCTCTTCGCTGGAGCCGGGCGACGGCGCACTGACCCGGTACTCGTTCGCAATCGGCTTGAAGACCTGCTGCACGAGCAGCCGGTCGGCGCTCTCGAGCTCGGCCAGAACGGTGCCGGGATCGGCGACAGAGGTCACGACGGGATCGTAGGCATTTTATGCCTCAGACGCAGACGATCGCGAAGCACGAATCGTTGACGATGTCGCAGAGGCCGACCCGATCTTCGCGGCAGTCAGAAACTCGCTGACGATCGGCCAGTAGCGTTCGGGCGCATCCTTCCAGGTGAAGTGGCCCGCTCTCCTTCGACCACCTCGAGGCGCTCAACGCCGTCTGATAACGCGTCGGCGATCTCGCGGCGGCGGCGACCGGAGTGATGAGGTCGAGCGCGCCCACGGACACGAGTGTTGGGCAGTCGATGCGCGCCAACTGGTCAAATTTGCGCATCACCTCGAGACCGGGTGCATTCAGCTCAGCATTGACGACGGTGCGTGCCCGCTCCTGCTCGCCCGGCACCCAGAGCCCGACCAAGCTCCAGCAGGGAGCCCTTCCTCCGGGGTCTCCCCACGACGCAGCGAAACGAGGCGACGCGCATCCTGGCGACTGCACGCCCGAGGGCCTGAGCGCGGGTACTCGGATGAACCTAACGAAGCTCAGCGAGGCGCTCTGCGACCACAGCCACGTCCGGCACGTCCGCTTCCGCACCCCCGTCGAGGAGTGCGAGGACAGTGGCGGCGAGTACTCTACGAAGTGCGTCACGCTCGAGCGACGCGACGTGTGTGCGGTCGAAGCCCGCGAGAGTCTCGGGCGGAAGCTCGTCGTAGCCACGTGCCTGAACGGCCGGCAGCCCGCGCTGGAGGCACGCGAGTGAGAGGGCATGATCCCGCACCGCGTCGACGTAATGCTCCGCCTGCCACACGCGGCCGCGCTCGATGCACGCCCGTGCGTGCAGCGCGTAGATGACGCCCCAGCCGAAGATGTCGCCTGCGACCGCGGGCGTGGGAATGAAAAGGCCGCCCGGCGGCCGGCGAGGAGCCTGAGACTCATCCGCAGCCGTCTCGCCGAAGAGAAGCTGGAATTTCGGCCCTGCTGGACGAAACTCCGTCGCCGATGTCATGGAGAGGTCGAACTGCAGTGAGTCTGGCAGCAGGAAGACGCGGTAGATGGTCGGCCCCGCTTCGAGGTCGGCGAGCTGTACCGCGTCTAGCTCCTCGGTGAGGGTGCGCGTCCAGCGGTCGAGAACGTCGTCGACCGGCACGCCGTCAGCAATCCCAAAAGTGAGATCCAAGTCGGAGAAGCGGTCGCCGCTTCCGACAGCAAGCGATCCCACAGCTGCTGCGGCGACGACACGCTCGTCTTCCTCCGCGAGCCGAAGCATTCGCCCACGGAGTGCGTTTCGCTGTTCGACGGTGAACACCGGCGCGGCGATCCTAGCTCCGCCGCATCTATGGAATCCTCACTACGCGGCGGGTGGCCGGCGCCGAGCCGTCAGAGAAGCCGTATCTCGATCGCCCTTCATGCCGTTGCACAGGAGTTCCCGTACCGATTGAGTGTTTAGCGAAACGACAGGAGGGTTCATGGGCATCATTGCGTTCATCATTCTCGGTCTGCTCGCGGGGGCGATCGCGAAGGCGTTGCTTCCGGGGGATGACCCAGGCGGATTCATCGTTACCGCCATCATCGGCATCGTTGGCGCTCTCCTCGGTGGATTCCTTGCCGGCGCTCTCTTCGACGCCCACCCACTGGACGACTTCTTCGACATCTCGACCTGGCTCACGGCGATCGTCGGCTCGATCATCCTGCTTCTCATCTATCGAATGGTTGTGGGGAGGCGGGGCACGAGCCCGGGCCTGCGGTAACTCGCGCCGCGAAACTCCGGGTGTGCTGAGCCATCGATCGCATCACCAGATCGGACTCAGCTGCATGATGGGGACCATCGGCCGCGTGTAGATCGACGCGACCGATGGTCCT
>Ga0126307_10000552_pt1 | contig 24096 bp, 37 predicted proteins | sample Plot28_FD_89955 | JGI IMG/M metagenome (GOLD analysis project Ga0126307, IMG submission 89955) | Serpentine soil microbial communities from UC McLaughlin Reserve, CA, USA - Plot28 | ecosystem: Environmental > Terrestrial > Soil > Grasslands | place: USA: UC McLaughlin Reserve, Lake County... | reverse complement strand
GTGCCGGGCATTGAGAGCTGTGCCAAGGAACAATCCACACAAGGGGGGAAGGACATGCGGACACGGACGTTCCTGCTCGGGATGCTGCTCGTCGGCCTCTTGGTGCCCAGCGCGGCCGAGGCGACCACGAACACGGTGACGCTGAAGGCCAAGATCAACCGGTTCGAGGCGCGCGGGGGCCAACTGATCGCGAGCGGGACGATCACCGGCACGCTCGGCTCGGGGAACCAGATCGCCAAGGACAGAGCGCCGGTTCGGTTCCGCGTCTCGGCGACGCGCAAGGGGACGCGCTGCGACATCTTGACGCTCCATCTTCAGAAGCTCTACCTGGAGCTGATCGGTGCGCGCGTCGAGACCAGCGCGATCAAGCTGGAGCTCTACGCCCGGCGCGGGGCCATCCTCGGGAACCTGTTCTGCGCGCTGAGCCGGGCGGAGATCCGGCTGCCGCGGATCGCGAGGGCGATGAACCGCAGGTTGGACGGGCGGCCGCTGCGCATGATGGCCGCGGAGACGGAGGCACACGTGGCCGAGCACGAGGGCACCTGCCAGGTGCTGAAGCTGATACTCGGGCCGCTTCACCTGGACCTGCTCGGCCTCAACGTCGACCTCTACGGGAAGACGAAGCGCGATCCGGTGGTGGTGACGATCACGGCGCTTCCGGGACACGGGCTGCTCGGCGACGTTCTGTGCTCCATCTCGGGCGGAGCGAGCATCACGTCGCTGCCGGCGCTTCAGACCCTGCTTCAGAGCCTCGGCGTCACGATCTCCGACCTCGACCTGCAGGACCTGCTCAACAGCCTCGGGATCACCGACCTCACCAACGGGCTGTCGGACCTCGACCTCGAGCGGATCCTCGAGGCGCTGGGGGTCACCGACCCGGTGAGCCCGACGGGCTAGCGCCGCGGAGATGGACCTGAAGGCCCCGGCTCGATCACGAGCCGGGGCCGCACCGCCATCGTTCACACGAGCCGGCGCAGCAGCCGTCCGAGCCCCTGCACGACGCCGCGCAACAGGCCGCCGATGCCGGCGAGGAGCCCGCCCACCGCTCCGAGGAGGCCCCTCAGCACGCCCACGTCGCTTATCGACCCCTGCGCTTCGCCGTGCCCTTGGCGGTCCGGCCGGCGCCGCGACCACGCGCCGCCTTCCCCTTCGCGCCGGCGGAGCGATTGCCCGTGAGCTTCGAGAACGCCTCGAGGATGCGGCCGGCCAATTTGTCGACACCGCCGGCGGCCTTGTCGCGCCGCCCTGATCTCATGCGCACGCACTACCCCCTTCGATCATCGGCGGGTCGGCGAGTCCGGCTGGGACGGGGCTTGCCGCTCGGGCAGGCCGATCTCGTGCTCGGCGCCCGCGACGCCCTTGTGCAACTGCCTCGCGCGCTCGGTCTCGGCGTTGAACTCCGCGCCGAGGAGGATCGCCACGTTGGTCAGCCACAGCCACAGCAGGAACACGACCACGCCACCGAGCGTCCCATACGTCTTGTTGTACGAGCCGAAGTTGGCGACGTACAGCGCGAAGGCGATCGAGGCGACGATCCAGGCGACGAGCGCGAGAACCGCGCCGCCGGTGATCCAGCGCATGCCGGTCACACGAGCGTTGGGGCCGGTGTAGTACAGGACGCCGAGGATCACCATCACCAGCACGAGCATCGCCGGCCACTTGGCGTAGCGCCAGACGCTCAACGCGGTGTCGCTGATCCCCAGGGCACCGCCGAGAGCGCCGACGATCGGTCCGCTGAGGACGAGCGCGAGCGCCACGAGCGCCGCCATGACGATCAGGACGAACGTCACTGCGAGCTGGAGCGGCTTGACCTTCCAGAATGGCCGTCCCTCGTCGACCTCGTAGATCGTGTTCGACGCGTCCGCGAACGCGCTCACGTAGCCCGACGCGGCCCACAGCGCGCCGACCACACTGACGACGAACATGAGCCCCGCGCCGCCGCGGTTCGCCGTGATCGACTCGATCGGCCGCTGGAACGTGCTGGCGGCCGTGGCCGGCCCCAGCTCCGCCACTGTGTCGGTCAGCACCTTGGTGACGCGCTCGGGGCTTCCGAAGATGCCCACCAGGGACACGAGGACGAGGAGCGCCGGGAAGAGCGACAGCACGGCGTAGTAGGTCAGGGCCGCGGCCCAGTGGTTGAGCTTGTCGTCCTTGAACTCGCGGACCGTCCGCTTGAGGGTGTCGGCCCACGACGTCCGAGGCAGCGCTACGGGGCTCGACAGCTCGCCGTCCGAGCGGCTCACGACATCCGCCTTCTGATCTCGGACCGGTTGCTCGCGAGCGCCGCGGCGATGCGCGACTTGTGGATGCGGTGGAAGTAGTTCACGCACCAGTCGAGTTGTTCCAGCGTCGCCTCGGCGGCGGCCCTGTAGCGCTCGAGCTCGCGGCGTGCGGACCGCGTAGACGCATCCTCGTCGCGCTGGCTCATGGGGGGAGAGCTACCCCCGGCGGTGTGACGGCGAAGAACGCTCCGGAAAGCGACGTGATCGAAATGTGACCGCCTCAGCGAGCGAGCGGGTGCTCCTTGTCCTTGAGAACGGCTCGGTAGAGCCCGAGCAGGATGAGCACGCCGAGAATCGCTCCGAGCAGGCCACCGAGGTCGAACATCTCGTTGTCGCCGATGCCGAGAAGCTCGGTGAAGACCAGGAACCCCACCACTGCGCCGGCGAGTCCCAGCAGCATCGTGGCGATGAAGCCCATCTTGTCCCGTCCAGGCATCAAGAGCCGCCCGAGGTAGCCCGCGACGATGCCGAGGATGATCGCTCCGACCATGTTGCCTCCCTCCCTGGGGGTGGTGTGGCCGGTCCCTTCCCCTCGTCGACGGCCGTGAAACAGCGGCCGGGCCCTAATAGCCGAGCTGACCGAGCAGGCGCTCGATGCGCTGCATCATCGGAACGCTCGGGTAGTGGTCGTCGGCGATCTTCTCGATGAGGACGTTGAGATAGTCCTCGATGTGCTCGCGTCCGAGCATCGCCTCGATGCGCTCCATCTGCGTCACGCTCGGATACTGATCCTCCGCCACGTGGCTCATGAGGGCCTCGAGATAACGGTCGCGCGCGGACGAATCGCTCATAGCGCCTCCTTGGTCGATGCTGCCAACACTGGCTGCCCGGGACTACCCGGCCGTCGGCCACCGCTATACGGGTCGCTGTTCGACGCCGACGTCGCGCATGCGGTCGAGGCTGCGCCGCAGGATCCGCGACACGCCCATCTGCGACATGCCGACGAGGCGGCCGATCTCCTGCTGTGAGAGCTCGCCGTGGAAGCGCAGCAGCACGATCTGGCGCTCGTGTGGCTCCAGCGCCCGCAGCATCGTCCTCAACGTCGCGCGGTCCTCGGCGCGAGCGTATCCGGCCTCGACCGCGCCGATCTCGAGCGGCGCGGCGCCATCTTCGTCCGAGTGGCGCTCCGACACGAGCGCCACCGCCCGATGGCCACCGGCCGCCTCGTGCGCCTCGAGGACCTCCTCGTCGGACAGTCCGAGCCGCTCCCCTATCTCGCGCACGGTCGGCGCGCGCCCGAGCTGCGACGTGAGCGCGTCGGTCTCGAGGTCGACGTCGCGCGAGCGCTCCTGGAGGCGCCGGGGGACGTGGACCGCCCAGCCACGATCGCGGAAGTGGCGCCGAAGCTCGCCGAGGATGGTCGGAACCGCGTACGGCGCGAACGCGCCGCGGACCGGATCGAACCGGTCGACGGCCTTCACGAGGCCGACATAGGCGGTCTGCTCGAGGTCCTCGAACGGCTCGCCGCCGTACGCGTAGCGCCGCGCCAGGCTCCGTGCAAGCGGGAGATGCAGCTCGATCAGGCGTTCGCGGTGCGCCGCGTTGCGCCGGCATTCTCGGGACACGCACGCCAGGACGCCGACGGAGCCGGCAAAGTTACATCGGCTCGTCGCCCTCCTCGACGATCACGACGCGCTCGACGAGCAGGTTGTTGGGTATCCGGATCGTCTCCGTCCCCGTGCTGAGCGTCGTCGCGACGCTGTCGATCTGCCTGATCGTGCCGCGGAGCTCCCCGAGCCGGATCGTCTGGCCGACGGCGAAGTCGGCGCGCGCATAACGCGTTGCGGTGAGCGCCCGGCCGATCTCGCGCCCGCCCAGCCCGAAGGCGAGGGCAACCGTCGCGGCGACAGCGGCGAGGATGATCTCGACCAGTGTCGTGAGCGTGCCGATCGCGATACCGAGCTGCACCGCCGCGCAGAGCACGGCAATGACGAGGATCACCGCCTGCACCACAGGACCGAGCGCGACCGGGAAGTCCATCTGCGCCGCCGTCCGCTCGACCCACGCACGTGCGAGCGCGCCGAGCACGAGCCCGAGGAGGACGAGGAACAGCGCGCTGATCAGCCGGGGGATGTAGAGAATGCCCTCGTTCAGCGAATCGCTGAGGAACTCCAGGCCGAGCAGCGAGAGCGCGCCGAACACCGCGATCACCGACACGCTCAGCCGTACGGCGGCGCCGGCCAGCCTCGACACGGAGCCACCGAGTCCGGCGCGACTCAGCGTGTCGGCCGCACCCAGCCGTTCCGCAAGGCGATCGAGTCCCAGGCGGGTGAGCGCGCCGCGCACGAGTCGCCCGAGCACGGCGGCGATGAGCAGTCCGGCGACGAGCAGGACGAGGGCGCCGCCGAGCCGCGGAAGGAAATCGCCGAGCTGTTCACCCGCCCGATCGACGACCGTGGCGGTCATTCGCGTCGCTCCCGCGCCGCGACCTGCGCAGCGGCGGCGGCGCCGAGCGCAAGGAGGAAGCCGCCCAGGACGCGCAGCGGTGCGGCGACGGCGGCTTGCGCTCTCGCTCTGCCGATGAGCGCAGGGCCGAAGCCGGGGCTGACGTCCGGGGTCCAGGTCGCAACGAGCGCCAGCAACTCCGCCGCACGTGCCTCGGCCGAGTCGGAGGGCTCATGATGATCGCTCATGCAGGGAGCTCCCAGTCATAGGTGTTGGCGCGTAGCAACTCGATGAACTCGCGCCGCGCCCGGTGCAGCCGTCCCTTGACGCTGCCGAGCGGCCAGTCGGTCACCTGCGCGATCTCGTCGTACGACAGTCCCTCGACGTCGCGCAGCACGAGCACGGTCCGGTGGGACACGCTCAGGGACTGCAACTTCTGCTCCAGCCGGTGGACGCGCTCGCGCGCCTCGAGGCGCTCGGCGGGAGGCCGCGGACCGGCGGCGGGCTCCTGCGTGGCGAGCCGCGAAGGCTCCACCGGCTCCGCGCGGCGGCGCGCCACATGGTCGAGCGCGGCATTGTGCGTGATCCGCAACAGCCACGCGCGGAAGGGAGCGTCGCCGCGAAACCCGCGCAGGCGGTGGAACGCGCGCAGGAAGGCGTCCTGACTGACGTCCTCGGCGTCGTCGGCGCCGACGAAGCGCCGCGCCACTCGGTGGACGACCCCCCGATGGCGCTCGACGAGCCGCTCGAAAGCGCCGAGGTCGCCATCCGCGGCGCGAGCAGCCAGCACGGTGTCGTCATCGGCTCGTTGACGTGGCGCGCCTACGGACGACACGGGCGGCCTCACTCAGGGTCGGACGCGGCGGCGCGCAGCAGCCGGTAGGTGAGGATCGCGGCGCCCACGCCGACCACCACCGCCGCGATCACGGCCCTCAGCCGTGACGGACCGTCGCCCGCGATACGCTCGGCGACGGCTTCCTCGACAACTCCGGACACGCCCCGGTCCCTACCCCGGCCGCCCTGGCTCGAAGCAGCGCATGCCGGGTATCAGAGCCTCATGGAGGCGGAGGTCCACGTCGACGAGGTCGAGGCGGCGCGCACGCGCAACGGCAACACCCGGTACGTCGTGCGGGACGGCGACGGCCGCGAGTACACGACCTTCCGGCCGGCGATCGGCCAGGAGGCGGAACGGTTCCGCGGCCGGCAGGCGAGGATCACGTTCCACGAGGAGGACCGCAACGGCTTCCACAACGTGTACCTCGACGCCATCGGACCGGCGAGCGAGGCGGCGACGGACGGGCCGCAGGAAACGACTGACACGACGGACCCCGAAGAAGTGGCTTGGAACACGGCCGTCGAGGCCGCACCCTGGCTCGTCGGCTCAAGCGAGCCGGACGAGGCGGTGGACGCTGACGAGCTGTTCGAGCGACTCGAGCCGTTCAAGCGTCGTGTCGCCGACGACATCAGGGGCGGCGGGGCCGACAGAAAGGACGGCGAATGACCGACGACCGAAACGGAAAGCTCCAGGACGAGGCCGACCGCTACCGGCAGGCGGCGGAGGACGCGCTACAGCAACTCGACTGGTGCATCGGATACCTCCACGGCATCCACAAGACCAAGATCTCCCAGGCACTGGCCCGGAACCGCAACCACATCCGGACCAATCTCCTCGAACGCAGCGAGCAGCCTCTGCCGAGCGCCAACGTGGGTGAGAAATGACCCCCGCGGTGATGTCAAGTTCCTGTCAGACCGCTTTGCCGACGATCAGCATCGCCCGCCAGAGGGGTAGGCCTCGCTCAGAAGGCTCGTCGCCGGCTCGCTGAACTGCGGGGCCGACGGCGCTCACCGAGCCCAGATCAGGAGGTAGAGATGGCTGAAGTGACTCGCCCAGCGCGCAGGACGCGACGCCGCGCGGAAGCCGAGACGTCCGGCGGCAAGCAGCAGGCGGAGGAGCAGGCTCCCCAGGAGGAGCCTCAGGACGAGGAGCAGGCGCAGAGCAACGGATCGGCTCCCGAGGGCGACGACTCCAAGCGGGGCGATGCCACGACGCTGATGTCCGAGCTTCGATCGGCGATCCGCGACGCCGCCATCGACGTGCTCAAGCCGGTCGCGCGCGAGGCCACCAGCAGCGCGGCGAAGTTCGCGGTGTCGAAGGGGCCGGACATGGTCAAGGACAAGGTCGTCCCGAAGGTCGCCGAGGCGGGCGGCGCCGGCGCGATGGCCAAGGGCGTCCTCGACAAGGGCGGCGGAGTCGCCGGCGGCATCGGCGAGCTGGCGGGCAAGGTCGCCGGCAAGGGCAAGGGCGGCAAGAAGCCCACCGGACATGGCCGCGGCCGGCGCCTGCCGGTGCAGCAGCACGTCGATGTCGCGGTGGACCTGCAGACCGCCTACGACCAGTTCACGCAGTTCGAGGACTGGCCGCAGTTCATGCACCGCGTCGAGAAGGTCGAGCAGCGCGACGATGCGACGGTCATGTTCCACGAGAACATCTGGGGCATCCGGCGTTCGTGGGAGGCCGAGATCGTCGAGCAGAAGCCGTGCGAGCGCATCGTGTGGCGCAGCAAGGGGCCGCTGCAGACGATCGGCGTCGCGACGTTCCACCGCCTGAGCGACAACCTCACGCGCGTGCAGGTGAACATGGACTTCCAGCCCAAGGGGCTGTTCGAGAAGACGGCGTCCGGCATGCGGATGTCCCGCCGGGCCCTGCGCTCCGATCTCATGCGCTTCCGCGCATTCGTCGAGATGAGCGACGAGGCGACGGGCGCCTGGCGCGGCACGATCGAAGAGGGCGAGGTCACGGAGTCGCCCGAGGACGCCGAGGAAGGTCGCAGCGACGAGGGCCAGGAGCGCGAGGGCGAGGAGCCCGAGGCCTCCGAGGACGACGACGTCGAGGAGGACGAGCGCGACCAGCCCGAGGCCTCCGAGGACGACGACGTCGAAGAGGACGAGCGCGACCAGCCCGAGGCCTCCCAGGACGACGACTACGAGGACGACTACGACGAGGACGCGGAGCCGACCGCGTCGTCCGACGAGCCGGACGAGGGGGAGCCCGAGGACGAGGAGCAGCCGGCGCCCACGCCTCCGACGGCGCGCCGGCGGCGGACGCGAACCACAACCGGGTCGACCGGGAGTCGCCGGCGGTAGGCGAGCATGGCGATCTCGTCGCAGTCCAACCGCTACGCGGCGGGGCCGTCTCCGAGCGGCCTCGCCGACGTGCTCGACCTGATCCTCGACAAGGGTCTGGTCATCGACCTGTACGTCAGGGTCTCGCTGATCGGCATCGAGATCCTGACGATCGACGCCCGGATCGTCGTCGCGAGCGTCGACACATACCTGCGCTTCGCCGAGGCCGTGGGCAGGCTCCAGATCGAGGACGACGAGAAGCAGGGGCTTCCGGAGCTCATGGAGAGTGTCACGAGCGGCGGCGCGAAGAGCAAGACGAGCGGTGCGCTCGAGGGCGTCAAGGAGCAGATCAAGGATGTCGTCTCGTCCGACGACGACGACTCCTCCGATCAGGAGCGCGAGAAGGAACCCTCCCGGCCGCGCCGCCGTAGGAGGGAGAACGGCGAATGACGCGTCCAGCCGGGTCGTCCGCCGGCACGTCGACGGCGGACGACCCGGCGCTCCCGCTCTACGTCTACGGCATCGTGGACGCGGGCGAGCGCCCGGCGCTGCCCTCCGGCGGCGTCGGCGGCGCGACGCAGGTGCACGCGATCGCGGAGGGGCCCCTCGCCGCCGTCGTGAGCGCGCTGCCGGAGGGGGCCACGCCGGGCCGCCGGGAGGACCTGGAGGCCCACGAGCGCGTCCTCTCGACGATCGTGGCGCATGCCACCGTCGTCCCGATGCGCTTCGGCGTCGTCATGAACGACGCGGAGACCGTGAGAGAGCGTTTGCTGCGACGGCACTCGGCCACACTCCAGGAGCTGCTGGAGGGCGTGCGAGGACGCGTGCAGATGAGCGTGAAGGCGTTCTACGCTGAGGAAGCGGTGCTCCGCGAGGTGATTGCCACGCATCCTGAAATCGCGCGCCGCGCAGCGGAGGTGCGCGACCGCCCCGACGCCGACACCCGCGGCGTCAAGCTCTGGCTCGGCGAGATGATCGCCGCGGAGGTGGCGCGGCGCCGTGACGCCGATCAGCAGCGACTGCTGGATCGGCTCGCCCCGGTGGTGGATGATGTCCGCGTGGAGCCGCCGGCGAACGAGCGAGTGGCACTCAACGCCCAGGTCCTTGTGAGACGGGATGGTCGCGAGCCGCTCGACGCCGCCGTTCGCACGCTCTCGGAGGAGGAGGCGGGACGGCTGGCGTTCCGATACGTCGGCCCGCTCGCCCCGTACTCGTTCGCCGACCTGTCGCTGGCGGCGGAGGAGTCGCCGTGGGCTTGATATCCGGGCTGCTGCTCCTGCCGCTCGCGCCGGTCCGCGGAGTCACATGGGTCGCAGAGGTCGTCGCCGAGGAGGCCGACCGAGAGCTCGCCGCCGCCAACTCGCCGGAGCGAGCGCTCGCGGACCTCGAGGCCGCTCGCGCGAACGGCGAGATCGACCCCGAGGAGGCCGACGCGATCGAGGCCGAGCTGATCGCGCGGCTGCTGGACGAGCGCAGCGGTGACGGAGGCGGCCTGGCATGAAAGCCGGCAAGCTGATCGAACAGGCGAAGCTCCAGGTCTCCGAGCTGACGGGGCTCACGCCCGAGACGGTGTCGAGCCTCACGCGCGACGGCGACGCGGAGTGGGTGGTGCGTGTCGAGGCGCTCGAGCTCTCGCGCGTGCCGAACACCATGGACCTGCTGGGCACGTACGAGGTCAGGCTGTCCGACGATGGCGAGCTCGTGGGCTTTCGCCGCACACGGCGCTACCACCGCTCGTCCACCGAGGACGAGGGCTAGCGTGGCGATCGAGCGCCGCACCGGCGGCGGTCTCCCGGGCCGTCCTCATCAGGACAGCCTCGCCGATGTCCTGGAGCGCGTGCTCGACAAGGGGATCGTCATCGCCGGCGATATCCAGATCAACCTGCTCGATATCGAGCTGCTGACCATCAGGTTGCGGCTGCTGGTGGCGTCGGTCGACAAGGCGCAGGAGATGGGCATCAGCTGGTGGGAATCCGATCCGACGCTCAGCGGCGACGCGCGCAAGCTCGAAGACGAGAACCGCCGGCTCCGCGAGCGCCTCGAGCGGGTCGAGCGGCAGCTCGGCGTGCTCGAGGAGGGGAGCGACGGGTCCGACGGCGACAGCTCCGAGCCCGCGAGGCGACGGCGTGACTGAGGACACGAGCGAGAAGTGGGCTGCGAGTGAGGCGGCCGCGCTTCTCGCCGCGGCTCGGGCCGACGCCCTCGACGAGGCCCGCCGCCGCCTGACGGACGACTTGGTCGACGAACTGCTGCGGGCGGCGCGGGCGATCGCACCTCCCGCGGCCGCGACGTCGAGCCCGCCGCCGCGTCGGGCCGACGCCGAGGGCGTCTGGGTCTACGGCGTCGTCGACGCCCGCCTCGAGGCGCCGCCGTCGCTCACCGGAGTCGAGGGCAGCCACCGTGTGGAGCTCCTCCGCGGAGGCGGGCTCGCGGCGCTGGTCAGCGCCGTGCCGCTCGACGAATTCGGGGCCGACGCCCTGCAGCGCGGCCTGGAGGACCTGTCGCGGCTCGAGGCGCTGGCGCGGGCGCATGAGCGCGTACTCGACGCGGCGCTCGCCCTCGGCGCTGTGGTGCCGTTCAGGCTGTGCACGATCTACGAGAGCGCGGAGCACGTACGGGCGATGCTCGAACAGGAGGGCACCGAACTTGCGGCGACCTTGGACCGCCTCGCAGGGATGGCTGAGTGGGGCGTCAAGGGCTTTGTGGCCGCGCCCGCCGAGCCGGCCGGCGCTCAGACGCACGCGGCTGCGTCGGGCACGGACTACCTGGCCCGCAAGCGCGAGGCACGCGACGCCGTGGAAAGCGCGCAGGCGCGCGAGGAGGCGCTCGTCGCCACCATCCATGACGAGCTGAGCGCCCATGCGGCCGACGCCGTCCTGAGCCGGCCGCACGATCGCCGGCTGAGCGGGCACGACGGCGACATGGTCGTGAACGGCTCTTACCTCGTCGCGGAGTCGCAGGCCGACGCGTTCCGCTCACTCGTGGAATCACTGTCGCGCCGGCATGAGGCCGAGGGCATCGAGCTCGAGTGCACGGGGCCATGGCCGGCCTACCACTTCGTGGAGGCCGGATGACGGCACGCGACGACATCGCCCGGCAGCGGGAGGTCGCGCTGGTCGACCTGGTCGATCGGCTGCTGGCGGGCGGAGTGGTTCTCGGCGGTGACGTGACGCTGTCGATCGCCGACGTCGACCTCGTCTACGTCGGGATCCGTGCCCTGATCACCTCGGTGGCGACCGCCGAGGAGAAGGGCCTCGCGATCGCCCCGGCCCAGGGACAGCCGTTCGCATGATCTGGGCCTACGCCATCTGCGATCACCCCGACGCGCCGCTGCCTCGGCGGCGCGGCCTGGCTCACGCGCCGTTGGAGGGCATTGCCGTCAACGGGCTCCTGGCCGTGGTGTCGCGGCACACGCAGGCGCCAGGGGATCCGGCCCTGGACGCGCTATGGACGCACGAGCGCGTCGTCGAGCGGCTGATGGTCGACCGTACGGTGCTCCCGCTGCGGTTCGGCACGAAGCTGCCCGACGCTGATTCCGTCCGCAGCACGCTGACGGCTCGTTACGACGAGTTCATGGCGGCGCTCGACCGCGTGCGCGGACGGGTGGAGTTGGGCGTGAGGGCGATGGAACCTCCACGAGAAGACGGCGTGCCGCCGGCGGCGATTGCGGCGACGCCGGCGCGCGTCGCACGGACGGGCCGCGACTACCTGCTCGAGAAGCTTGCCCACGAGCAGCGCAACGAGCACGGGGCGGCGGCGCTGCACGAGCCCTTGTCCGCCGTCGCCGTCGCATCACGCCGTGGGCGGTTGCAGTCCGACGACGAGGTGCTGCGCGCCGCCTACCTGGTCGAGCGAGCCGACGTCGCCCGCTTCCGCGCTCTGGTGGAGCGCCTGCAGCACCAGCACCCCGAGCTCGCGGTGCTCTGCACCGGACCGTGGCCACCGTACTCGTTCGTCGCTGTCCCGCAGGCCGGCGCCATGGCCGGGAGCGCGGCGACATGACGGACTCTCCGGCCGACAAGCTGCTCGCCGCGCCTCTCGACCTCGATCCGTTCGCGCGCGACCTGAGGCGGCTCGACGACGCGCTCACACGCCGCGTCCGAGCCGATCCCGAGAACGTCGAGCGCGGGCTCGCGCAGCTCGTGCTGACACTCGTCGAGCTCCTTCGCCAGATCATGGAGCGCCAGGCGCTGCGTCGGGTCGAGGCCGGCGGCCTGGACCAGCAGACGATCGAGCGACTCGGCGCCACGCTGATGGCGCTCGAGTCGCGGATGGAGGAGCTCAAGGAGATCTTCGGGCTCAGCGACGAGGATCTGAACCTGGATCTCGGCCCCCTCGGCCGGCTGCTCTGAAGCGCCGCAGGTCAGCGGTGCGTCACGGCGCAGCGTCCGTGGACGACTTGCCCACGGACGAGCAGGGCGGTTTCGCCCGGACGGACCGGTCTGCCACAGGCGGTGCACCGGGCGACGCGCCACCTCGCGCGCAGCCGCGCCAGTAGACCGCGGCGTCTCCGGCTGCTCGGGCGCATCGGTGACATGTTGACGTGGTCAACCGCGTGCTGCCCCGGTCACTCGGGTAGCACGGCGCTCACGGCGCCGCCGCGCCGGACGAAACCACGGAGAAAGGACTTGCGATGGCGAGGGTTGTGAAGATCGTCGAGCTGATGGGCGTCTCGGACGAGTCGTTCTCGGATGCCGTGCGGCAGGCTGTGAAGGAGGCCGCCAAGAGCATCCGCAACATCACCGGCGTCGAGGTCATCAAGAGCACCGCGCAGGTCGAAGGCGACGAGATCTTCGAGTACCACGTCACGGTGCGCCTCGCCTTCGCGATCGAGCGCGGCGAATCGGCCGGGAGCGCCGGCGAGTCCGAGGACGAGGAGGAGTCCGAGGGCGACGAGGAGGAGTCCGAGGGCGACGAGGAGGAGTCGGGCGACGAGGAGGAGTCGGGCGACGAGGAGGAGTCGGACGACGATCGCGGCGCGGACGACGCCGACGACGACGACTCGCAGTCGCGATAGCCGCTGCGCGTGCACGCGGCGGCAGACGCCGCCGCGTGCACGCCACCTCGATCACCGGGCGGCCGCGACTACCCGGCCAGTGCTCGCCGCGCGGCCTCCATGATGCCCTTGCGGTCCCGGTGACGCCGCTCGTAGTCGCGCACCGCCCGCGCGCGGTCCGGATCCGACTGGCTGAGCTTCTTGCGTACCTCGTCGACCGTCGCGTCGTCGTAGCCCCGCCAGGGCTCCTTCTCGCGCAGCGAGTCCACCCGCTGGAGAACCGTCTGGCGGCTCTCGCCGCGCTTCTCGTAGCGCTCCACCTCGGCGAGCTCGCGCTGTGTCAGGTTACGTAGCCGGGAGACGACTTCCGCCGCGGTGAGCGAGTCGTATCGCGGGACCGGCGCGCCGTCCGACGATCGGCGGGATGCGCGGCCCCGCCCCGCCTCGGACTTGCGCTCACCCTGCGGCGCGGCCGATGTCTCCGCGGACTGGCCGGCCGTCGTCTCGGCGGGCCGGAGCTCCTCCTGCTCGAGCGATATGTCACCCGCGTCCGCCGACTCGGCTTCGCCCTCGCCGACGCTCGTCTCCATCGCCCGCTCGTCCGGGACGGTCGGCGTCTCCTCGGCCGGCTCGCTCTCCGGCAGGAGGCCCGCGCCAGGCCCGACCGTCTCCCCGGTCTGGTCGGGCGCGAACTGCGTCGCCGACTCGTCGCCCTCGGCGACGCTCGTCTCCCTCGCCGGCGCCTCCGAGATGGTCGGCGTCTCCTCAGCCCGTTCGCTCTCCGGCATGAGCCCTGCGCCGGACGCGAGCGTGTCCCCGGTCTGGTCGGGCGCGAACTGCGCCGCCGACGCGTCGCCGGCGCCCCACTCGCGCGGGGCCGATCCCGCCCAGGACTGGTCGTCAGGGCCCGGCGCGGACGCGCTCAGCCCCTCGGTTCCACCAGTGGCCGTCGTCTCCCGCGAGAAGCGCGACCCACGCGACGTGTAGTACGAGCTGAACTCCGCCTCGTCGGCCGCCTCCTCGCGAGCCGGATCGTACGCGGGCGCATCCTTGATCTCGTCCTTGGTGAGCTCGACGAGGACGACGCCCCTCTCGTGGTCGACGGCGTCCACGACGCTGGCGGGCAGCTTCACGGTCCGGCCGAAGATCCAAGGTCCCGTGTCGACGAGCAGGAACGCTCCGCCGGCGACCCGATCCACGACATCCTCGACCTTCCCGATGCTTCCGTCGCGCGCCTCGACCGACATCCCTCGCAGGTCCGCGTCGCGAATGCCGAGGTCGCTGCGGAAAGCCCAAAGCTCCGCGGTCATCTGGATCCCCCTTTGTCCAGTCCAGGTCTGATCGAGAGCGTCGTCGAGACACGCGACACCGTCCGCCCGTGCCGATCGTGGCGCTCGATTCAGCCCTCGTGGTCTCGTGCGGGGCTACCCAGCGGTGACGACCACCCCGCGAGCCCCGTCAGATCCACGACGAGGCCGCCTTGGTCGAGGCAGCCGTGGCGGGACAACGGCGGAGAGCTACCCACGCCGACCGGCCGCTATGCGCCGCGCCACGCCGTTGGCAGCACGCCGACGTAGCCGGCCTGTCCGGGAGACGCTCGGCGTCGGAGCCCGGCGCAGAGGTCAGGTTTCGCCGTAGACGTTGGCGGCCAGGAGCACGAACGGCTCGTCCCCGGCGAACATGCCGTGCGGCTCGCCGGCTTCGGTGACCATGACCGTCCCCGGTCCGGCGGGCGTGCGCCGCCCGCCGACCTTGAGCTCGCCGTGTCCCTCGAGCACGCAGATGACGTGGCCGTAGTCGTCGACGTGCGGGCCGAACGAGCCGCCCGGCTCGATCCGCGTGATCGCGAGCCGGGTGCGCCCGCCCTCCTCGACTCCGAGCAACTGGTGCGACGCCACCTGCCTGGCCTCACTGCGGCCCACCGCGTTGAACTGCGCCTCCGACATGTCGTAGATGCGTCCCATCGTGCTCCTTTCCCCCTCAGACGATCGCCTCGAGCGACCCCCGCTCGCCGGCCTTGCGGTGCGCCGGCACGTCCGTCCGCTGCAGCAGCTCGTCGGCGCGGGCGCGCGCCTCAGCCATGATCGCGCGCGCGCCGTCCGCGTCGACCCGCGTAAGCACGCCGTCGCGCACGAGCGGTTCGCCCGCCGCGAACAGCCAGCGGACGTCGCGCCCGCGCAACGAGTGCTCGAGCACGGGCAGCGCCTCGTGGCTGACCGCGCTCGCGGGCTGCTCGAGGTCGAAGACCGCGATGTCGGCCTCCTTGCCGGGCTCGAGCGAGCCGATCCGGTCCTCGAGGCCGATGCTCCGGGCCGCGTCGATCGTCGCCATGCGCAGCGCGGTCTCCGGCGTGATCGCCGCCGGGTAGGCGCGAGGCCGTCTCCGGCGCAGCGCGAAAGCCCCGCATCGGCGGGGCTTTCGCGTTCACTACAGGCTGTCGTCGCTCAGGAGGCCGCCGGCTGCGCCGCGACGGCCGGGCCCGGCTCCGTCGCGCCCCGGGCGGGCGCCGGGCGGCCGCTCGGGAGGCGGAGCAGGACCAGCAGCGCGCCGGCGAGCGCCACCGCGGCCGCGGCGGTGAGGCCGATGCCGAGGGCCTCCGTGAACGCGTGGCCGGCGCTGTCGGCCAGCTCGCGGCCGGCGCCGCCGCCGACGCGCTCGGCGATCGCCTGCGCGGCGCCGATCGACTCGCCGGCCGCTCCCGGCGCGTCGGTCATCTCCCGCGAGTACGCGGTGCCGATGATCGAGCCGATGACCGCGACGCCGAGCGCGCCGCCGACCTGGCGGGTGACGTCACTCATCGCGGAGCCCACGCCCGCCTTGGCCTCCGGCACGGCGCTCATCACCGAATCCGTGGCCGGCGCCATCGCGGCGCCCATCGACAGCGCGAGGCCGAATGAGACGAACCCGAGGAGCACGGGCGCCATGTCCGGCGTCCACGCGAGGCTCGTGCTCAGGACGATCGCCACGCCCATGAGGCCGCCGGCGATGACCCGCGCCCGGCCAAGGCTCGAGGCGAGGCGGTTGGAGGCGCCCGCCCCGACGACGAGCCCGAGCGCCAGCGGCAACATGGCGGCGCCCGCCTCCAGCGCGGTGAAGCCGTGCGCGAACTGCAGGAACTGCGTGAACGCGAAGACCGAGCCCATCATCGCGAAGAAGACGAGCCCGACGCCCAGGGAGGCGACGGTGAAGCGCGCGTCGCGGAAGAACCCGAGCGGGAGCATCGGCGACTCGGCCTTGCGCTCCCACATGACGAAGGCGACGGCGAGGACCGCCGCGGACGCGAAGGAGGCCAGCACGACGGGATCGGTCCAGCCGCGCGGCGTCGCCTCGATGATCCCGTACACGAGGGTGACGAGCATCGCGATCGAGAGGCTCGCGCCGCGCAGGTCGAACGCCCCCGGACGCGGGTCGCGGCTCTCCGGCACGAGCGCGAACCCGGCGACGATGGCCGCGACCACGATCGGCACGTTGAGCCAGAACACCGAGCTCCAGGAGAACCACTCGAGCAGCAGGCCGCCGACGAACGGGCCGAGCCCGATGCCCACGCCCGCAATCGCCGACCAGATGCCGATCGCCTTGCCGCGCTCCTCCCGCGGGAAGACGTCCATGATCACCGACAGCGTCGCCGGCATGATCATCGCTCCGCCGATGCCCATCGCCGCCCGCAGTACGATCAGCTGCGTCGCGTCCTGGGCGAACGCGGCGAGGACGCTCGCGACGCCGAACAGCACGAGCCCCGATTGAAGGGCGCGCTTGCGGCCGAAACGGTCGCCCAGCGTGCCCATGGTCAGAAGGACGCCGGCGAAGGACAGCAGATAGGCGTCGACGATCCACTGCAGCGTCGAGCCGGAAGCACCGAAGTGCGTCTGGAGCGTGGGCAGGGCGACGTTGAGCACGGTGTTGTCGAGCCCGATGATGAGCAGGCTGACCGCGAGGACGCCGAGCGTCTTCCAGCGGCGCGCGTACGTCCTCGGGTCGATGGTCTCCGGGTGCATCGGGGCCTCCAGTCAGGGGATGAGGACGTCGCGCACGGGGATCGCGCGCGTCCGGTGGGCGACGTAGGGCGGCAGCAGTGCGAGGGCCGCCTCACCGTCCAGCGCCTCCACGCGCCACCACAGCTCGTGGCCGCCGGCCAGGCACGTCGACGCGGCGGACCGGCGACGCAGCGGGCTGTCGAAGCCCTGCCACGCGGCGAACGCCGCGCTGCACGAACGCCCGTCGTGGCGATGGTGGAGGACGAAGAACGGCATGCGCCCACCGTCGCGCGTCAGAGCGCCCGGATCATCAGGGGCGACCCCTGAACCGGCCCCCGGAACCGAGCTCGCCGCAGGCGTATGCTCGCCGTCACGCCCGCCGCCGCGACCCCCGATCCGCTGATCGGCCGCCAGCTCGAGCTCGAGCAACTCGAGTCCGCGCTCGATTCCATCGCGCCCGAACGGCTCGCCTGCGTCGCCGTCGAAGGCGAGCCCGGCATCGGCAAGAGCCGGCTGCTCGCCGAGCTCCGCGCACGCGCCGACGACCGCGGACATGTCGTCCTCGCCGGCGCGGCGGCCGAGTTCGAGCGCGACCTCCCCTACTGCCTGTGGGTCGAGGCCCTCGACGCCTACGTCGCCTCGCAGCAGCTCGACGACCGCAACCTGCTCGAGGACCTCGCCGGCGTCCTGCCGTCATCGGCCGATCCACACGCGGTTGCCGCGCCGGCGCTCGGTGACCAGCGCCACCGCGCGCATCGCGCCATCCGCCGCTTGCTCGAGGTGATCGGGGAACGCGAGCCGCTCGTCCTCGTCCTCGACGACCTGCACTGGAGCGACGCCGCATCCGTCGAGCTGGTCGGCGCCGTCCTGCGCAAGCCGCCGGCGGCGCGCGTGCTGCTCGCGCTCGGCTACCGCGCGGGCAGGGCGCCCCCGGGCCTGCTCGGAGCCCTCGCCGGGCCCGACGTCACGGTGATCGAGGTCGCCGGGCTGAGCGCCGAGGAATGCCGTTCGCTGGCCGGAAGCGAGCTCAGCGCCCGGCGGCAGGCGACGATCTTCCGCGAGAGCGGCGGCAACCCGTTCTACGCACTCCAGCTGGCCCGCGCCGAGCGGCTGGCCGCGCCCAGCTCCTCCGCGGATCGGATGGCGGCGGACGCGGGCGTGCCGCGGACGGTCGCGGCCGCGCTGGTCGAGGAGCTGGACGCGCTCGGATCCGACGTCCGCCGGCTCCTGGACGCCGCCTCGATCGCAGGCGATCCGTTCGAGCCGGAGCTGGCGTGCGCGATCGCGGAGCTCGAGCCGGACACGGGCTTGCGCGCGCTCGACGAGCTCCTCGACGCGCGCCTGCTCCACCCCACCGCCGTCCCCCGCCGCTTCGCCTTCCGCCACCCGCTCGTGCGCCGTGCGGTCTACGAAGCCGCGGGCGGCGGCTGGAGGCTCGCCGCGCACGGCCGCGCGGCGCGCGCGCAGGCAGCACGCGGAGCGTCCTCCGCCGCACGGGCGCATCACGTCGAGCAGTCAGCCGCGCACGGCGATCCCGATGCGATCGCCGTGCTGTTGGCGGCCGGCGCTGCGACGGCCCCACGCGCCCCGGCGACCGCTGCACGCTGGCTGGAGGCCGCTCTGCGGCTGATGCCCGAAGCGGACGGCGCCACGCGGCTGCCGGTCCTGATCGACCTCGCGCACGCGCTGCGCTCGACCGGGGACCTCGAACGGGCCGCCGCGGTGCTGCTGGAGGCGCTGGAGCTCGCGCCTGCCGGCGACAGCGCGCTGCAGGTCACACTCATCGCCGAGTGCGCGGCCGCCGAGCACTTTCTCGGGCGCCACGAGCAGGCGAACCGGCGGCTGGCCGCCGCGCTGGAGTCGCTCCCGGACCAGGGATCGCGAGACGCCGTGCTCGTGCTGCTGGCGCTCGCCGCCGGCGGCAACCTCACGCTCGACGAGCAGGGCGGTCGCGCGCTGAGCCGTCGCGCGCTCGCCGCGGCCCGCCGGCTTGAGGACCCCGCGCTCATCGGCGCGGCGGCATCCGCGCTCGCGCACGCCTGCGCCAACGCGGGCGCCGTAGCGGAGCTCGGCGCCTGCGTCGACGAGGCCGCCGCGCATTTCGACGGGGTCGCGGACGAGACGCTGGCGCAGCACCTGGACGCCGTCCACCGCCTGGCGTGGTCGGAGCTCCTGGGCGAGCGCTACGACGACTCGACGCGTCACGCGGCGCGCGGCGTCGCCGTCGCCCGCGCGACCGGACACGATCAGTTCGTGCCACTGCTCGCCGCGACGCAGGCGATGAGCACGTCGCGCCGCGGCGACCTGTGCGCGGCCACGAAGCTCGCCGACGACGCGCTCGAGACCGCGGAGGTCGCGGCCAACGGCTACGTCACGAGCTGGGTGCTGACGATCGTCGCCCTTGTGGCGAGCGCGAGAGGCGACGTGGACGGCTCGCTCCGCGCCGCCGAGCGCGGGGTCGCGCTCGCCCGCGGGGTGGCGGACAGCCGCGTCGCGGCGGTCGCCGAGGTGCGGCTCGCCGCGACGCGCCACGAGATCGGCGACGAGCCCGGCGGCGTGGCCGCGGTCATCGCCGCGGCGGGTGGCCGGGACTTCCCGCGGATCCCGCCATACGCGTCGATCTTCTACGCGGAGCGTCTGGCGCGGTTGGAGGTCGCCCGCGGACGGGTCGACGATGCCGAGGCGCTCGCCGCCCACGCCGAGGCGACCGCAGGCCTCCTCGGACTACCGGTGGCCACGGCGGTCGCGCAGCGAGCCCGGGCCGCCGTGGCGCTCGGCCATGGCGACGGCGCCGGCGCCGCCCGCGTGGCGCTCGCGTCGGCCGCGGCCGCGCAGGACGGCGGCGCGGCCATCGAGGCGGCCCGCTCCCAGGCGCTCGCCGGGCACGCCCTGGCGCTCGCCGGCGAACGTTCCGGTGCCGTGGACCTCCTGCGCTCGGCGGAGCGCGCCTTCGACGTCCACGGCGCGGCGCGCGACCGCGGCGAGGCGCGACAGGAGCTGCGACGACTCGGCGCGCGGGCCGAGCCGCGTGGGCCGTCGGCTAGCGACAGCGGGGGCGTGGCGTCGCTCTCGACGCGCGAGCGCGAGGTGGCGGACCTCGTCACCGCTCGCATGACGAACCGGGAGGTCGCAGCGGAGCTCTTCCTCAGCGAGAAGACCGTCGAGTCGCACCTGCGGAACATCTTCGCCAAGCTAGGCGCCTCGTCGCGGGTCGAGGTGGCCCGCGCCGTCGAGCGCTCAGGCTGAGGCCCCGGGCCGGCCGTCAGCGGCGGCCAGGGCGCTTCCTGCTCGGGACGTCAGCCACAGCGCCGCAGGGCGCTTCGCCAGCCAGCGGCCCTCCTCCACCCACGCCCAGGACCGCGTCGCCGCGAGCGCCGCCTGGCCCCCCCGGGGGTCGTTGGCCGCGAACCAGTCCAGCGACTGCTGCAGCGCGGCCCGCACGAGTGGCGCGGGCAACTCCGCGAAGACGTCGGCCGGCGCCGGACCGGCCAGGGCCCGCCCGGCCGACCGGCCGATGGCGACGTCGAGCACGAACCAGAAGCGCGGTTCTTCGCCGGGGTCGTAGGACACGCGTTGCGCCATCCGCGGCCCGAGCATCCGGCCACCATCCAGCAGCTGGCGTCGACCCCGCTGGTCTTCTACGACGCCGAGTCCGCGGACAACGACCCGATTCGCCGGCAGCTCGCAGAGCGTGCGCAGGCGCACGGCGTCCGCTTGCGGCCCCGGGTCGAAGTCGAGCTCATCGATCTCGCACCGCGCCTGGTCGCCCGCGGCATCGGCGACACCTACCTCCCATGCGCATACACCCAGGCGCCCTACTTCCCCGAGGATCTGACGACGGCCCGCTTCAGCCCCGCGCTGTACGACACCTTCGCGATCGTGACGCGGCCTGGGGCGCGGCTGTCACCGGGCGTGCGCGAGTTGCTCGTGGACCTCGAGACGCACATGCGCGCCGTCGCAGACGAGTTCGACCGCTTCCGCTAGCCGGCGAGTGCGTCCACGGCCGCCGCGCGCGTCTCGAACACGTGGAGGAGCGTGACGCCGCCCGCGATCTCGAAGATCAGCCGGATGTAGGAGCCGGCCGGAGTGACGCAGACGAGCCGGCCGCCGCCGCTGAGCCGGCGCCGGGCGTGGAGGATGGCGGCGAGCGACACGGAGTCCATGAACGTCACCCCGGAGAGGTCCACCACGATTCGCGTCGCCCCGGAATCGAGCGCCGCGGTGAGCGACTCCTTCAACGTCGGCGCGGTGGCGATGTCGAGCTCGCCTTCGACCGTGAGCACGACGCTCGACCGCCCGAGCGGCTCGGCGGTCACATCGAAGTCGTCCACGACCTTCGCCATATCGCCTATATCGGCCTGGGACCGTGGGAGCGTGACGCCCGCTGGACGCCACTCGATCGACCATCGGATGAACCAGAACGCGAGCGCGCCGGGGACTGAGGGGAGGAAGCGAGGCCGCGGACGCGCCCGTCATGCCGTCGCCAGCGCCGGGTCGTGGGCGAGCTTCTGCAGGCCCAGCCGCACGCGGCTCTTGGCCGTCCCGACGGGGATGCCCTCCACCTCGGCGGCCTGCTCCATCGTCAGGCCGCCCCAGTAAGTCAGGGCGATCGCCCGGCGCTGGGGCAGCGGAAGGCTCCGGACGCCACTCCGCGCGCGCTGGCGATCGGCGGCGCGCAGCACGGCGTGCGCCGGCTGGTCGGCAGACGACGGGTCGAACTCCGCCCGCTCGCGCAGTGCGATCGTGGTCCGCTCACTCGCGCGGTTGCTGCGCCATATGTCAAGGGCGCGGCTGCGAGCCCTGAGCTTCAGGTACGGCCCGAGGGGACCGCGGGATTCGTCGTATGCCGTCCCGCGCCAGAAGGCGAGGAACACGTCCTGGGTCACGTCTTCCGCAAGCGCTCGATCGCCGAGCACCCGCATTGCCGCCCGGAGCACCCCCGGCGCATGCTCGGCATACGTCTGGGCGAAGTCGCTTCCGGTGGCCATGTCGCGGCGAGGCTACCCTCACGACGCCGCATCCGAACGCTCGCGAACATGTGGGTTCACTTTCGGACGATCACGATGCCGGAACCGGTATCGCTCCTGGCCCGAGGTAGACTCACGCGCATGCCCATGAGAGCCACCACGGTGCGCTTCGATGACGCGCTGTGGAAGCTGCTCGAGCGCGAGTCCGGGCGAGAGGGCGTGAGCGCCGCCCAGTTCATCCGCGACGCGACGATCCTGCGGGTGGCGTACGCGATGGGCCAGCGGGGCGACGCGGAGCTCGAGGAAGCCTTCCGGCGCACGAGCACCCGGGGCGATGGTGCACCAGCCGGGAACGGGACGCACCGCACGCAGGCGCTCCTCGACGCCGCGGCCGCGCTTCAGGACTCGCACCGCCTCGACGCCCTGCGGGCCACCGGGCTACTCGACTCTGACGTCACGCCGTCGTTCGATCGCCTCGCACGGCTCGCCGCGCATGTCCTCAACGCACCCGTGGCCCTCGTCTCGCTCGTCGACTCCGACCGGCAGTTCTTCAAGAGCTGCCTGGGCCTGCCCGAGCCATGGGCTTCACAGCGGGGATCCCCGCTCAGCCACTCGTTCTGTCAGCACGCGGTGGCGAGCCGCGAGGCGCTGCTGGTGGACGATGCTCGCGAGCACGAGATCCTCCGGGACAACCTCGCCATCCGCGACATGGGCGTCATCGCCTACGCCGGCATCCCGCTGATCGACGCGGACGGGCACGCCCTCGGGACCCTGTGCGTGATCGACAGCCGACCACGCCACTGGACGACCCATCAGGTCCAGCTCCTCAGCGACCTCGCCGCCTCGGTGGTGACCGAGATCAAGCTGGCCCAGGCCGCGCACGACGCCGCGAGCCGTACCTGAAGAAACCCCGCGGCGCGCTACGCTGACCGTGCAGGATCGCATTCCGGCCACTCTTTCTTCCTCCGCCTTGGTTCGCGTCCGACCCCGAGGGAGACGAAACGGCGGTTCTCCATGGCTGCAAGCCAAGGGACCAGCGCGACGACGCTCCAGGCGGTGGCCAACGCGATGGTCAAGCTCCACAAGGAGCAGTTCGGGCGCGGCCCGACTCACGCGCGGGCGGACTTCGCGAACGACGACACGCTGATCTGCGTGCTCAACGACGTGCTGCTGCCGGCAGAGCGCAAGATGGTCGAGCTGGGCCACCGGGCGCGGGTCCGCGAGTCGCGCATCTCTTCCAGGCGGCCACCGAGACGGAGTTCGTCTCGGCGGTGCAGGAGATCCTCGACCGCAAGGTGCGTGCGTTCGCCAGCGGCGTCGATCGGGACGCCAACGTGGTGTTCGAGACCTTCTCCTTCGAGCCGAGCGAATCAGCCGGCAACGGCCGCGGCAGGCTGACGGCTTAGCCCGGGGCGGCCGCGCCTGCGGGCCGCGTGGCCGGGCGCCGCGCGAGGCCCAGGATCTTGGGCGTCGCGGGAGCCACGAGGATGCTGGGGCGGAAGTCGAAGCGATCGCAGCGCTCGACGTCGAAGCCTGCCCGCTCGATGGCCGCCAGCGTGTCACGGGCGGCGTGGCAGCCGCCGGCGAGCCGAGGCCACAGCGTCGCGTCGGCCGCGCGCTGGAAGCGTCCGAAGCCCGGCCGCGGCGAGAGGACGTGCTCGTAGAAGCGCAGCTCGCCACCGGGTTCGAGAACCCGCCGGAGCTCACGCAGCGTGGCGGCCTGATCGGGCACGCTGCAGAGCACGAGCGAGGTGACGGCCGCGTCGCAGCTCTCGTCGTCGACCGGGAGCGCAGCGGCGACGCCCTCGACGACCGTCACGCTGACTGCGGCGTGGGCGGCGGCCTCGCGGGCCCGCTGCCTCAGGAACGGCTCCGGCTCCACCGCGACGACCTCCGTCACGGTGTCGGGGTAGTGCTCGAAGTTCAGGCCGTTGCCGGCCCCCAGCTCGACGACCCGCCCGCGCAGACCCGCGAGCGCGCGCCGGCGGTGCTCGCGCTGCCCCGCGTCCTCCTCGCCGCGGCTGAGGCGGTCGAACACGCGGGCGAAGATCGGATGGCGCACCTCGCCGCTGCCCATGGCCCCGTGAAGCCTATGCGCAGTACGGCGATCAGCCGGCGAAGGGCGCGTAGCCGCGCCGCGGGAGGCGCACGTCGGCCACTTCGACCGGTGGCGCCCAGCGGGTGCAGCACGCCGTCACGAGCGCCGCGGCGCCGATGACCACGAACCAGGTCGCGGCCGCCTTGTCGCCGCTGAATCCGAGGACGAACGGCGCCAGCAGCGCGACGGCGCCGATCGCGAGATCGCCCGTACGGTGCGCACGCAGCTCGCCCGCCGCGGGGACGCGCAGGTCGCCCGGCAGCTGCCCGAG
>Ga0126307_10000551_pt1 | contig 24120 bp, 24 predicted proteins | sample Plot28_FD_89955 | JGI IMG/M metagenome (GOLD analysis project Ga0126307, IMG submission 89955) | Serpentine soil microbial communities from UC McLaughlin Reserve, CA, USA - Plot28 | ecosystem: Environmental > Terrestrial > Soil > Grasslands | place: USA: UC McLaughlin Reserve, Lake County... | reverse complement strand
TCCGTGGACCGTGACGACCTGCCCGACTACGGAGCCAGTGCGTTCGTAGGCGTGATCCGCTCGATCCGGCGGATGGCTCCGGGCTGCAAGGTCGAGGTCCTGACTCCCGACTTCCGCGGACAGGAGATGCCGCTCGCCAAGGTGATCGCCGAGCGGCCCGACGTCTTCAACCACAACGTCGAGACGGTGCCGCGCCTGTATCCGATGGCGCGCCGCGGCTCGGACTTCCTGCGCTCCGCCCGCGTCCTCCGCATGGCCAAGGAGATGGGTGGAAGCGAGGTGGTCACCAAGTCAGGCCTGATGGTCGGTCTGGGCGAGGAGTTCGACGAGATGGTCGAGGCCTTCTCGATCCTGCGCGACCACGGCGTTCAGGTGCTGACCGTCGGCCAGTACCTGCGCCCGACCGAGAAGCACCTCCCCGTCGACCGCTACTGGCACCCCGACGAGTTCGCGGCCCTGGAGAAGGCCGCGTGCGACCTGGGTTTCGCCTCGGTGGCGTCCGGCCCCCTGGTCCGCTCCAGCTACCACGCTGACGAGCAGCTGCCCGTCGCGGCCAGCGCTTAACGCTCCATCAGGCGGGTGCGCTGTCGCGCACCCTTGCCTAAGCGCAGCTTTCCCTGCAGTCACGTGTTTCGGGGGTCGTAGCCTCGAATTCATGCGTGCCCGCCTACGCACAACGACTCTTGCCCTGATTGCCGCAGCGCTCCTCCTGGCCCTCGCGGCTGGGCCGCTCGCGGGCGGCGCCTCGTCCCAGACGAGCGCCGCCGACGGCAAGAAGAGCCCCCTGGCCGGCAACGGGATGTGGATCTGGTACATGAGCCGCTCCTCGCACGGCAAGCTCGGCGCGATCGCCAAGAAGGCGCATGCGAACGGCATCGACACGGTCCTGATCAAGTCCGGCGACGGGACGGGCTATTGGAGCCAGTTCTCCACGAGGGTGGTGAACGGGTTGCACGCGCGCGGGCTGAACGTCTGCGCCTGGCAGTTCATCTACGGCAGCAAAGCCGGCAAGGAGGCGAAGGTGGGCGCCGCCGCGGTCGCGAAGGGAGCCGATTGCCTCGTCCTCGACGTGGAGGGCCAGTATGAGGGCAAGTATCCGCAGGCCTCCTACTTCATGTCGAGCCTGCGCTCGATGGTCGGCCCGGACTATCCGATCGGGCTCTCGAGCTTCCCCTACGTCGACTACCACCCGGCCCTGCCCTACTCGGTCTTTCTCGGACCGGGCGGCGCCCAGTACAACATCCCGCAGCTCTACTGGAAGGACATCGGGACCACCGTCGACACCGGCTACACCCACACCTGGGTGTGGAACCGCATCTACGGCCAGTCGATCGCACCGCTCGGTCAGGTCTACAGCCGGCCGAAGGCGGGACAGATCAAGCGCTTTCGCGCGCTGGCGATGTCGCACGGCTTCGAGGGGGTCAGCTGGTGGGATTGGCAGGAGGCCGGCAAGCGGCAGTGGAAGGCCATCAGCCAGCCCGTCTCGCCCGCCTCCGCCGGCCCGTATCCGAGCTATCCGTTCCTCCACACCGGCTCCAAGGGCGACTTCGTCGCGTGGGCGCAGCAGCTGCTCGCGGGTGGCGGCTACACGGTGCCGGTGAGCGGCTACTTCCAGAACTCCACTCGAGCGGCCGTGGTCGCGTTCCAACAGGCCAAGGGGCTGCCGATGACGGGCAACCTCGACCTGCCGACCTGGGGGCCGCTGCTGCAGAACACGCCGCTCGCCGTGCGCTGGACCAATGGGGGCGCGGTCGCCGCCGGCAAGTCAGGTCGGGTCGCCCTGCCGCCGCCGAAGTCGGCGAAGCTGCCCGCGGTCCGGGACGAGATCCCGCCGCCGCGTCTACGGCGCTAGCCGCTCGAGGACCGCGCCGTCGGCCGCCACCTTGAGCACGGTGGGAACCACGGCGACCCCATACTTGCGAGCCAGCTCCGGGCGCTCGCTCACATCGAGCTGAAGAAGCGGCTCGGGCTCGGGAGCCAGGCGGCGCTCCCAGTCCTGGCACTCCGAGCAGAGCGGGTGAGTGAACTCGACATACGCCGTCCCGCCACCTACCCCGTTCAGGTCGGCCGTATCGATGCGCCCGTGGTGCCGCGGCGAGATCCCGCGGATCCGAGCCGACAACCTGTAGATCTCACATCCGGTGCAGAACCCCGTCACGGCGGCGAGCAGGGCCAAGGCGGCCACCAGCGTGCCGAGGACGGTTCCGGCCGCCGGAGCGCCCAACCACCATGCAAGGGCCGCCGAGCCGAGGAAGGCGGCGCCCATCATGTTGGCGAGCCGGGGTGGCCGAGAGTCCTCGAGCTGCCCCTCGCCGAATCGCGGCTGGATCAGGACGAAGTAGGCGACGCAGGTCAGGCACCAGCGGCGTCCCAACGTGAGCCCCATCAGCAACTGCGCGCCCATGATCGCCCAGGCAAGCGGCCACCCGAAGATCGCGCCGAGCAGCGCGACAGTTCCGACCACGGCCTGGTTGAACCGAGGGGCGCGTTCGTCGATCACGTCTGTATCTCGCCACGGGTCCGCGGTGCGCATAAGACGGATCTTCCCCCAGGCGGCGTGACCTAGTCTTCGGCCGCCCCTTGCTGCCGCTGAAGGACAACAACCCGACCTCGCGGTTCCCGGTCGTGACGGTCGGCCTGATCGCCATCTGCGTCGCCGTCTTCATCTGGCAGCTCAACTTCCCAGAGAACGAGCGTCTCAGCGAGGCCGGGTTCGGGCACATAGACCAGAGCTCGCTCGAGTACGGAGCGATCCCCCATCGGATCACCCATCCGGGGACGGGAAACTGCGACATCGGGGCGGTCAGTGAGGTCGCGCCGGGTCAGTTCGAGGCGGGAGTCGTCTGCCCCGGCACCACGGACTTCGACGAGGCCGTGGCGCGCAGCCAGGCCAACCCGGGCGCCGACCTGGGGCCGTTCCAGATCGACCAGAAGCCGTGGTGGGTGACGGCGTTCACCTCGATGTTCATGCACGGCGGCTGGCTGCACATCATCGGCAACATGCTGTTCCTCTGGGTCTTCGGCAACAACATCGAGGACCGGATGGGGCGGGTGAAGTTCCTCCTCTTCTATCTGCTGGCGGGGCTGATCGCCGTCTACACGCAGGCCGTGATCGATCCGGGATCGACGGCGCCGACGATCGGCGCGAGCGGCGCGATCGCGGGGGTGCTCGGCGCGTACGCGCTGCTCTTCCCGCGTGCGAGGGTGCTGACGCTGATCTTCATCATCTTCTTCGTCACTCTGGTGGAGATACCGGCGTTGATCCTGCTGGCGCTCTGGTTCATTCTTCAGTTCGTCCCAGCCCTGGGGCAGGTCGCGGTCGGCTCAGGTGGCGATCAGGGAGTCGCCTATTTCGCGCACGTGGGCGGGTTCGTCTTCGGCCTTGCCGTGGCGGGGGCGATGCTCGCCGTGTTGCGAAGACGCCGTCCCGAACCGCGCTTACCCGCCTACTGAGCGATGGATCCCGATCTCCGAAACGCGCTGCTCCTGCTCGGCCTGATCTTCTGCGGGTTCTTCGCCGCGGTCACGATCTACGTGATCGTGGACACGGGGTTGCATCTGCGGACCTACGGGGACATCGGCGCGATCGGGCTCTACGGCGTCTCCCTGCTGGTCGTCGTGATGATCGGCGCCGGCCTGCTCGGCGCCCTGCGGAACCCGCCCGATGACTAGGCGGATCCTGTCGATCGTGGGGGTGGTGCTGGTCTTCGGGGTGGCCGGGGTGGTGGCAGTCGCGATCTGGCCCGAGCGGGCGGGGGAGGGAAGCTCGAACTCCGCCAGCGTCCAGACGAGGGCGCCGGACCCGCCGGCGGTGACGGTTCCGCCCGACATCAAGACGACGATCGCCATCTCCCGCTTCGCGCTGCTGCCGGTGACCGGGCCGCTGCCCGTCCACTACCGGTTCAAGCACCCTCCGGTCGCCGGGATCCTGTTCGACGTGAAGAGCGGTGCCGTGCTCTGGCAGCGGAACCCCCGGCTCAAGCACCCGATTGCCAGCCTGACGAAGATGATGACCGCGCTGCTGGTGGCCAACTCGGTCCGGCCAGGCGAGCACGTGCTGGTGAGCCGGAAGGCGGCGCAGACGCCGGGGTCGGCCACCGGCCTGCTGCAGCGCGGCGAGAAGGTGCCGCTCGAGCCGCTCCTGCAGGCGCTGATCATGATCTCAGCCAACGACGCCGCGGTGGCACTGGCGGAGCACGACGGCGGGACGGTGACGCGCTTCGTGAAGGAGATGAACCGGCAAGCGAAGTCGATGGGGCTTCAGTGCACTCACTACTCCACGCCGAATGGGCTGCGGGATCGCAACAACTACTCGTGCCCAGTCGATCTCGCCGAGCTGGCTCGCGCCGACCTGGCGAACCGGAGAATCGCCCAGATCGCCCAGACCCGCTACGCCAAGCCGCACTTCCCGATCAAGGGGAAGCGCCTCTATCTCTCCAACAACCACTACTTCCTGCAGCGCGGGCTGCCCGGTCTGCCGCAGGCGCAGGTCACCGGGCTGAAGACGGGGTTCACCGATCCGGCCGGCCGCTGCTATGTGACCACCGCGCGGATCGCCGGTCACCAGTTGGGGGTCGTCCTGATCCACTCGCCGGACCCGATCACCCAGGTTCCGGCGCTGCTGCGGGCGGGTTTCGAGGAGCAGGGCGTGGTGGCGCCGCCTCCAAAGCCACCCAAGGGCAAGCGACCGCCCGGCGGCTAGCGGCGGATGAGGTGGCACGCCCCAAGCCGTCCGATCCTCGCTTGCGTGGCGATCTGCGTCCTCATCCTGATCGCGGCCGCCGCTGATCTGGCCCACACCGACTCGCGGCTTCCAGACTTTCCCTCTCGCGACTGCCAGCCCGATCAGGCGAGCTGCTTCAACGCCCAGCTCAGCGAGAACGCGGCGCGTGAGCGGGCCGCCGAGCCGCTGCAGCGGGAGTACGACTCGCGGGCCTGGCTGTACGCGTTCGCGATCCTGGCAATTGCGGCTGTGGCGACCGCCTGGAGCATGCGCATCAACCCGCGCACCGAGTGGCCGCGGATCTTCACCAACCTGGGGGTGATCGGCGTCTGGCTCGGGATCGGGGTGATCGTGGTCCTGGTTGCGACCGATGGGAACGCGCTGGCGCCTCCGCCCGCGCCGATGCTGATGCTGCCGGTGGTGCTGCTGGTCGCGGCGGTCGCCGGGACGCTGATCGGGCGGTCCGAGGGCTGGGCGGTGCAGACCCACGCGGATCAGGTCAGGGGGCGGGTGCTGCCGGTCGGCAAGCTGGCCATCCACATCGGAACGGCCGGCGAGGCCAAGCGGACCAGGATGGAGGAACTGGCGCGGTGGCTCGCCAGCGCAGCGCTGATCCTGAGCGCGGTGACCTGCGTGCTCGCGCTGGTGTTCGTGCTGGCCCAGCCGGGTTGCGAGACCGGCGGTGGGCCGCCGGAGTGGACGGACCCGATCGACGCCGTGGCCGCCGTCGCGGCGATCGGCGGCATGGCGGCGGGGATCGGCGCGCTGATCCTGCGGAGGTGGATCGCGGCGCTGATCAGCCTGATCGTCTGCCCGGTCGCGCTGCTCCTCGTGCTGGTCAGCACCTGCGCGTTCTCCTGATCGCCATCCCATTTGCGATTCGGCAACCGGGGTATATGAGATTGCGGGCCGATGACCGGTGCTCTTCACATCCTGGCAATGCAGAACGGGCCGCAGGAGAAGGGCGGTGGACTGGGCCTGCCGATCGAGATACTCGGAGCCACGCTCTTGGCCTGTGCACTGCTCACCGCGACCGTGCTGTTGCTGTCGAGGTACAAGCGGCGCCGCGACGCGATGATCGTCAAGGAGTGGCAGGCCCGTCAGCGGATGCAGGAGCTCTGCCCGGACGGCTGGGCCGCGCGCATCGTCCTCTACGGCGACGGAGCGCCGATGCCCGACGACGCGCCGGCCGCCCAGGACCGCCATGTCTGCGTGGAGTGGACCGAGTACGAGCACGACGCGGCGGGCCACACGGACGTGGCGGTCGCGCGCCGGATGTGGTCGCGGACGATCACGGGCGCGCTCCGCGGGATGCTGGCCGACCGTGAGCTCGACGTCGAGCTGGAGAGGATCGAGAAGAAGGTGATCGAGGACACCTCGGAGGGCGGGGGGACCGGACCGCCGGCCACCGGGCCCCAGGGAGCACCGGGCCGTTAGCGGTAGATGATGGAGCCAGCCGGGCTCGAACCGGCGACCTCGTCCGTGCAAGGGACGCGCTCTCCCAACTGAGCTATGGCCCCGTGGGAGAACGATTGTAGGACGGGTCTGCGCAACCCCGTGAATGTCCCTGTGAGAGACTGGCCAGGCTGGGGCAAACCGTCCCGGCAGGGGTGATGGCCACCAAAGCCAAGACATCTCAGACTGGCGGACATCGGGAGGAGACCGATAAGTCGCCGACCGCCGTCGACGAGCACAAGGAGCGCAAGGCGGAGGCCGGCGAGACGAAGCCCGCGCAGCGCGCCGAGGTCTCGAACCTCGACATCGTCCGCTTCTACTTCGACCGCGCGGTCGAGCGCCTCGAGCTCGACGACGACATCCGCACCGTCTTCTGGACCCCCTACCGCGAGGTCACCGTCCAGATCCCGGTAAAGCTCTCCGACGACAAGGTCCACACCTTCTCCGGCTACCGGATCCAGCACAACGGCGCGCGAGGCCCCTACAAGGGCGGCATGCGGTACCACCCGGAGGTCGACGTCGACGAGGTTCGCGCCCTGGCCTCGCTGATGACCTGGAAGACCGCCGTGGCCAACATCCCCTTCGGCGGCGCCAAGGGTGGCGTCAACTGCCCCGCGGGAGACCTCACCCGGGACGAGCTTCAGAAGATCACGCGCTCATTCATGAGCAAGATCCAGAAGATCCTGGGGCCGACCCGCGACATCCCGGCACCCGACGTCAACACCAACGCCCAGGTGATGGCCTGGATGATGGACGAGTACGGCAAGCTCCACGGCCACACCCCCGCGATCTGCACCGGCAAGCCGATCGCTCTCGAGGGCTCCTACGGGCGCGAGCAGGCAACCGGCCGCGGCTGCATCTACATGTTCCGCGAGGCGGCGCCGCAGATCGGCCTGACGCCTGCGGAAAGCACCTTCGTCGTCCAGGGCTACGGCAACGTCGGCTCCTGGGCGGCCCGCATCCTCCAGCAGCTCGGCGCCAGGATGATCGGCACCTCAGACGCGTCCGGCGCCATCCACAGCGAGGGCGGAATCGACGCCGACGACCTCGCCGCCCACGTGCGCGAGGGCGGCAAGCTCACCGAGTTCCCAGGCGTCGACGTGATCAGTCCCGACGACCTCCTCGCCATCGAGTGCGACGTCCTGATCCCCGCGGCGCTCGGCGGCATGATCCACGAGCACAACGCCGACCGGATCAACACCAAGATGATCATCGAGGGCGCCAACAGCCCCACCACTCCGGTCGCCGACCGGATCCTCCACGACAACGGCGTTCACGTCATCCCGGACGTGATGGCCAACGCCGGCGGGGTCGTCTGCTCCTACTTCGAGTGGGTCCAGAACCTCCAGCACTTCCGCTGGTCCGAGCGAGAGGTCAACGACAAGCTCGGCGGCGTCATGCGGCGCGCCTATCGCGATGTCTCAGCCCGATCGAAGGAGGAGCGCATCTCCCTGCGCGAGGCCGCCTACCTGGTCGGGATCGAGAGGGTGGTCGAGGCGAGCCGCACCCGCGGCTATGTCTAGTCCTCGTCGAAGTCGAAGTCCTTCGGCGGGCCCTTCTCGAACCACAGGCCCTCCTCCCCCTCGTCCTCGTATGACTCCTCGGGGTCGGGCGCTCCGCCCTCGTAGACCTCCTGGTCCTCGAGCGCCGGCCTGACCTCGGTGCGCGGCTCCTCGGGGGGCGGTTCGGTCCCCGAGACCGGCTCCTCGGCATAGGGCTCCTCCTCCTCGAGGTAAGGAGCCTCCTCCTCGGCCGGGCCGAGCGCCTCGAAGTCGTCAGCAGGCGCCGCCGAAGGGGGCACCGGATCCTCATCGGTCTCGAAGTCATACAGCGCCGGGCCACCTGAGTCGGATTCAGGCTCCTCGGCGAAGGGCTCCGCTGCTGGCAGCGGCTCCTCGGAGGACGGCGCCTCGTCCACGGGATCGAGCGGCTCCTCGGGAGGCAGTGGCGGGAGCCCGCCGGTATCGCCCGGCGGCGGGTGCTCCTGCGTCGGCACGTCGACCCGGCCGCGGGCTCTGCCCGGAGGCTCCGGCCCGGTGTCGGGCGGGGGCGGCGGCGGATCGGGAGCCGAGCTTTCGGGCTCGGGCGGCAGCTCCGGCTCGGGCTCCTCGGGCTCGACCCGGGCCGGGGGCTCGGGCGGCGCCGCCGGCTCCACCGCATCCTCGGGCGGAGCGGGAGGCGGCGCGGCGGTGTCCTCCGGGAAAGGCTCCTCCTCGGCGATCAGGTCCTCGAGCGACTCGGAGGGCGACGAGGGCTCAACCTCCGCCTCGGGCTCCGGTTCGAAGGCAGGTTCCGGCTCTGGCTCGAGCTGGAAGTCGGGCTCGGGCTCCGGGGCAGGCTCGGACTCGGTGGAGCGCCGGTATCCCTCCAGCGGGTCCTCAAGGCTCTCCTGCCCCGGGATCTCATCCTGCCCGGGCAGCTCGGTCTGGCCGGGAATCTGGTCGATGCCCTCGGGGTGGCCGCTCGTCTCGATCGAGGCCTCCTCCGACGAGGGCTCAGACGGCCGGAGGGCCTCGGGCTCGACCAGGCGGGTCGGCTCCTCTCCGCCCGCATCGGGCTCGCTCAGTCCGCTCGGGGCCTCCAGGTCGCCCAGGCCGCTGGGGGCGTCCAAGTCGGGCAGGCCGCTCGGCTCATCGGACGGGGCCGCGGGGGCCCCGGCCTCGGCCGTGCCTCCGGACGCGACCTCGTTGAACAGCTCATTGGCTGCAAACGGATCCGGGCGATCGGTGGATCCGAACGCCTCGTCCTCGATCTCTCGCAGGTCGGCGTCGTGTGCGCCGTGCTTGCGCTTTAGATCGAGGTGTTCGCGAATCGCGTCGTCGAGTATTCCCATGATGCGCGGTCTGACCGCCTCGAGGGTCAAAGCTTAGGCGCTGCAGCTCACATGTGATAGCTCGATTGACGCCTGGATCCTGCAGACGAGCGACCAATTTGCGGGCCTTTACCCCTGAGGCCGCCGCTCAGGCGTCTGCCTGCGTCGCCCACGCGTGCGCGGGCCCTCGACGGTGCCCGCTCCGCTCCGCCCGACCGGCGCCGCACGCAGTTGATTCTTACCCGCCCGTTTCGCCCTGAGCAACGCCCGATCGGCGGCATCCACGAGCGATTCCAGGCCCTCGGCTGAATCAGGGATGGTCGCCACCCCCAGGCTGATCGTGACCCCCATCGACCCGCCCTCGCGCAGCGGCACCCGCGTCTCGCGCATCCGGTCGCCCAGGCGCTCGCCCACGATCAGCGCGCCCTCGCGGTCGGTCTCGACCAGGATGATCGCCAACTCGTCGCCCCCGTAACGGGCCGCGACGTCAATGGACCGGGTCGCCTCTCGAACCACCTCGCCGACCGCTTCGAGCACGAGGTCCCCCTGCAGGTGCCCCTCACGGTCATTGATCTTCTTGAAGTCGTCGACGTCGAGGATGATCAGCGAGATCGGGTGTCCGAATCGGGCCGCCCGTAAGACCTCGCGTTCCAGCGTCTCGGCCATGTGCCGGCGGTTCCAGAGCCCGGTCAGCGGATCCGTCACGGCCTGTGCCGCCACGCGCCGGTGCAGGCGGGTGAGGGTCCGCGCCAGTGCCCAGGCGAGAGCGACGGCGGCCGCGAGGAACCAGATCAGAATCGCCAGAGCCGGACGACCGATCCCGAGCACCCCGCCGGACTTGGGTGGCCCCAGCATGGTGAGCGTCAGGCCATCGCTCGGATCGAGCGTCGTCGCGTGAGCGCGGTACTCGGCGCCGCCGGCGCTGACGTCCGCGGTCTGGTCGGCCTCGAGCGTCTCCGGCGGAGGCTGCACCGTGGACGCGAGCGTCGCGCCGCCGCGGCGCAGGACCGCCTGCTGGGTGGTCAGACGCTGCACCTCGGCCGCATAGACATCCGCGGTCGTGGTGGACAGGCGCAGCGTTCCAACCGGCCGCGCCTGATCCGTCAGCCCGACTCTGGCGAAGGCGACGGCGCTGGACGACCCCGCCACGGCCATCGGGCGATTGGCGTTGTCGATGATCTCGACCGTCTCCACCCCCGGCCGAGCGGCGGCCTGCCGAGTGAACGCGCGCAGGGCCGGATCGTCGCTCGATCTCAGCGCCAGGGCGAGCTCCGGGTCACCGGCAAGTTGGCGCGCACGCACAGTGGCCGCGGAGGTCCGCTCGTTGTAGATCGCCACCGCGGTCTCGAGGCCGGCGGCGACCCGCGCATCCGCCTTACCCCGCTGAGAGTCGTCGCTGACGAAGAGCAGGATGCTGATCAGTGCCGCTGTGGGCACGATCGCGATCAACAGGAAAAAGAGCGCTAGGCGTCGTCCGAAGCTCATAGTCACGAGTATCCTTGCCATTGCCCCGCGGGCAGTTGCCGCGCGAGGCCCATATTTATCGGTATATCCCCCTCGGGGCTATAGCTCAGTTGGGAGAGCGCCTGGATCGCACCCAGGAGGTCGCCGGTTCGAGTCCGGCTAGCTCCACTTTTGAACGCGTCTTCGCAGATTGACCAGAGAATCGCCGAGCTCGGGGACTGGCGCGGGCAGACCCTGAGCAGGATGCGCGAGCTGATCAGGGAGGCGGACCCGGAGGTCGTCGAGGAGTGGAAGTGGGCGAAGGCGACCAGCCCGGGCACTCCCGTGTGGGAGCACGGCGGGATCATCTGCACCGGCGAGTCCTACAAGGACAAGGTGAAGCTGACCTTCGCCAAGGGCGCTTCGCTCAAGGATCCGGCAAAGCTCTTCAACTCGAGTCTCGAGGGGAACACAAGGCGCGCGATCGACATCCAGGAGGGCGAGGAGATCGACCCGGACGCGTTCAAGGAGCTCATCCGTGCCGCGGTGGCGCTCAATACGGCGTAGTCAGCGGCTGTAGGCGAGCTGCCACGTCCGCAGGTAGGCCTCGGCCGAGCGGAACAGCGAGCGCAGCTGCGACCCACCGCCGTGCTGCTGCATATCGGCGAGCAGGTCCGGGATCAGGCCGTAGTGCGCGACTCCATCGGTGTTGAGGTCGAACGTCCGGCTGCCGCTCTGCTCTCGCTGGAGTCGCACGTTGCAGTAGAGGGCCTTGAAGGGATAGTTGAGCGGGGTCTGGGCGGCATCGGCCCGCGGTCCCGGAAGCGATGAGAAGCCGCCCGTGTCGGTCCCGAGCCCAACGCCGAAGTAGCGGCCCTTGCTGCGATTTCCGCGCAGCTCGTCGATCTTGGCCGCCAGCGCCGTCGGCGAGTCCGCCCGTGCGGCGGCCATGCCGCCGAGCCGGTAGAGCAGCCTGAGCTGATTCGTGGTCCAGAACCCACCGGTCCCGGTGTGGCTCGAGACCAGCGGATAGCGGTTCCGGATCGCCATCTTCAGCACCGTCTCGCGCGCCCACTCGCTCATGTGATCCATCTCGATCAGCATGTGATTGGCCATCAGCCGCTTGATCAGGTAGGCGCCGAGCGGCGTCAGACCCTTCGCGTTGCACTGTGTCCCCGAGGGGTAGATCGGGAACGCCTCCTGCGCGATCGGCTTCGCCGCGGGGAAGTAGGTCGACAGGAAGCCCAGCTCGAAGGACGACAGGGTCCCCATCTCCTCCCCCTGCCCGGGCCGTGGGCAGGTGGCCGTCCGGAAGTAGTGACCGGTCTGGAAGCGCTCCAGCACGTTGATGAACGTGCCCCGCCCACCGCCCTCGATGGCCGCGCCTCCGAAGGCGTTGTCGGTCCAGTGCATCGGGAAGACGCTCCGCACCCCGAGTCTCCGCGCCTTGCGGATCCCACGGTCGATGTCCGCCCTGCTGCACTGCGGCACATCCATCTTCTCGCTGCAGCCGAACAGGTTCGACGACTCGATCCCGATCAGGACCGCCATCCGTCCCCGCTCGATCACGCGTCGCGCCTGGCGTGGGTTGTAGACCAGGCGGAACCAGCCCCTGCCCGGGCCACCGGCCTGCGCGTCGACGTATGCCTGCAGCTGCCTAAGCATGTCGACCTGCTGGCGCACGGCCTCGGTCTCGTCGCAAGAGTGACGATGGACCGGCTCGATCTCGCAGATCGACTGGTCCTCGACCGTCTGCGCGACCACCAGGCGCTCGCCGGACATCCAGGCTCGCTTCAGCCAGGCGTTGTAGACCTGCTGATGGGTGATCGTGCCGTGAACGGGCCACCCGGCAAACGTCGGCCAGCCATGTGTGTCGTGAGTCCCGAAGGGCAGACCGGTGCGCAGGAGGTTGCCCGTGATGTCGAGGCTCCCGTCGGCTCCGTGATCCTCGGCGTCGTGTCCGAGGGCCTCGGAGATCCCGTAGGGATCAAACGGCTTGCCCGAGAGGACCGCGCCCCCGGCACGCTGGTTCGCCGTGATGTGCAGGTGCATGTCCGCGAAGCCGACGACGTTGCCCTTCTTGTCGGTCCCACGCAGCGGCCTGCCGGTCGCGCCCGCGTCCGCCTCGGGAAACGGGGAGCAGTCGCGGGCGCGGATGAGCCGGAACGTCCGCCCGCTGTCGCGTGCTCCGGCGCCGACCAATGAGACCTCACCGCTGGGCGAGACCGCCAGCTGCCGGCCATCCGCGGAGAACGAGACGGCGACCCTGTTTCCCTTGACCCGCCTGACCCCCCACTCCGTCGATGGCCCTGGCGTCTCCTTGCGCCGGATGGCCCCGTCCGCCCCCACCCCGAGCAGGCGCCCGCCCTGGTCCTGGGGCAGAAAGCTGCTCAGCGTCGCGGGCTTCCAGAAGACGCCCGTGGCGCTTTGGTCGGCGCGATAGGTCTCCTCCACCGGCCCGAGGAAGCCTCCGGTCACGACGGATTGCAGAGCGACGCAGGCATTGGCAAGCGTGGGGCCGAGCGGATGCTTCTTCGGCTTCGCCGTCGCGGCGGCGGGTAGCGACGCGGCCAGGGCCACGGCGACCGCCAGACCTCCTGTCAGCAGCCGGCGCACGAGACCCACAGAACCTACACCCGCGCGGCCGCCACTAGAGTCGGGCGGGTGAAGACCGTGACGATCGAGACCCCGACCGGGCCGGCGCGAGCCCATCTGCATCCCGCCGACGCTGCCAGGGGCGCCGTGATGCTCGGCCACGGCGCGGGAGCGGGAATCGACGGCCCCGACCTCGTCGCCGCAACCGAGGCAGCGGTCGACGCCGACTTCTCGGTCGCGTTGGTCGAGCAGCCCTACCGCGTCGCCGGCCGACGCTCGCCGGCCCCCGCCAAGCGCCTCGACGAGGCCTGGATCACGGTGATCGAGCACCTACGGGAGCAGGAGCTGAGCGACCTTCCGCTGATCGCCGGTGGCCGTTCGCTCGGTGCGAGAGTCGCGTGCGGCACGCTCCCGGAGACCGGCGCCATCGCGGTGCTCTGCCTCGCGTTTCCTCTCCTTCCACCCCGCCGCGGCGACAAGCCTCCGCAGAGCCGGCTCCCGGAGCTGGAGGCGGTCACGGTCCCCGTGCTGATCGTCCAGGGCGAGAACGACCGCTTCGGAATGCCTCCCGAGGCTCCCAACCGGCAGGTGGTCAAGGTCCAAGGGGACCACGGGCTCAAGTCCGATAGCGACGCGATCGCGGCCGCGGTCGGCGGATGGCTCTCCGGACTCGACCTCTAGGCGTGAAGCTCCGCCAGGCGCTCAGCCTCAGCCGCCAGCTCGCGCTTGGCTGAGGCGTCCAGGCGCCCAAAAGGCCTCGTCTTCACCTTCCCCTTCTCGTAGCTCCAGGTCCCCGCGACCCGCCCGTTGACGAGGAAGGTGGGCACCGACTGGGGCGTGCGAGTGTTGAAGACCTTCGGCCTGTGCTCCTCTGGGAGGACGCCGGTCCGGCGGCAGTGCGTGAGCAGCATCGCGTCCCAGGTGCCGAGGAAGCGCGCGGGCGCGGGCGTCTCGGGATCGGGCAGAGGCACTCGGGGCAGGTCAAGCAAGGTCTCGCCGGACTCGGACTCGAACGAGCGGAGCTTCATCGAATCGGTCACCGGCTTCACCCGCCTCGGCTGGAGGCCCGACCAGTTCGCGATGTCGGCGACCGGGGCCGGCCCGAAGCCGGTCAGGTAGCGCCGGACCAGTAGCTCGATGCCCGCTCGCTCGTCGATCTTCTTCGGCGGCTTCCCCAGCCAGTGGTCCGCCGCCGCGTAAAGGTCGGCTCTCCGGCGCTCCCAGGTCCCCGACGGCGGCACCCTGACCAGGTCGAGCCAGATGTTCACTCCGTTCGTAACGACGCTGTCGGAGCCGAGCAGCTCGTGGATCTCCTTGCGGCCCATCGTCCCTTCGCCCAGACGCCCCCGAAGCTTCTTGGCGGCCGCCGACAATTGCCCGGCGCTGTAGTCCTTGCGGTAGGAGGCACTGGTCCAGGCCTCGCGCCGCCCTCGCCGCACGCCGATCGCGATCGGCCAGTAGTCCGCTTTCGAAACCAGGTGGATCGTCGCCCGCATCAGCGTGCCCTGCGCCACGCTGCGCCTCTCCAACGCCCGATCGAGCTGCTCACGCTCGAATCCCTCCAGCCGCGACCAGATCCCGATGTACATCGACGGCGCGTACTGAGCCTGCAGCGTGCCCATCCGCTCGAGGAGCTTGGGGATGGATGCCCCGGAGCGCTCCAGCAGCATCTGCCGGGCGAGCAGCGCCCGGTTCAGCTCCTGCTCTGTGAGCGTCCGCGCCTCAGCCACGCCGAAAAGCTAACGCGGCGAGATCGCGTAGCCCTTGTCGCGGCACTTCGGCTGGATCTGCACCGCGAGGGGCTCGGAGTTCGCGGCCGGACTCAGGCAGAAAGCCCGGGCGCTGTCGCCGCAGATGTCCGAGGTGCCCCCACCCATCGTGCTCGGCATCTCGGCGCGAATGCAGCCGGCCGGCAGTGGGGATCCACTCGTGCCGTTCTCCTTCGTTGCGATCGCAACGACCACTGTGGCGATCGCCGCCGCTCCGAGCAGCCCGGCGATGATGCGCACGAGCAGGCGCTCGCGAGGCGTCGTCTCGCGCAGAGGGGTGTTGAGACGGGCCCAATGGCCTTGCATCGGCACAAATCCCAGTCTAGATCCGGCATTTCCAGGCGTGGTTCGACCGAGTGTCGAGATCCGAGGAGGGGATTTCCACCGTTTGGAGGTAGGAGACGGACTCCCCGATCGGCACCCTGCAGCGTGGCTTTACCCGTCTGGGCGTCGCTCGACGGCCTGACAGGCATCGCCAACGCTCGCAAATCCAAAGAAAGGAGAAGGCAGAACTCATGCCTACGTGGGTGCCTTATCCCGAGTTTGTGAACCCTGGCGACAATGCCTGGCAGCTCACCGCGGCGACGCTCGTCGGTCTGATGAGTGTGCCCGGTCTCGCCGTGCTGTACGGCGGCGTGATGCAGAAGCGCTGGTCGGTGAACTCGATGATGATGGCCTTCGTCGCGTTCGCCCTGGTGCTCGTCGTCTGGGTTCTCTACGGGTTCAAGATGGCTTTCGGCAGCCCTCTGCACATCTTCGGGGCCGACAGCGGGTTCTTCAGCGCCATGTGGGGAACGCCCGCCTCGGTTCTGGGGACGAGTGCCGAGCAGGCCCAGGCTGCAGTCCCGTCGATTACCACCGGGCCAGCGTTCAATTTCAGCCAACCAACGCTGGTCTATTTCCAGCTCGTATTCGCAGCGATCACCCCGATCCTGATGCTCGGATCGGTCCTCGGCCGGATCAACTTCCGCGCCTGGATTCCGTTCGTGATCCTCTGGTCGAGCCTGGTCTACACCGTCAACGCCTTCCTGATCTGGGGCGGCGGTTGGTGGGCCGCGCACGGTGCGCTCGACTACTCGGGCGGTTACGTCATCCACCTCGCGGCCGGGGTCTCCGGCTTCGTGGCGGCCGCCGTGATCGGTCCGCGTCTCCAGCGTGACCGCGAGATCGATGCTCCGAACAACCTGTTGATGGTTGCGACGGGCGCCGGGCTGCTGTGGATGGGCTGGAACGGGTTCAACGGCGGCGACATGTACTACGCCGGCGCCAATGCGTCGGCCGCCGTCCTCAACACGAACCTGGCGTGCGCCGTCGCATTCCTGTCCTGGGTTGCCCTGGACTACGCGACCGGACACAAGCCCAGCCTGATCTCGAGCGTCAACGGGATGATCACCGGACTGGTGGTGATCACGCCCTGCGCCGGATTCGTGAACGGCTGGGGCGCGCTCTGCATCGGGTTGATCGGCGGAGTGATCTGTTACTTCGCGCTCAACTACCTGAGCCGCGTGCGGCCGTTCCGCAACGTCGACGACACCCTGGGCGTGATCTACACCCACGGTTTCGCCGGACTGGCCGGCGGGCTACTGCTCGGCTTCTTCGCCGACCCGAACATGGTCGTGTACGCGGCCACGGGCGGCGGCGCCACGGATCTGCCCGGTCTCGCGGGCATTTTCAACGGCGGCAACGCCGAGCTGTTCAAGGACGAGCTCGTTACCGGGCTCTGGGTAGTCGGGTTCTCGGCGATCGGCACGTTCATCCTGCTGAAGATCATCGGGTTGTTCGTGTCGCTCCGGATGGACGAGGCCGACATGGAGGAAGGCGACATCGCTGTCCACGGACACGAGGTCTACCCCTCGGACGTCCCGTCGCTGGCGTACCCGTCGGGAGCGCAGAGCTAGGCGCAAGCCGGCTGCAATTCCGACGCTGTCCTACGACCGCCCCCGCCGCAAGGTGGGGGCGGTCGTCTTCGTGCGGTGCCTCTACAGCTGGTACTGGCGGGCGGTGTCCTGGAGGAGATCCAGCATCGCCGCCGCTGCGGGCAGCGAGACGCCGGCGCCGCGCGTGGCCGCGACGACATGCCGTACCGGGGCGGGATCAAGCTCCGTGACGGCGGTGTCGTAGCTCACGGTCTGAGAAAGCGCGAGCTCGGGAATCAGCGCCACGCCAACGCCCGCCGCGACCAGGCCCTGAACCGTCAGGTAGTCGTCGCTCTCGAAGGAGACCCTGGGCTCGAACCCGGCCGCTCGACAGATGCGCACCACATGACGCGCGCAGGCGCTCGCCTCCGAGGTCTGCACCCAGGCCTCGTCGGAGAGATCCTCCAGCGTGATGCGGTCCCTGTCCGCAAGGCGGTGACCCTTCGGCAGGGCGAGCTTCATCGGATCCTCGAACAGAGGCGTGCTGCGCAGCCCGGGGCCGGGGCCGCCCGTCCCGTCGAACTCGAAGATCAAGGCGAGATCGAATTCGCCGTCGCGCAGCCGCGGAGTGAGCTCCTCGGGCTCGCCCTCGATCAGGCTCAGGGTGACCTCCGGGTACGCCGAGCGGAAGGCGGCGATCGCGAGTGGCATCAGGGTTGCGCCGGCGGTCGGGAACGAGGCCATGCGCAGCTCGCCCCCCTCAACCCCGGCGATCGCACCCAGCTCCGCCTCGGCGGCGTCGAGCTGGCTCAGGATCCGCACACCGTGCTCGTTCAGCCGCTCCCCGGCAGTGGTCGGGCGCACGCCACGCCGGTCGCGCTCGAGCAGCGGAATGCCCGCCTCGGCCTCAAGGGTGGCAATCGCCTGCGAGACCGCGGATTGGGTGTAGTTGAGCGAGCTCGCCGCCTCGGAGAACGAGCCCTGCGCGAGGACCTCTCGGAGCACCCTGAGCCGCTGTACGTTCAGCATTAGCACTCCTAATTCTAGAGATCAGCAAGAGTACTTGTGCTAATGGCAGGACGTGGGCACCATGACAACGAACTTCGAATCGCACCCGACTTCGAACCCAGGAGAAGACGCGAAATGGCCAAGATCATCGTTTCCTACGACGGCACCGACAACGACCGCGACGCGCTCTCCCTCGGCGGGGCGCTCGGCGAGCTGGACGGCGAGGTCTCACTCGCCTACGTCCGGCACACGCAGCAGCCGGATCAGGCCCGTGAGACGCTGGAGGAGAGGGAGGCCGAGAAGCTGCTCGCCCGCGGCGCTGATGCACTCGGCGACGAGAAGATCCCGCAGCACGTGGTCGTCCACGCCTCGACCGGCGCCGGTCTCTGGGAGCTGGCGGAGAGTGAGAGGGCAGACCTCGTCGTCTTCGGCTCCGACTACCGGACGGCCGAGGGCGCGGTCATGCCCGGTACCTCCGCTCAGCGGATGCTGACCGGCGGACCGGTCGCCGTCGCGATCGCCCCGGCGGGCTACCGGAACCGCGACCACGAAATCAAGAGCGTCGGCGTGCTGGTCGAGGACGACGGGGACGGCAGCGCGGTCGAGACCGCGAAGAGCCTGGCCGGCGCCCTCGGCGTCAACATCGTCGAGCGTCACACCGAGGCCGACCTGATCGTCGTCGGATCCTCGCCCGCGTCGCCCAAGGGCCACGTCAACCTGAGCGCTCGTGCCGGCTACGCGATCGAGATCTCGAACGCGCCCGTGATCGCGGTCGCCCGCGGCACGGAGGTCAGCTTCTCGAAGCCCGGCATCGTCAAGAGGGTCGCGGCGAAGGTCAGCGAATAAGTCGGTCCGCCAGCGCGCGGAGCGACGTTTCGTCGTCCGGCACCAGCCGAATGACGTCGATGCCCGCGAGCTGGGCGGGGATGGGGTTGTCTCCCAGCTGCGCGACCACGGCGCGGGGGCCGAGCGCGCCACGCGCCAAACCCGCATCGAAGAGCCAGGAGGCCGTGGGCTCGGCGCCCTCCGTGACGAGCACAGCTGCATAGCCCGGCCCGGATTCGGCCTTTGCCGGGCTCAGGATGCGGCCGCGCAGCTCCGCCCAGGGCGCGGTTTCCAGCTCCAGCCGATCGAGCATGCGAGCGATCTCGCCCCGGGCCGCGTCGGCCTCCGCGAGCACCGCGACTACGGGCTTCGTCGGGCCCGTGGCGGCGTCGATCAGCTGCCTGGTGACGTTCTCCGCACTGCGCTCGGCGTTCGACCATCCCCTCCCCATCGAGAGATCGGTGCCCGCCAGCTCGGGCCCCTCGAGGACGATCAGCTTGCAATCCCGCGGCTCCCATTCCTTGTCCCCGAGATAGATCGGGCGCCCGCGTATCCACGGATCGATGACCGTGCTTCGGAGCGCCACCTCCTCGAGATTGAACGCTCGCGCCCGCTGCCGGAAACCGCTCGAGATCTCGACGTGAAATGGCACTGCCTCGATGCTATGGCGCGCTCAATACCCTTGCTCTGATGAGAATCGACGAAATGCTCTCCTCGACCCGGCCGGTCTTCTCGGTCGAGTTCTTCCCTCCCAAGACGGAGGAGGGCCGTCAGACCCTGTTCGAGACCGTCGAGGTGCTGCGCAGGCTCGATCCGCACTTCTTCTCGGTCACCTACGGGGCGGGCGGCGCCACGCGGGAGGGCACCCTCGACACCACCCGGGCGATCCGCGACCAGTACGACTCCGAGGCGATGGCGCATCTGAGTTGCGTAGGCGAGACGACCGAGAGCCTGCGCGGGATGATCGACCGCATCGCCGACGCGGGGATCGAGAACATCCTCGCTCTGCGGGGCGATCCGCCGCGAGGGCAAAAGGACTTCGAGCAGCCGGAGGGAGGCCTGGGGAGCGCCTCCGACCTGGCCGCGCTGATCCACAAGACGCATCCCGAGATCGCGATCGGAGGGGCCTGCTTTCCCGAGGTCCATCCCGAGGCGGCCAGCCTCGAAGCCGACCTCGCCTATCTGAAGACCAAAGTCGACAACGGCGTCAGCTTCCTGATCACGCAGCTCTTCTTCGACAACCAGCTCTACTTCGACTTCGTGCCCGCCGCGCGGGCCGCCGGCATCGACGTGCCGATCATCCCGGGCGTGATGCCGATGACCGGCTTCAGGCAGATTGCGCGGATCTCCGAGCTCTGCGAGGCGACGATCCCGGATCCGCTCGCCTCGGCGATGGAGGCGCTCGAGGGCGACGAGCGCGCCGAGTTCGAGCTGGGCGTCGCCTACGCGACGCAGCAGTGCGCCGACCTGCTGCGCCGGGGCGCCCCTGGTCTCCACCTGTACGCGCTGAACCGCTGGCCGGCCGCCCGGGCGATCCTGGGCGCGCTGCACGCATCCAGGCCGTGGGAGGAGCGAGAGCCCGCGGCCGCCGCCGGAGCCACCTGAGGCTCCGCTTACACTCCATCGCCGCGATGCCCGAATTCGACTACAACGGTCACACGATCTCCTACGACGAGTACGGAGAGGGCGACCGGCCGCTGATCCTGATTCACGGCCTGCTGATGAGCCGCCGGATGTTCGACCGGCTCGGCCCCGAGATGGCCGCACGCGGCAACCGGGTCATCACGGTCGACCTGCTCGGCCATGGCCGCTCGGATCGCCCGGAGCAGATGTCCAACTACTCGATGACCTTCTTCGCCAGGCAGGTCGAGGCCCTGATGGACCAGCTGGGAATCGACAAGGCCGTGGTCGGCGGGACGTCGCTGGGGGCGAACGCCACGCTCGAGCTGAACTTTCTCTCGCCCGACCGGGTGCGGGCGATGATGATCGAGATGCCGGTGCTCGACAATGCGCTGCTCGCCGCGGCGGTGATCTTCACTCCGATCATGATCGGACTGCGGATCGGTGAGCCGCTGCTCAGGCGCCTGGCATCCCTCGCGCGCAGAATCCCTCGGACCAACCCACTGGTGGATATGGGCCTCGACATGCTTCGGCAGGACCCAGCGCCCTCCTCAGCTGTCCTGGAGGGCCTGTTCCTCGGGTCCTCGGCGCCCCACCACCAGTTCCGGATCGAGATGAGCCAGCCGACGCTGGTGATCGGCCACCATGCCGATCCGCTTCACCCGTTCTCGGACTCGGGGATGCTGGCCGAGGAACTGCCCAACTCCCGGCTGATCGAGGCGAACTCGATTCTCGAGTGGCGGCTCTCGCCTGAGCGGCTCGATGCGGAGCTCGCCAATTTCCTCGACGACGTCTGGGGCCGGCCTGAAGCGGCCGCCACAAAAATCGCCGCCGAGGCTCCGGGAGACGCGCTAAGCGAAGCTTGAACAGCCTCCGCTAGCCTCTTCGCCCTCTGATGGCCAGCCGCAAGGAAGAGAAGGAGCGACTCCGCGCCCAGCGGCTCGCCGCCGAGCGGGCGGCGCAATCCGGCGGGCGTCACCGCTTGATGGCCGGCTACGTGGTCGCTGGGATCCTCACGGTGGCCGTGGTCGCGGGGCTGGTCGCGGTGATCGCGAGTGGTGGCGGCGGAGACGGCGGAGTGGATTTCTGCTCCAACGCCCACATCAAGAACTCCGGCGGGACGAGCAGGGACCTGGAGCCCGACTGCCGCGAGGGCACCACGCCCCCGCCCCTCCAGTTCGCTGACCTCGAGGTCTCCGCCGAGAAGGCGGGCTGCGAGGTCAAGCTCGACCTGCCGGACGAGGGCAGCACCCACGTCCCGAACTCGACCGCCGTGAAGTACGGCACGGTGCCGCCGACCTCCGGCAATCACAACCCGGTGCCGATCAACGATGGCGCCTACGAGACGCCCGTCACCAGCGACACGAGCAAGGCGACCAACATCCGCAACGAGGTCCACGCGATGGAGCACGGACGGATCGAGATCCACTACAAGCCGACCCTGCCCGAGGAGCAGCAGCTGGCGCTGAAGGGCGTCTTCGACGCCGACCCCGACGGCATGCTGATGTTCCCCGATCCGGACATGCCGTACGACGTCGCCGTCACGGCCTGGACCAACGAGGTCGTCTGCCCGACCTACAACCCGACGGTCCTCGACGTGGTCCGGAACTTCCGCGACACCTATCGCGGCAACGGGCCGGAGCAGGGCTTCCCGATCAATCTGCCGTAGCTTCGCCGGGACAGAAACCCGGCGGGCCGCGATGTGTTCGGGGGTCAGCGTGCGCAAACGGCTGCTGATGGGTGTCTCCTTGGGGCTGGTCACGACCCTCGCCTGGGTCGCGGCTCCCGCGATCTCCCTGCGCCCGTACACGCCGGGCGCCGTGGACTTCGAGCACACCATTCCCGCCGCGAAGCGGATGGCCCCGACGGCGATCGCTTCAGCCCGCTCAGGACATCCGAAGGAGGCTGTTCCGCGCTGGATCTCTCCGCCGGTGGAGGCTCCGCATCGTTTCGACCTGGTCGGGGTGGCGCGCGAGCTGCGATCCATTCAGATCCGGGTTCGGGACAACGGCGGCCGCTGGAGCAACTGGGTGGACCAGGAGGACGGGACGCCGATCTACGTGGGGGGCGCCGATCAGGCGCAGGTCCGCGCTTCGTTCAGGCCGCGGGGGAGCCTTCACTTCGTGAACGTCTCCGGCACCTCCGGGAGCTTCGCGGACCGGCTCGTCAACTCCGCCCGGCGGGCGATCAACACCGCCGTCATCTCCGTCGCCTCGACGCCCGTCGCGGAGGCGCTGAAGCTGTCCCCCAAGCCCCACGTGGTCAGCCGGGCTGCCTGGGGAGCCGACCTCGCCAGCGGCGGGTGTCCGCCCCGCGGCCCCGCCGAGTACGGGACGGTGCAGGCCGCCGTGATCCATCACACGGTGAACGCCAACGACTACACGCCCGAGGTGGCTCCGTCAATCGTCCTCGGGATCTGCCGCTTCCACGTCTACGGCAACGGCTGGAACGACATCGGCTACAACGCGCTCGTCGACCGCTACGGGACGCTGTACGAGGGGCGCGCGGGGAACCTGAAGCGGCCGGTCGTGGCGGCACACGCACAGGGCTTCAACTCGCAGACGACCTCAATCGCATCGGTCGGCGACCACACCTCCGAGGCCCCGATACCGCAGGCGCAGCGCTCGATCATCCAGTTCCTCGCCTGGAAGATGGGCATCAACCACGCCACCCCGGCGACCGGGACCGTCCAGCTCACCTCCGCCGGCGGGTCAGAGAGCCGCTACCCGGCGGGGACGGTCGTCACCGTGCCGCGCGTCCTGGGCCACACGACCCTCGGCCTGACGGCCTGTCCCGGCGGGGCGATGATCCCACTGGTCCCGCGGCTCCAGGCGGCGGTCCAGAAGCGAATCAAGCACTTCAACAAGAAGCACCGGAAAAAGAAGAAGCGGACCGCTCAGGTCCGGTAGGCCGGGAAGAACCCCTCCGTGGCCGGCTCCGACTTCGCGACCAGCTCCTCGTAGGCCGCGGGGTCGCAGACCAGCTCGTGGGTGTGGAAGGGCGCCTCACCGTTCGCGAAGCCACGCTTGAAGTCGTCCAGTGAGTCGCCCGGCCTGAGGCCACCGCCGAGGCTGACCGGCATGCCGAGCTCGGTGCCCAGCGAGATCATCGCTGCGAACAGGTTCTTCATCGGCGAGTCGCCGAGCGCCTCGTCCGCGGTGCCGCCCAAGTAGTAGTGGAGATAGCCGTCGCTGGCGACCGCGATCGCGCCCGCCAGCCCCGCGCCCTCGCGAGAACCGAGCACGAGCCAGCTCCTCTCGCTGCGCAGCAGGGACTCGAAGTATTTGCTCGGATAGAGGTAGCGATCGGCGGCGCCGGTGCGCGCCATGGTCTCCGCATAGGCGCGCTCGAACGCCGACCGGGCGGAGGGGTCGGCCTCCGGGCCGCCGATCGGCTGGACGTCCCAGCCGCGGCGCTCATTGCGGCGGATCTGCTCGCGCAGACGCTTGCGGACGCCGGAGTCGCCGTCGGCGATGTGGACGTGGTTGCGGAGCGTCCCTCCGGAGACGCAGGCCTCTCCGATCCGGTCACGGACGAAGGCGCTGACCAGGCCCGTCTCGGACCAGTCGATTCCGCCGGGGTCGATCGGCTCGCCGTAGGCGCCGGAGGCCCCTGGATAGCCGTACGGCGAGATCGCGTCGATGCGCTCGCCTCCCTCGATGGAGCGGACGATCGCGGGCAGCCGCAGCGCTCCGTCCCCGACCTCGATGGTGTGCGTCGCCCCCTCGGCCTCGAGGAATGCGGGGGAGCGGAAGAAGTTCTCGGCCTCGGCGGCGGCCGCGCCGCCGTCCGCGATCAGCGTGGCCTTCACTCTTCGGGCGGGTCGGGCAGATCCTCGCGAAAGCCGCCCCAGAGCTCGACGTCGAGCAGCTCGTCCCCGTGGCGGACCTGCTTGCGGAGGACGCCCTCCTGCTGCCAGCCGTTGTAGATCACGGCCTTCTTGGCCGCCTCGTTGGTCGCCGGGATCCGGCCGTAGACCTTGTGGGCTCCGAACTCCTCGAAGGCCTTCAGGTT
>Ga0126307_10000550_pt1 | contig 24159 bp, 28 predicted proteins | sample Plot28_FD_89955 | JGI IMG/M metagenome (GOLD analysis project Ga0126307, IMG submission 89955) | Serpentine soil microbial communities from UC McLaughlin Reserve, CA, USA - Plot28 | ecosystem: Environmental > Terrestrial > Soil > Grasslands | place: USA: UC McLaughlin Reserve, Lake County... | reverse complement strand
GTCGGGGCCAGCGGCCAGGGCGGCGTCCTGGTCCGCGTCGATCCGGCGGAGTCGGCCGCCCTCGTCGCCACCACGAGCGCCCGCCCCATGGAGATGCGCGGCCGGCAGCTGCCGGGCTGGCTGCGAGTCGCCCCTGACGACGTTCGGACCGAACCCGAGCTCGCCAGGTGGGTGGAGGTCGGCACCAGCTACGCTCGTTCGCTCCCGGCAAAGCAATAGACCGGCGGCACTCGCCCCTTGATGACCAAGCCTGAGCGGCTGCGCCGCCAGCTCAGCCAGAGGGAAGCGCTGGCGCGGCCGCCGCCGGGCCGGCCCGGTGGCCGGCGACGGCCCGCTTGACGTCCTCGTCGACCAGGTCGGCGTTGAGGGCGATCGCCGCGGCCGACCCTTGGCCGGCTGCGCTGATGACCTGGGCGCGGGGATCGGCGGCGTTGCCCGCGACCCAGACGCCGGCGACGCTGGTCCGCCCCGCCGGATCGTGGACCACCCAGCCGGTCTCATCCACCGCGCAGCCCAGGCCGGTGAGCAGGTCGGCGTTGGGGACGAAGCGCGGGCGTACGAACACCGCCGCGCGAGCGATCACGGTGCCGCCATCCAGCTCGACGCCTTGCAGCTGGTCGTTGTCGACCACGAGCCGCGCGACGGTGCCCTCGACGATGCGGACGCCACGGGCGTTCAGGTGTTCGTGCTGCTCCGGGCCGACGGCGCCGGTGTGTGGGAACAGGATGACGTCGGGCGACCACTGCCGCACCAGCAGCGCATGCTGGACAGCCTCAGGCGTGCCTCCCAGCACGCCGAGGGGCCGGTCGCGGACCTCGTAGCCATGGCAGTACGGGCAGTGCAGCAGGTCCCGCCCCCATCGTTCCCGGACGCCGGGAACATCTGGCAGCTCGTCACGCAGTCCGGTGGCCACCAGGATCCGGCGGGCTCGCAGTGGCGAGGCGCCGGCGAGCCAGATGTGGAAGCCGGGCTTCACGCCGACCACGGTGCCGTCGATCAGGCGGCCGCCGTAGCCGGACACCTCGGCCCTGCCTGCCGCCAGCAGGTCGCGTGGGGCCATGCCATCGCGGGACAGGAAGCCGTGCAGGTGCGCGGCCGGCGCGTTGCGTGGCCCGCCGGCATCGACCACGACCACCGTGCGCCGGGCCCGGAGCAGCACCAGGGCCGCACTCAGGCCGGCAGCGCCGCCGCCGACCACCGCGACGTCGTAGTCCTTCATGCCCTCAGCCTCATGGCGCCTCGACGACCACCTTGGCGCTGGCGTGGCCTTGTTCCAGGTAGGCGATGGCGGCGGGGAGGTCGGTGAACCGGTAGCGCCGGTCGATCCGCGGGCGGAGCTTGCCCGTCTCGATCAGCGCCGACAGCCGCTCCAGGTCGTCGGTGGTGACGTGCGCCTGGACCTGGGCGATGTCCTTGCCGCCGCGCAGCGACACGGCCAGCAGCCTGCCCACGCTGGTGAAGCCGGTGACCGCCGCCTTGCCGCCCTCGGCCAGCGCCCCTCTGAGCTCGCCCACCGACCGGTTCCCGACCGTGTCCAGGATCCGGTCATAGCGCCGCCCGCCGGCGAGGGCGTCGGTGGTGGTGTAGTCGATGAGGTGGTCGGCGCCCAGGGAGCGGACCAGCTCCAGGTTCGGGGTGCTGGTCACGGCGGTCACCTCGGCCCCGGCGGCCTTGGCGAGCTGGACCGCAAAGCTCCCCACCCCGCCGCTGGCCCCGTTGATCAGGACCCGCTGGGCGGGCTGGAGGGCGCCGTGGCGGCCAAGGCCCTGGAGGGCGGTGACCCCTGCCATCGGCACGGCGGCCGCCTCCTCGAACGACAGGCTGGGCGGCTTTGACGCCATGGCGGCCACCGGCACCGACACGTAGTCGGCAAAGCCGCCGTAGCCGTGGTCCAGGAGGTTGGCGTAGACCTCGTCGCCGGGCTGGACGCCGCTGATGTCGCGGCCGACCGTCTCGACCTGCCCGGCGATGTCGACGCCGAGGGTCTGGTGCTTGGGTCGCAGCAGCCCCAGGGTGGCGCGGGAGAACAGGGGCTTGCCCCGCAGCATATGCCAGTCGGCGGCGTTGACCGATGCCGCCAGGACCTTGACCAGGACCTCCCCAGGGTTCGGGGTGGGCTGGTCGACCTCGGCCAGCCGGAGGTTCTCCGGCGGCCCGTACCGCTCATAGACGAACGCCTTCATGGACTGACCCTTCCGGTTCCGTCGTGTCGTCAAGCCTAGTCTGATCGTTGCGACAGAGGCGGGGCCGGGCCAACCCGGGCCCGGCTGCGGTGTCGCTCATGGTCCTCCTTTCACCTGGCGGGCCTTCGGGATGACCGCAAGGTAGGAGGCGATCTGGTGAGCGGACATCACACGTGTGGTGAGCGGCGTGGTGATTTAGCGGACGCCCTTCACCGGCAGGATGGCGACGGCGCCGATGATGGCCCAGACTCCGGCGACCGCGTACAGCACGCCGTAGCTCCCGTTGCCGAGGGCCAGGATGGCCGGCGCGATCCCCAGCGCGACAGAGAAGGGCAGCGCGCCGGCGATGTTGAGCACGCCAAGATCCTTGGCGGCGTTGTCCTCGTCCGGCAGCACGTCGACAACGAGCGCGAGGTCGACGGCGGTGTACACGCCGAAGCCGAGTCCGCCGATGGCCATGCCGACGAGGAACCCGTTGAAGTTGCCGGCGATGGCGAGCATGAACATCGCCAGGCCGTACACGACCGACGCGGTGAGGACGAAGATCTTCCGGCGGCCGGTCCGGTCGGAGAGCCGGCCACCGCGCTACGTCGCGGCCAATCCTGTGACCGTGTCCCTGGTGTGGTGGCGGCCGCGGGCCACGATCATCGGGCATCAGCGACCTGCCCCAGGTCCGGGGCCTTGACCGTCACCGCGGGCTGGGCTACAAGGACGCATGTCCGAGGAGAAGATCGTCGAGGCCGTCAACCAGGCGCTCGCCGCCGCCGGCATCGAGGACACGGTGACCGCGGCGGGCGAGTTCAATCCCCGCGGTCATAGCGGCGCCGGGTTCGCGGGCGGCCTGATCGGCGGCGACATCGGCGACGCGATCGGCTCGCCGGCGGGCAGCATCGGGACCGCGGGCGGCTACATCGCGGGCACCCGGGCGCACGACGCCGCCACCGGCCTGCCCGGACGGATGGTGGTGGGCGTGTCGGAGACGACGGTCTACGGGTTCGCGGGCAACCGCGCCCACCCCCAGGCGCTCGTCTTCCGCGTGCCCCGCCAGGGGCTCCAGGCCGAGATCCACCAGCGCGTCAACGTGCGCGTGCTGGAGCTGATCGATACCGGGAACGGTTCGCGCATCGAGCTCGAGGGCATGCGCCTGCCGATCGCCCACGCCAACGACGTGATCCAGGAGCTCACCGAACGGCCACGCCGTTAGCGGTCCTCGGTCCCAGAAGCGGCGCCGAACGCGGCCAGGGGGGACATCTGGTCAGGGCCGGGGGAACCGGGGGTCAGGATGTCGATGAGGGCCTCGCCGATCGGCTGACCGGTACCGGCCTCGTACGGGAGGAAGGTGGGTACAGGATTCACCTCCAGGCACCACCACCGCCCCTTGGTGTCGAGACGAAAATCCAGTCCCGCGATCAGCAGGCCTTCGTCGCGGAGGTATGATAGGTGATGCTGGCCGCGGCGATCTCGGCGGGTGCATCGCACGGCTCGTAGCGGATATCCGACTCGTCGAAGCGATAGTCAACGGCATCGGCCCGCACACGCGTCGAGAAGACGGCATCCCCGACGACATGGACCCTGACGTCGCTGCCGGGCACGTAGCGCTGGATCACGTGCGGGGCGGTGCCGGCGGCGAAGGCCGCGGCTGTCTCGTCCGTCCAGCGCCGGACGTGGGAGCGGAGACCGGATGCCGCCTTGACGACCGCGCCGCCGGGCAGGCTCGACGCGAACGAGCTGGCGCGCGTGACGTCGTTGCTCACGATCCACTCGGGGACGCTGAAGCCGGCTGCCGCGAGCCGGCGCATGTGGGTGGGCTTGGCGGCGTTGCTTCGCCCGCGGGACGGGCGGTTCGCGACCGGGAACGGGACGGCGTCGAGCAGATGTTGCAGCCCTGCTCGTCGCTCGGGGGCCAGGACGGCAGTGACCTGCTCTTCGGTGATTCCCTCGAGGGTCACCGGCGGCTTCGGGCGCGGGTTGAGCCGCACCATCGCGCCGCTGACAGCGCTGAGGTCGACCTCATGCCCACCGATGGCGACGCGGACATCGGGTGGCCGCGACGGGCTCGCATGGTCGCGTAGCTCGAACGCCCAGTCGAGACCCAGGCGATCCTCGGCCAGCTCGAGCACCTCGACACCGCGCCGCCGCGCCAGCCAGGCCAGGTAGGCGCCGCTGAGATCCTCCGGGTCACCGACGAGCCAGAGCATCCGCCATCACCGCCGCGACCGCCCCCGCCGCACGCTCAGCGGCTGCCGCTGGGACCACGGGTTGGCAGTCCACGCCGACGAGGCGGTCGCGCTCGTCCACGGTCACCGAGGCGAACCGGACACCATGGCGGTGATGGTCATCCCGGCCGTGCTGCACCGGTCGCGCCAGTGCCGCCAGCTCGACACTGAATACCAGGTCTGTGGATCCGGCCTGTTGAGCGGCACCACCTGTGGGTGGGAGACGAGGTCGAGGAGGGCGGCACGCGCCTCGGCCTCGGCGAACTCCGCGTCCTCGGCGACGAATCCGGACGCCAGGCAGCCCTGCCAGCTCGAGCGGTCGATCGCGCCCTGGATCAGGCGCCCGTCGACCTCGACCGACTCGTCGCAGGTCACCCGGCAGGAGGCGAAGCCCTCGGAGCGCATCAACAGAGGGCGCAATCCCGTGGCGTCGAGCGCGGCTTGCAGTGGTGGGATGAGCGGGTCGCCACCCTCCCCGAGGATGAGCACGACCTCGCCACGGCTCATGGTTGCTGGAGCCGCTCCGCAACGCGTTCGGCGATGGCCTCGACCAGATCCGGACTGATAACGAAGCTCTTGGGATCGGGCTCGTCGATCTCGACCTGGCGCTTCACAGTGAGCTCGATCTCGACCTTCTTCTTCTCGTTGCGCAGCCGGTCGACGAGATCTCGGGTGGTGAGCTTGGTCACGTCGGTCTCTTCGACCCAGAGTTCGTACTTCTTCTTGTCGGGAAGCAGACGGACCGCGGCCTGGTCCAGGTCCGGGTGATTGAGCGCGGAGATGAACTCGGCGGCGCTCAGCTGCTCGATAGGGCGCTCGAGCAGCTCGTCCGGGGGGATCGCGCTGCGTCGCTCTGGCATCTGGGACCTCCTCTGCCGCTACGGGGTGGGGGCCGAGCCGACGGTCGGCTCGGCCCGGTCGGCATCCCGCACGGCGCCGACCGTCTGCACGTTCATGCTCGTGCCGTTGGAGACGGCCACGGCGAAGTCCTGGCGGGGCATGGCCCCCAGGCCGGCGCCCGGGGCCTGCTCGGTCACCGAGACCCCCCCAGACGCGGATCGTGTAGGCGCCGGCTTCCGGGGTGGCAAGCAGGACCTGCTGGACGTTGTTGGTCGCAGCCGCGAAGCCGTGCACGTCGCCATCGCTGAGGGCCCCGTTCGGCGCCTGAAGCTGGAGGTAGAGCCGATTCACCAACTGCCCCGTCCCCACGGCACCCGGCGCATCGGTCCAGACAAGCGTGACCCTCAGTGGCATCGCCGGGTCGACCGCCTCGACCCTGTACTCCCGCCGCTCCCCAGTTGCGACGGCGTGGTCGGGTTCGTCGGCGAACAGCGTGCGGTGGAGGGGCTCTGGGCCGAGGGACCGAAGGACGTCGACCCGCCCGTAACCGTTGACCACGTTGCGTCCTGCGGGGATCTCCCCGGGGAACTGGCCCGGCATGGCGACCGCACCGTTGATGAGGATCGCCTTGATGAGCGCCCCCGACGGCTTGCGGTTGGGCTGCTGGTGGCCGTGCTGCTCGACGAGGTGCTGGCGGATGAGGGCCGCCGCCCCGGCGACCAGCGGCGTGGCCATGCTGGTGCCGCCGCTCCAGCAGTAGAAGGGCCGAAGCGGGTGGTCGGCCGGAAGACGGCCGTGCAGCGGCTTCTCGGCGGCGGGGAACACCGAGGACAGCATCGAGAGAACATTGGTCCCAGGGGCGACCACATCCGGCTTGATCCGGCCGTCGTCGGTCGGCCCGCGGGAGGAGAACGCCGCCATCCCGTCCACGTCGTCGGAGACGTGCCCGGCCGGCCCGAGCTTGGGCCACTTCGAGACACCGCCTGCACCAAGCGCGGCCCATTTTGCGTTCAATCCCGGAGGGGGGATGGAGCTGGCGGGGCGGTGGTTCTCGCTCGCGCCCACGGTCAAGCAGTTCTTCGCCGTCCCCGGCGGCCCGATGGAGTCGGTGTCGATCACTCCGCCGGCGTCCCTGTCCACTCCTTCGTTCCCGGCCGAGAACAGGAGAAGCATGTCCGGGTGCGTCCACATGAACTCGTCCGCCGCCGCCCTCTCGTTGTAGGCCCGGCCAGTTGAACAGAGGAGTTACCCCAGGAATTGGTGTGGATCCGAGCCCCGGCCCGGTACGCCTGATCGAAGAGGGCGCCGAGGTCGTCAGGCAAGCCGTACAGGCCGGTCTCCGGCGGCGGCCAATTGGGGCGGAACGGGGCGAGACGCTCAGCTGCGAGCTGCTCGACGGTCTTCCACTCGACCCGTTGATTGACCGCCTGGAAAAAGACCTTGGCCTCGGGCGCCGTCCCCGCGGGGACCGGGGTGGCGCCGACGGCGGCGGCGGCGGCGCCGTTGCCCAGCACCGAGCCGGTCACGTGCGTCCCATGACCCGAGTTCTGGTCGTCAGGGCCATCGTCGCTGCCTGGTGGGTTGGTGACGAACCTGGCATAGGCCGTGTTGGTCGGCCAGCTGACCACATCGACGACCCGGCCCCGGATATCGGCGTGGATGGTGGCGGGGATCCCGGTGTCGAGCCCGGAGTCGGCGATCCCGACGATCTGGTTCGTGCCCTTGAGCGTCAGGTCCCAAAGACGTTGTCGACGGGAACCCGTAGAACAAGCCGGGCCTGGTCGTTGTGGAGCTCGGGGATGGCATAGGGCCGGATCGCCTTGACCCCTGCAGGCCGGCGAGCTCGGCGATGGTCGTCGCGGGCACGTTGGCCACCAGCGATCCGGGAAGCGTCGTCAGCACCGTCCCCCCCGCCTGGCGGACCCGAACGGCCACCTCCTCGAGGCCCTCCCCAGGGAAGGTGGACCTCGACCCCGTGGTCCTGGAGCACCCGGAGCCATTCTGGCGCGGGCGGGCCCGCCAGCTTGACCAGGTAGTACGCCGTGCGGCCGGGCTGAGGCGCGACCTCGACCGCCTCCTGCGCCCGGGCCGCGTCCTCGAACGCGAACGAGGCCCCCGTGACCTGGACCGGCTGCTCGGATAGCGGGGTGGCTTCGATGCCCTGATCGGTGAGGCGCCGGGCCTGTTCGTCGGTCCCCCGAACCAGCATCGCATCCGAGTACTCGGCAAGGACCTCCATCCCACTCTCGCGGACGGTCCTGGCTTCGTCGCGGCCCTGCAAGGTCACCAAGAGCTTGGTCGACACCGCAACCCCCCCAGATCCTCGGCGAATACGCCCACTGGCCTAAATCGCGGCAGTTCCGCAACAAGCTACAGCCCTGCCACTTCGGAAGCCAGCTGTGAAATCCGTACATTCCCTGCCACAGCTCGCCCGGCCGGGTCCTATTGGGTCAGGCGGAACGGCGGGTAGCGGTCGGTGACCAGTACCCAGGCGTAGGCGATGACCCGGTTGTGCCAGCGGATCACGCCCTCCACGAACTCGAACAACCCCCGCGGGTAGCGGCCGCTGAACAGGATCGCGAACCAGGCCACGATCACCACCACCAGCGCCGCGATCCACAGGAAGCACAACACGACATAGTGGGGGAAGGCCAGCAACCACTTCACCAGGGGCAGCCAGCGGTTGAGGTCGCGCTCGGCGTCCGGGTAGGGATAGTCGAGATGGACCGACTGGTGCTGGTCGGTGGCCGGGTAGCGGTCGTCCATCAACGCCAGGTAGGCGCCGACCCGGTTTCCGAACCGGTGCAGCTCCAGGTTCCAGTCGAACCACCACCGCGGGTATTTCTGGCGAAACAGGATCATCAGGAGCGGCCCGAAGAACACCAGCCCGCCGGCGGCGACGGCGGTGGTCTGGGCGGTGTCGGAGCTCGACTCCCAGCTTGCTCCCCCCGACACCGTCCCCAGAACGATCAGGATGGGGATGGCGACAACGATCCGGAAGCCGGTGGTCAGCCGATCCAGCGGTCGATCGGGATACTCCACCGTGAACCGAACCGGGTAGGACTCCTCCTGCTGCATCATTGCCTCCTGTCGAACTCCATTGTCTTTTGGTCCTCGGACACCTAGCTGGACGCAATGGCTCGCTCGCGAGCCACCCGGACCTCCATGCTGACGTGGGGCAGGCGGCGGTCGAGCCAGCGGGGCAGCCACCAGTTGGCCCGGCCCAGCAGGGCCATGGTCGCCGGCACCAGCATCATGCGGACGATGGTGGCGTCGAGGACGATCGCCGTCGACAGCCCCAGGCCGAGCATCTTGACCAGCGGGGCGGGGTCGGCGATAAAGCTCGCGAACACCACCGTCATGATGAGCGCGGCCGAGGTGATCACGCGGCCGGTGGCCGCCGTGCCGCGGGCCACCGACTCGAGGTTGTCACCGGTGGCGTCGTACTCCTCGCGGATGCGCGACAGCAGGAACACCTCATAGTCCATGGACAGGCCGAACAGCACCGCGAAGAAGATGATCGGCATCGGCGAGGGGACCTGGTACGTCCCTTCCAGGTCGAACAGGCCCCCGAGCCAGCCCCACTGGAACACGGCGACCACGACGCCGTAGGCCCCGCCGATCGACAGCAGGTTCATGACGGCGGCCTTCAGCGGCACCGTGACGGAGCGGAACATCACCATCAGGAGCAGGAACGACGCGGCCAGGATGGCGACGACGAAGATGGGCAGGGTGTCGGCGAGCTGGTTGGTGAGGTCGTCGGTCATGGCGGTCAGGCCGGACACGGCGACGTTGGCGGGGACGAGGTCGCGGACGCGCCCGAGGGTCGCCGAGGTCTCGGGGTCGGCCGGTGCGGTGGTGGGGGTGGTGGGCAGTACGACCATGTCCCCGGTCGGCGAGGTCCGTGGCTGGCCGACCATGGCGATGCCGGGGTCGGCGGCGACGCGCTCGGCCAGCGCGGGGATGCGGTGGCCTCCAGGCCGGGGCGGCGCAGGTCGACGACCAGCAGCAGCGGAGCGTTGAAGCCCGGGCCGAAGCTGTCGGCCAGCAGGTCGTAGGCGCGACGGTGCGTGGTGCTGGTCGGGTCGTCGCCGGCGTCCGGGAAGCCCGTCTCCATCTGCAGCGCCGGGGCGGCCAGGGCGAGCAGCACTGCTGAGGCGGCAACCAGATACGGCCACGGCCGGCCGGACACGCGGTGGGCGAAACGCCACCAGGCCGTGCCCTGGACGTTCCCTGCGGCGCGCCGGCGGCCGACCAGCCGCCCGCCGTCGATGCGGTTGCCGAGCAGCGACAGCAGCGCCGGCAGCAGCGTGAGGGCGGTGGCCACGGCGAAGAGCACGACCAGCGAGGTGCTGAGCCCGATCGAGGCCAGGAAGCCCAGGCCGGTCAGGACCAGGGCGGCCATCGCCACCACGACGGTGCCCCCGGCCAGCAGGACGGCGGCACCGGCCGATTCCATGGCGTTGGACAGCGCGGTCGGGTCGTCCTGGCCGGCGGCGCGGTGCTCGCGGTAGCGGGCCATGACGAACAACGCGTAGTCGATGCCGACCCCCAGGCCGATCATCGCTCCGATGGTCGGGGCGACCGTGGAGACCGCCATCGCGTTGGCAAGCAGCGTGATCCCGCCCAGGCCGACGGCGACCGCGACCAGGGTGAGGGCGATCGGGACCAGCGCCGCCAGGATTGTCCCGAACGCGATCACCAGCACGACCAGCGCGGCCAGCAGGCCGGCCCCCTCCGCACCCGACGTCTCGGTCTCGGCGTTGATGAACGCCGCGTCGCCGCCGACCTCGGCGGCCAGGCCGGCCTCCCGGGCCGGCGCCATCGCGGCGACGATGGCGGCCGGCGGCGCCGGGCCGAGCTCGGTTGACGGCCGGTCGAAGGCGATCGAAGCGAACCCGATGCGACCGTCGGGCGACACCGTGGCGGCGGCGAACGGATCGGCCACCATGGTCACGTGGTCCACCCCGGCGACGCCGGCGACCGTGGCCTCGATGGCGGGCTGGTAGCGTTCCAGTCGCTCCCCCGCCGGCGCGGCGAACACCGCCATGGCGCTGCCGCCGGCCGCCTCCGGGAAGCGCTCCTCCAGGAGCCGCATCGCCTGCTCGCTCTGGCTGCCGGGGGCGGCGAAATCGTCGACGAACCCACCACCGGCAGTGCCGGCCAGCCCCATGACGAGGGCGGCGGCGACCGCCCAGATCCCGATCGTGACCCACGGCCGGCCGGCGCTGGCGTCGCCGAGGCGACGGATGACGCGATGCATGACAGTCCTCCTCGGGTGGCCCGGTCCGGACGCCGGGAGCGCCAGCGGTGGCGCGTGGTTCCACCCTGCGTGCCGGGGCCGGCGCGGTCGCCCGCCCCCGGGCGGGTTGGCGTTCCCCCGTGAGACGGGTTGTGGGCGCCGCCGGCGGGCGGCCCCCCCGCCGGGCGGTGGAGAACCGATCCGCCCTGCGATGGATGACCGCGCGCTCGGCCTGACCTATGGTGAGTCGATGCCCGCTGACCAGCTCCGACGGTTCCAGGGTCCCTTCGCCCGCTGGCCTCGCGCCGCGGACGCGGCCCTGGCCGCGGCCGTCTTCCTGGCCACGGTGTTCCTGGGCGACGGGTCGGGCGACTCGATCGTCGTCCGCTCCCTCGGTGACGTCCCGATCCCGGCCCTGGTGGTCTTCGCCGTGGCCAGCGCGGCGCTGTACTGGCGCCGGCACGCGCCCCTGGTCGTGCTCAGCGTGGCCCTGGTTGCCTGGGCCGTGACGGTCGGCAGCGGCTACGCCGACGTCGGCGGGGTGGCGATCGTCGCCCTGTACAGCGCCGGGCGGTACGCCACCGACGACCGGCGGGCACAGTCGGGCGTCGCCGCCGCCGTCGTCGTGGTCATCCTCGACGGTCTCGCCGACCCGGTCCCGTGGGGGGAGATCCTCCTCGGTGCCGTGGTCATGTTCGTGGCCTGGTACGTCGGGCGCCGCCTGCGGCTACGCCAGCAGCGGGCCGCCCAGCTGCTGCGGGAACAGGCCGCCGAGGCCCGCCGGATCGTGATCGAGGAGCGGACCCGCATCGCCCGCGAGCTGCACGACGTGGTCGCCCACCGGGTGAGCCTCATGACGGTGCAGGCGGGCGCGGCCAAGGCCGTGGCCGCCAAGGACCCCGAGGGCGCCCTACGGGCGATGGGGGCGGTCGAGGAGGCCGGGCGCCAGGCCCTGGACGAGCTACGCCACCTGCTCGGGATCCTCCGGCCGGAGACCGACCGCGACGGTCTCGGCCCCCAGCCCGGCCTGGCCGACCTCCCGCGGCTGATCGAGCAGACCCGCGGGGCCGGTCTCGACGTCTCCCTGGCCACCGACGGGGTATCGGCCGGGCTCCCGGCCCGGGTGGACCTGTTCGCCTACCGCATCGTCCAGGAGGCCCTCACCAACGTGCTCAAGCACGCCGGTCCCGGCGCCCGCACCGAGGTGCGGCTCGGCACCGACCGGAGCGGGATCGTCATCGAGATCCTCGATGACGGGCACGGCGCCACCGTTCTGCCCGGACCGGACCCCGACGACGCCGAGGCGCGAGGGCACGGCATCGTCGGGATGCGGGAGCGGGCCCGGCTGCTCGGCGGCACCCTGGACGCCCGGCCACGGCCGGGCGGCGGGTTCCGGGTCGTCGCCCACCTGCCCACCGGAGGCGAGCCGGCGTGAGCATCCGGGTCGCCGTGGTCGACGACCAGGCGCTGGTCCGCGGAGGCTTCGCCATGGTCCTTCGGATCCACGACGACATCCAGGTCGTCGCCGAGGCCGGGACCGGGCTCGAGGCGATCGAGGTGGCACGCCAGCACCGTCCTGACGTGATCCTCATGGACATCCGCATGCCCGACATGGACGGCCTGGAGGCCACCTCCCGGATCCTGGCCGAGGCCGACTGGGAGGTTCGGGTGCTGATCCTGACCACCTTCGACCCCGACGAGTACGTCTACCAGGCCTTGCGTGCCGGTGCCAGCGGCTTCGTGCTCAAAGACATCCCCCCCGAGCAGCTCGCCGTGGCCGTCCGCACCGTCGCCGACGGCGGAGCGCTGCTGGCCCCGTCGATCACCAGGCGCCTCATCGGCCAGTTCGCCGAGCGCCGCACCGTCGACACCGCCGTCGCCCGCCGCCTCGAGCGCCTCACCGACCGGGAGCGGGAGGTGGTGGTGGCCGTTGCCCGGGGGTCGAGCAACGCCGAGATCGCCGAGGGGCTCTTCATCGGACCCGCAACCGTCAAGTCGCACGTGTCGAGCATCCTGACCAAGCTCGGCCTGCGCGACCGCACCCAGCTGGTCGTGTTCGCCTACGAGAGCGGGCTGGTCGAGGCCGGCGCCCGCGACATCGGCCACTGACGCCAACGAAAAAGGCAAGGAGTTACGCGCTCCTTGCCACTCCTAATTTATAGCGCACTGGGGGCTTGCGGCAAGACCCGGGTCGTGCGGCACAATCTCCGACCGAAGCCAGGACCTGCGGAAACCAGGGATCGCGAAGTACATGTGATTGTCGGCGGGGTGGGCGCCGCCGGGCGACGCGGAGCGGCTGGCGGAAATGCAACCTTGTGGAACGGGGGTTTCATGCTTGACGTGATCGTGGCCGGCGGCGGACCGACCGGTGTGATGCTGGCCAGCGAGTTGCGGCTGCAGGGCGTGCAGGTGGTCGTGCTGGAGAAGGAGGCGGAGCCGACCAAGGTTGTCCGGTCGCTCGGCCTGCACGTGCGCAGCATCGAGGTGATGGACCAGCGCGGCCTGCTGGACCGGTTCCTCGCCAACGGCCAGAAGTACCCGCTCGGTGGGTTCTTCGCCGGCATCAGCAAGCCGACGCCGGACCGGCTGGACACCGCGCATCCGTACATCCTCGGCATCCCACAGACCGTCACCGAGCGGCTGCTGACCGAGCACGCCACCGAGCTCGGCGTCGAGATCCGGCGCGGCTGCGAACTGGTCGGGCTGAGCCAGGACGACCACGGGGTGACCGCCGAGCTGGCCGACGGCACGCAGCTGCGCTCGCGCCACCTCGTCGGCTGCGACGGCGGCCGCAGCACGGTGCGCAAGCTGCTCGGGGTCGGCTTCCCCGGCGAGCCGGCCAGGGTCGAGTGGCTGCTGGGCGAGGTGGAGCTGACCGCGCCGCCGGAGGAGTTGGCCGCCGTGGTGGCCGAAGTCCGCAAGACCCAGAAGGGGTTCGGCGTCGGGCCCCTCGGGGACGGGGTGTACCGCTTCGTGGTGCCCGCCGAGGGGGTGGCCGAGGACCGCACGGTCCCGCCGACCCTCGAGGAGGCCAGACAGCAGCTGCGGGTGTTCGCCGGCACCGACTTCGGGGTGCACGCACCGCGCTGGCTCTCCCGCTTCGGCGACGCCACCCGGCTGGCCGAGCGCTACCGGGTCGGCCGGGTGCTGCTGGCCGGCGACGCGGCGCACATCCACCCGCCGCTGGGCGGGCAGGGCCTCAACCTCGGCATCCAGGACGCGTTCAACCTGGGCTGGAAGCTGGCCGCGGAGGTCGGCGGCTGGGCCCCGGAGGGGCTGCTGGACAGCTACCACACCGAACGGCACCCGGTGGCCGCCGACGTGCTGGACAACACCCGCGCGCTGGTCGAGCTGACGTCCCTGGAGCCGGGCCCCCAGGCGGTGCGCCGGCTGCTGGCCGAGCTGATGGACTTCGAGGCGGTGAACCGGTACCTGATCGAGAAGATCACCGCCATCGGGGTCCGCTACGACTTCGGCGAGGGGCACGACCTGCTCGGCCGCCGGCTGCGGGACGTGGGGCTGAAGCGCGGTCCCCTCTACGAGCTGATGCACGGCGGCCGCGGACTGCTGCTCGACCAGACCGGCCGGCTCTCGGTCGCGGGCTGGGCGGATCGGGTCGACCACGTCGTCGACGTCAGCGAGGAACTGGACGTGCCCGCCGTGCTCCTGCGACCGGACGGCCACGTGGCCTGGGTCGGCGAAGAACAGACGGATCTGCTCAGCCAGCTGCCGAGGTGGTTCGGCACGATGGCGAGGCCCGTCCTTGGTGACCACCGCCTCGTGGGCAAGAGCCCGGAGGGCTCGCGGCAGCCGGGTCGGGAGACTCGTACTCACCGAGGCGAGCCTCTTTAGCCTTGCATAGCATTCAGCAGCTCAAAAAGTCTTGCTGTCGTCTGCCAGCTGCGGATGGTCATCTGTTTATAAAGAGGACTGGACAAGGCTGCGGAAAGGCGGCTTCTAGTACGTTGCGCCGAGAGGCGCTGCGAGTAGATGGCCAATTCCCCTTGCCAGACTTTATCAACGCCTTCTCTTGGGTTGAAGATCTTGATAGCTTCATCCGAAGGGATGCCCATCAAGAAAATGGCATCTGAGTGGTACTTACCAGGGTCAGCCCCGAAGCCTTCCGGAGCTTGGTCAACGACTTGCTGAACCTGCTCGCGTGAAAGCACCAAGACCTTTATGAGTTCGCTGTCGAGTTTGAATTTCTTTGGTAGAGCTCCCTGAATCGCCTCAGTCAGTTCAGCGGAACTCATATTCGACTCAAACATCACATTGCCGCTTGCGATATACGTTCGAACGTTCTCGCAGCCCAGCTCCTCAAGGCACGTCCTCAACTCCGCCATCGGCACCTTGTTCTTGCCACCGACGTTGATGCCACGAAGGAGGGCGAGATAGACCTTTGTCATGCCGCTATTCTCCCGGCGCGCACCAGCTTCTTCGCATCCTCTACCATTTAGCCTTCCTTCCAAGCGCCGCAGCTGCTTTCTAGCATGCGCGCACGTCGGAAGCCACTGTGGACAAGTCCGCTACCCGCTGATCCGCCGACCGGGGCGGCGGATGGTGACCTCAGGCGACGTCCTGACCTTTGCCATATGGACGTCGGATGCGGTGCGGTCGTCGGGATCCTCGACCGGCCGCAGCGCCACCTCAGCCACAAGTGCAGTATGCGCGCCAACTCGTGCCCGACTTGGCTACCGGCTTGCCTGCGCCGACGTGCTGGCACCCCGCCAACGGTAGGAGTAGGCAACGACCAGACCGGTGAGCCCGATCTCGAGGACGCCGAAGAACAGGTAGTACGCCCAGGACTCACCGATGAGGTTGCCGACGCTGACGAGAATGTAGAGGACGCCCACTCCGAGGCTGAGCCAGCGGACCAGGGGGAAGGGGGCCGCGGCGGAGACGACGATCATCAGGGCGGGGATGGTCACGACGACTGCTGCGATGAGGAGCGAGCCCTGACTGACGTCGACCGGGCCCATGTTGCCGGCGCTGATGTCGGCCAACTCGCCCGGCCGGAAGAAGGAGAGCAGGTCGGCGTAGACGAACAGGAACATCAGCGCGGTCCACACTGCAGCGAGCTTCAACCTCACGGACAGATCGGGCATTGCCAACCTCCTGGTGGGGCCCCGGCGCAGTTTGGCGACGCGTGCCTGGAAGGTCAACGTCGCGCCCGCACGCCAGCCCTCGAGGACGATTCGCCTGACCACCGCGGGGACGATCCGGTCGTCTACGGCGTGACGATCTGTCCGTCTCGCATGAGGCTGCAATGCCTGCGTGAAGACACGGTCAGGCGGGCTGCCACAGCTCGATCCGATTGCCCTCGGGATCGGTGACCCAGCCGAATCGACCGACACCCTCCATGTCCTGCGTCTCCTGGGCCACGTCCGCTCCCTTGGCGCGCAGTTGCGCGAGCATCGCATCCAGGTCGCGGACACGGAAGTTGAGCATGGTCTGCTGGGCGCGGGAGCCGAAGTAGTCAGTCTCGGACTCGAACGTCGCGAACACTGTCACCCCGGCTTCCTGACGCCACAGGCCGTTCTCATCAGCGTCCAGGCCCAGGCAATCGCGATACCACGCGCCCAGGGCCACCGGGTCGGCGGCCCGCATGAAGTATCCGCCCACTCCAAGCACACGTTCCATGTCGCTATCTTGCCAGGACGGCGGCGATCGGGCAGGCCAGCACCAGCCCATCGCCCGCGTCACACCCCGTCTCAATCGCGGGGGGAACTTGCAAGTTCGGGCGTTGCTCGCGGGCGGAAGGTGCGGCTTATCCAGGCGACGAGATGTCCGGAGAAGAGGAGACCAAGCGCGCTAGATGCCTGACCCGTCCTTCAGGGTCGAGCCCCGCGGTGGCCTGCATGTCCTGAAGAAGATCGCGCAGCGCTGACACCGACGCGAGTCCTGTCATCGGAATCTCGTCCTCGGCGATCACGCGTTCGAACCCCGCGAGTTCAGCCGACTCCTTTGTCGCGGGAGCAAATTCCTGATCTAAATTTGCAGCTTCTCGCATTGCTCTCCGAATGGCCGTCCAATCATCTTGAGGCGCCAGGACAACAAGCGTAGAATCAGTCCGTCCATGTCTCTTGATACACTCGAGTTCCCATCGGATACTCGGTGTCCTGTCCTCAATCCCTATCACGATGATATGAGCGGTTCGAATCAGAGCTTCCACGGTCGGCTTCCACCCGTCATAGGAAAGGAAAAGCCGAGGCACAATCCAAGCAGACTCGTATAGCAACGAATTCTTGTTCGCGACTGCCAGGACAGGATTATCGCTTCCCACGGCCTTGGCAAGTTCCCGCTCCAGGTGAGAGGGCTCGGTACTCGCCGCACTGATCGCCCAAGGTTCGAGGCCGGTTTCGGCGGACCATCTTGGTCCCGTCATGCTGCTGAATCCTTCAGCGTCGAAACTCCGCAAGAGCAGTGCAAATGGGAAAGCTTTGATTCGATGTTGCGTGAGGATCTCTCTGACGCTTCTGTGCGACTTGGACGCCGCCGCCCCCAGAGCCTCAACCATCGCTCGTTTCTTTTCGGGGTCCTCCTCCATAAACCAGGCCACCTGTTTGAGGTCACGTACGTCCTTGACCAGCCATTCATATTCGGTATCGGGCATCGGCACCTCGATATAGGGAGGCAAGTCCGGTACCGCGACCATCATCCGCTCTCGGATGGTCGCGAACGCAACTACCTCCTGGATAACCGCGTTTGGGCTGTCCCGGTACGTGGAGATCACCTGCTTGAAGCACATTGTCGCCTCATCGAGCCGACCAAGTGCTCCCAGCGCACCAGCCTTGTTGTAGATACCAAAGGCGACGAGCTGCTCAAAGGGTTCCCCGAGCTCCTGGCCGAACATACGCTCAAGTTCCGTAAATGCCAAGATGGACCCTTCCATCAATGACTCGTCACTGGAGGCCCATGCCTCCTGCTTGAGTGCGAATCCCCGCTCGGAGATGGTGACCGCCAACGACGACCTCAGCGCTGGCCGTTCGGCGTCACGCAGGAGGGATTCAACTGAAGCAAACACTTTGATGGCGTGGGTTCGCATCCCTTGGTCCAATAATGTGGATCCGATCGACACGAGATCCTCGGCCATGCGTTCACGAAGTTGCACAGATCCTTGGCTATTGTAAAGACCCTCGAGGTACTCACAAGCTATCGAGGCTTCGCACCTCGCCCCGCATTGGCGAACGACTTGCCCAGCAAAGCTATCTGCTGCGCCACATCCCCGCTGCCTTGGTCGCCCTTCTTGGAAAGATCCTCCAAGAACTCACGGAACCTCGTCACTGATTGTCTCAGGTCTTTGAACTGCCCGGAACGATCCCAGATTTCGACCAACGCTGTGTCGGGGTCCTCTGCATCCTCCGTGGGCAGTGTCTGCCGACCCGTGGTCCCGGTATTCTGTTGATAGTCCTCTCGCTCCGTCATCGCGGACACCGCAGTTGTTCGTGCAAATAGACTAGCTGCACATCAGTAGACCGAATTCTGCTGCTTAGCTGGTCCAGTAAGTGTGTGGTGAGCCGACAAGGTCACCGTGCGGATCCTCCGAAGAGAGCGAACTGATCGAGGGAGAAGAACACGACAGCCGACATCGCAAGTATGCACCCTTGCTCGGCCAGGTGGTAAGCCCGTCGACGTGCTGAGCACTCGATCCTGCTCGCGCTCACCGTCGGGACGGACCTGCAGGTCCTGTACCTAGATGCTTTACTGGCGTGTCCGCTCGGAACGATGTCACGATCATCAGAGGCCAGGAGTCGTGGGGCTACACGAACGGCTGTGGAACGAGGACGCCAAGTCCAGGCTCTACGATGACGACGCCAAGGCCTACCAGGTTGCCCTCCTCGAGCAGTACAAGATGTATGTGGAGATGGCCGACCGCATCAGCCAGCGTCGAGGTCTGGCAAATACCTTCTTTCTGACCTTGAACACCGCGATCTTCACCGCCGTGGGCGTGTTCTGGAAGGACCGACCCGACACCCATGTCTGGTGGCTCGTGTTCCCGCTGCTGGTGGTGCTGGGCCAGTGCTTCGCCTGGTTCTACCTGGTGCGCTCGTACCGCCTGGTGAACACGGCCAAGTACAAGGTTATCGGCGCCCTTGAAGAGCGCTTGCCGGCGTCGCCGTACTGGCGCGCGGAGTGGCTGGCATTGGGTGAGGGGAACGACCCGAAGCTGTACTGGCCGTTGACCCACATCGAGAAGTGGATCCCGATCTTGTTCGCGTTCCTGTACCTCGCTGGCTTCGTGGCCTTGGTGGTGCGCTCGGGGAGCTGAAGCACAGTGGCCGCTCGTCACGTCGACATTGCTGGCACGATCCCGAGCTGCCGCAGGAGGCCCAGGTCGTCGGTGCGGCCCCAGCGCTCCACCACCATGCCGTCCTGGACGCGGAAGATCTGCCCGGCCTGCCAGTCGGGGAAGGCCTGCCGGAAGACCTGCGCGGTCTGGCGCATCCCCCTCCCGGTCGGGCGCGAAGCCGGGGAAGGGGTCGTGGTTGACGAACCCTGGCGCCAGATAGCGGTCCACGGCCTCCAGCTCGCCCCTGGTGAACAGCGCGTCGATGAACTCGGCGACCAGCGCCTTGTTGGCCGTGGGGTCGGAAATCGGGGTCTCCTCTCCGCTCGATGAGCTGCCCGTGCCGCCTGCAGCGGGCGCAGCCATCGTCGAGGCCGACCGGCCTGGCGGTCGATGCCAGGAATCTGGGGTTCACCCGTGCCCCGGCCACAGAGGACACTGCCCCTATGGACTTGCAGGCTTGGGTGGACCGGGTCGAGCGGGAGCTCGTGCGGCTCGGCGGGCACGGGCTGGACACCGCCAGCTGGTGCCGGGCCGATCACCAGCCACCTGACCCTGAACCTGCCCAGCCGGTTCCCCCTGCTGGCCGCCAACGAGTACCTGGCCGACGACGTCAACAAGTTCGCCGACCTGGCCGCCCGCCCCACCCCGGTCGGGCTGCTCAGCCAGGCCACCGACGGCCAGCCCCCAGCGCAGCCAGCGCTGGCGGGAGATGCTGCGGCCCAACGGCTTCGACGCCGAGCTACGGGTGGCGTTCGTGGACGGCGCGGGCTGCTGGGGGTCGCTGATCCTAGGTCGGCGTCCGCAGCCGCGGCGAGCTGGTCGGGCAGATCTTCTTCCGCCACTGCCTGCCAACCATCCCCGACTGACCGGCCACCGCAGGACCTGGGCAACGGCCAATCCGCATCAGGCGCCGCCACCGGGCCGGGCGGCCCCGTCGTCCAGCGTCATCGCCACCAGCAGGTCGAGCAGGTCGGCGATCCGCCGTGGGTTGCGGCCGCTGCGCTCCTGGACCCTCCGCAGGCGGTACTGCGCGGTGTTGGGGTGCACCTGGAGGCGCTCGGCGGCCACCCGCAGGTTCAGGTCGGCGTCGGCGAACGCCCGGACGGTGGCGATCAGCGCGCCGCCGCGGGCGCGGTCCTCGTCCAGGAACGCGCGCACCCGCCGGTCGACCAGCCAACGCGCCGTGTCGTCGGCGCGCAGCACGAGGTAGTCGAACGGCGACAGCCGCGGGAGCGCGACCACCCCGCCGCCGCCGGCGACGCCCTCCAGCGCCGCGCGCGCCTCCAGGTAGGCGCGCGGCAGCTCGGTGACGCCGGCCGCGACGGTGCTGATGCCCATAGCGAGCGGCATGCCCTCCCTGCGGAGACGGTCACAGGCCGCCTCGAGGTGGTCGCAGAGTCCCGCCGGGTCGGCGCCGTGGCACAGGGCGGGCACCGCGACGATCTCCCCCTGGCGCACCACCACCAGGGTCCTCGGCTGCCACGGCAGCGCCCGGGTGATGGTCGCGCTGGCGGCGAGCGGCGCGTCGACGTCGGCCCGCGGTCCCACCACCACCGCCAGCGCGACCATCATGGGCGTCCCGTCCCCCAGCCCGTACGTCCGGGCGGCCGCCAGCAGCGGCCCGTTGGCCGGCACCGTCCCGGCCAGGAGGTGCTCGAGCAGGTCGCGGCGCTGGCGGTCGTCCTCGGCGACCAGGTACTGCTGGGACTCCACGTAGGCGCGCCCGGCATGGGTGCTGACGAAGTCGCAGTAGCGCAGCAGCGGCGCGTTGAGCGTCAGGGCGGCCTGGTGGCCGAGCGGCGTGTTCCCGGCGGTGGCGAGCACCGCGTCCCAGAAGACCTGCTGGCCGACCCGGAACGCGTTCAGGTAGTCCTCGAGGGCGAACCCCGCGCGGGCGCGGCGCATCGCGCCCGAGCGCACGAAGGCGACGTCCTCCAGGGTCGCGTCGTGCTCCTCCAGCAGCAGGCACAGCTTGGTCCGGAAGTGCTTGCCGGCCTGGTCGCGCACGTCGACGAAGAACGGCTCCTCCTGGGCCGCGTAGGCCGGGACCTCGGCACGGATCGCCGCGACCGCCGCCTCGACCAGGGCGCCGGAGCGTTCCAGCAGCGTCGACAGGATGCGGCGGCGTTCGGCGCGAATCGCCCCGTCGCCGTCGACCGCCCCGACAACCACGCTAACCATGCCTAATCCTTCCCATCCGCTCGTTGGGTGTCAACAAGGTGCAGGCCGGCGGGCGGCCCCAGAGTTGGACGCAGGCGACAACCGCGGCCGTCGAAGTTTGGTGGCTGCGACCGACGACGGCACCGCGCCCCGCACGTACGGTTGGCGGCATGAACCTCGGGGGACCGGCGCTGGGGTGGGGCTGACGTGCCGCTGCTGCGTGTCGACCGGCTCACCGTGCGGTTCGGCGGCGTCACCGCCCTCGACGAGGTCTCGTTCGCGGTGGAGCCGGGCCAGGTGTGCGGCCTCATCGGCCCCAACGGAGCCGGCAAGACGACCCTGTTCGACTGCGTCAGCCGGCTGACCCGGCCCCGGGCGGGGCGGATCGAGTTCGACGGGCGCGACCTGCTGGCGCTGCCGGCGCACCGGATCGCCGCGCTCGGGATCGCCCGCACCTTCCAGCACCTCGGCCTGGTCGGCTCGCTCACCGTCCGCGAGAACGTGATGCTCGGCGGCCAGCAGGCCTCGCGGACCGGCTTCGGGGCGGCCGCGCTGCGGCTGCCGGTGGTGGGCCGCGAGGAACGCGCCGTGCGCCGCCGCGCCGACGAGGTGCTGGATCGGGTGGGGCTCGCCCACCTGGCGGCGCGGCCCGCCGCCGGGCTGCCCTACGGCACGCTCAAGCGCATCGAGCTGGCCCGGGCGCTCGGCGCGGCGCCGCGGCTGCTGCTGCTCGACGAGCCCGCCAGCGGCCTGTCCCACGGGGAGGTCGACGAGCTCGCCGGGGTGGTCGCCGGCCTCCGCGACGACGACGAGCTGACGGTGCTGCTGGTCGAGCACCACATGGGCCTGGTCATGCGCATGTCCGACAAGGTGGTGGTGCTCGACTTCGGCCGCAAGATCGCCGAGGGGGCGCCGTCGGCGGTGCGCGAGGACCCGGTGGTGGTGCGCGCCTACCTGGGGGTGCCGGCGTGACCGCCCTGCTGGAGATCGAGGACCTCCGCGCCGGCTACGGGCCCGTACGGGCGCTGCACGGGGTCGACGTCACCGTCCAGGAAGGCGCCGTGGCCGCGATCCTCGGCCCGAACGGCGCCGGGAAGACCACCACCCTGCGGGCCCTCACCGGCATGGTCCGCACCAGCGGGAGGATCGTCTTCGACGGGCGCAGCCTCGCGGGGCTGTCGACCCCGAGGATCGTGCGGCTCGGGGTGGCGCACGTGCCGGAGGGGCGCGGCACCTTCCCGGCGCTCACCGTCGACGAGAACCTGCGGCTGGGCGCCTGGACCCGCCGCGACGCCGCCGCGGTCCGGTCGGACCTCGACGAGTGCTACGGCATGTTCCCGCGGCTGGCGGAGCGCCGCGGCCAGGCCGCCGGCAGCCTCTCCGGCGGCGAGCAGCAGATGCTGGCGATCGCCCGCGCGCTGCTGCTGCGCCCCCGGCTGCTGCTGCTCGACGAGCCCTCGCTGGGGCTGGCGCCGATGGTCACCCGCGCGCTGTTCGAGGTGCTCGGCCGCGTCAAGCGGGAGCGGCGCACCACCATGCTGCTGGTCGAGCAGAACGCCAACCTCGCGCTCGAGCTGGCCGACCAGGCCTACGTGCTGGAGGCGGGCCGCACGGTGCTGGCCGGCCCGGCCGAGCAGGTCAGCGCCGACGACAACGTGCGGCGCTCCTACCTGGGCTACTGAGGAGGGCGATGGAACGGTTCCTGCAGGTGGTGGTCGACGGGGTCGCCGACGGGTCGATCTACGGCGCGCTGGCGCTGGCGCTGGTCCTGATCTTCCGCTCGACCGGGATCGTCAACTTCGCCCAGGGCGAGATGGCGATGTTCGCGACCTTCATCGCCTGGGGCCTCTACGACGGCGGCCGGCCGCTGTGGGTCGCGCTGCTGGCCGCGTTCGCGGCCGCCTTCCTCGGCGGCATGGCGATCGAGCGGCTGCTGATCCGCCCGGTCGAGGGCGCCGGCCCGCTCACCCTGGTGATCGTCACCCTCGGGCTGTTCATCCTGGTCAACGCCGCGGCGGGCTGGATCTGGGGGTTCACCAACCGTGGCTTCCCGTCGGCGTTCCCCAGCGGCGTGGTGCGGCTCGGCGGGGTCGCGCTGTCGATCGAGTCGCTGGCGATCATCGCCGTGCTGCTGGCCGTCGTGGGGCTGCTGGGCCTGCTGTTCCAGCGGACCAAGGTCGGCCTGGCGATGCGCGCCGCGGCGCAGAACCCCGACTCCAGCCGCCTGGTCGGCATCGACGTCGGCCGCATGCTGATGCTCGGCTGGGGCCTGGCGGCGCTGCTCGGCGCGCTCGCCGGGGCGCTGGTCGCGCCGCGGCTGTTCCTCGACGTCAACCTGATGGGCGGGGTGCTGCTGTACGCCTTCGCGGGCGCGGCGCTGGGCGGCTTCGACTCGCCCGCCGGCGCGGTCGTGGGGAGCTGGATCATCGGGGTCACCGAGAACCTCGCCGGCACCTACGTGCCCGCCGTCGGCGCCGACCTCAAGGTGCTGGTGCCGCTGGCGGTCATCTTCGTGGTGCTGCTGGTGCGCCCGTCGGGGCTGTTCGGCTCCCCGGAGGTGACCCACGGGTGAGCGCCTTCCGGGTCGAGGCCGGCGGCCGGCGCCACCGGGCGCTGCGCGCGGCGGCGCTCGCCGCGGTGGTGCTGGTCGCGGCCGGCATCCCGTTCAACAGCGACCGGGTGGTCGTCGGGCAGCTGACGCTGGTGCTGGTCTACGCCGTGGCGGCGCTGGGGCTCAACCTGCTGGTCGGCTACAGCGGGCAGATCTCCCTCGGCCACGGCGCCTTCTTCGCCATCGGCGCATACACCGCGGCGACGCTGGTCGCCAAGGCGCACCTGCCGTACCTGCTGACCCTGTCCGCCGCCGCACTGCTCACCTTCGCGCTCGGCTTCGCCTTCGGGGTGCCGGCGCTGCGCCTGCGGGGGCCGTACCTGGCGCTGGTCACCCTGGCGCTGGCGATCGCGACGCCGCCGCTGGTCAAGCGCTTCGAGGGCCTCACCGGCGGCGTGCAGGGCATGAGCGTGCCGCAACCGGCGGTCCCCGGCTGGCTGCCGCTGGACCCTGACCAGTTCCTCTACCTGCTGGCGCTCGCGGTGGCCCTGCTGGCGTTCCTGCTCGCCGCCAACCTGACCCGGGGCGGGCTGGGACGGGCGCTGGTCGCGATCCGCGACAACGAGCGCGCCGCGACCACCATGGGCGTGGACCGCGCGCGGGTGAAGACCCGCGTG
>Ga0126307_10000549_pt1 | contig 24160 bp, 20 predicted proteins | sample Plot28_FD_89955 | JGI IMG/M metagenome (GOLD analysis project Ga0126307, IMG submission 89955) | Serpentine soil microbial communities from UC McLaughlin Reserve, CA, USA - Plot28 | ecosystem: Environmental > Terrestrial > Soil > Grasslands | place: USA: UC McLaughlin Reserve, Lake County... | reverse complement strand
GGCCGCCTTCGCCGCTGCGGCCGTATCGGCCTCCGTCGCGGGCCCGTCGCTGCTCTCGACGAGGATCGTCGTCGGCGCCAGCACGCCGGCCGGGAAAGCTTCCTCCATCAGCTCGAAGCCCTCGACCGCCTCGACCGACTTCTTGAAGAAGCTCGTGGTCGAGTAGTCGACCTTGTAGGCGAGCAGCCCGGCGGCCCCGGCGACGAACGCGACCACGGTCACCGCCAGCGCCGGGCCGGGCGTCCTCAGGACCCGGTCGCCGATCCGCCGCCAGACGCCGGGGCGAGTCTCGTAGGTGTGCTCGGGGTCATAGGCGACGACGCCGGCGCGCGGCCAGAACCCGCGGCGGCCGAAGATCGTCAGCAGCGCCGGCAGCAGGGTGAGCCCGGCGACCATCCCGCAGGCGACGCCGATCGCGGCCACCGGACCGAGGGTCGAGGTGAGCCGCGCGTCGGCGAGCGTCAGGGTGAGCATCGCCAGCGAGACGGTGAGCCCGCTGGCGAGGATCGTCGGACCGGTGCGGCGCAAGGCGCGCCCCATCGCCTCGTGCTTGTCCTCGATCCGGCGCAGCTCCTCGCGATAGCGAGAGACCAATAACAGGCAGTAGTCGGTGCCGACGCCGAACATCAGCACGATCAGGATCGATGTCGCGTTGCTGGATACGGTCGAGCCCGACTCGGCGAGCAGGTACACGAAGGCCTGCGCCAGGGTGTAGGCGAAGAAGACGACGAGCAGCGGCGTGAGGGCGATCAACACCGAGCGATAGATCGCCCCGAGCAGGACGAGCACCAGCAGGACCGTCGCGAACAGGAGCTTGGCGTCGAGGTTCTCGAAGACGTCCTGGGCATCGGTCGAGAAGCCGACGCCGCCGGTGACGTAGACGTTAATGCCGCCGGCATTCTCGTCCGTGATGTCGCGCATCGCCTTACCCCAGTCCCCCTCCTTCTCGAAGTCGGTGGGGACCGTGTAGACGGCCGTGGCGACGTCGCCGCTCTTAGAGACCAGCTCTGGCGGAGCGCCCGCCGTGAAGGGGACCTGTTGCGGCCCGACGACGTTGATCTTCTGGGCCCCCGCCTCATTGATCGCCAGCTGGTCGGCGGCGATCTTCCGCTTGTCGGCCGGAGTCAGCCCACCGTCCCGCTGGTAGACGACGATCGCCTGATCGGTCTCGCCTCCGGCGAAGTCGCGGTCGAGCCGGCGCACGACCTCGGTCGACTCGGCGCTCGCGGGCAGGAAGGACTGGGTGTCGTCGCTCGTCTTGTCGGAGAGCTTCGAGCCGAGCGGAAACATGGCGAAGATCGCCACGATCCAGACGGCGAGGATCGCCCACTTGGTGCGGCGACCCGTGACGATGCTTGCGACCCTTCTCAACGGACCTCCTTGTCGGCGCCAAGTTCGTGCCGGCCCGCGTCCCCCTGACGGACGCGCTCGCTCACACTATCGAGTCCGAATCGGCGCTTCCTCCTGGCGCACACTGGACTCGTTTGCGACCCTGTATAGAGGGCAACCATGGCTGAGGAAATGGAAGCGACAGCAGTCGAGCTAGACCCAGCCGTCGAGGAGCGGATTCAGGGCCTGGTCCAGGCCGGTCGCCCCGTGGGCTGCGTCGATCTCTCGGAGGTCGACTCGTTGGTGCAGGAAATGCACCTCTCCGAGGAAGAGGCCGACCAGGTGCACGAGCGGATCGAGGCCACCGGCCTCCCGATCGAGGACGATTGCGGCCGCGACGCCGCCGAGCCCGCCGGCTACAAGAACGGTGAGCTCGCCGAGCAGACGACCGATGCCCTGCAGCTCTTCTTCAACGAGATGCGGCGCTACCCGCTGCTCACGAAGGAGGAGGAGATCGAGCTCGCCCAGGCGATCGAGCGCGGCGACCTCGAGGCCAAGGAGCGTCTGATCAACTCGAACCTCCGCCTGGTCGTCTCGAACGCCCGGCGCTACATGCGTCAGGACCTCAACCTGCTCGACCTGATCCAGGAGGGCATCCTCGGGTTGATCCGCGCCTCCGAGAAGTTCGATTGGCGCAAGGGCTACAAGTTCTCCACCTACGCGACCTTCTGGATCCGCCAGGCGATCCAGCGCGCGCTCGAGTCCAAGGAGCGCACGATCCGCGTGCCCAACCAGGTCGCCCAGCGCGAGCGCAAGGTGATGCGGGTCGAGCGCGAGCTGGCGACCAAGCTCGGCCGGGACCCGACCACCGGGGAGATCGCGAAGGAGGCCGAGCTCGAGCCCGCGCAGGTCGAGGAGATCCGTGATCTGACCCGGGTAGTGACCAGCCTCGATCGGCCGGTCGGCGAGGAGGACGGCTCGTCGATGGGCGAGTTCGTCCAGGACGAGCGCGTCGGGCCCTCCGAGGAGGTTGCCGTCAGCTTCCGCGACCAGGCGCTTCGCCGGGCGGTCCAGGACCTGCCCGAGGAGGAGCGCAAGGTGATCCAGCTGCGCTACGGCATCAACGGCGATGAGCCCACGGCGCTCCGCGAGACCGGAAGGCGGCTAGAGCTGAAGCCGAGCGAGGTCAAGCAGCTCGAGGAGAAGGGGCTCAGCCGCCTCGCCGAGGCCCGCGAGGTCGAGGCGATGCGCGAGGCCGCCTAACCGCCGCGAAGCGCCAGCACTCGGTTCACCGACGCCTCGAACTCCGCGCGATCCAGCGAGCCGTTGCCGAGGGCGCCGGCGAGCGCGCGCTGAGCCTTCGCCGCGTCGCCGAGGCTCGTGTAGAGGACTAGGTCCGTCCCCGCCGCCGCGGCGGCGACGGCGGTCTTGGCGGGCCCACCCACCGCGCGGGCCGAGACCGAGCCGAGCGCGTCCGTGATCGAGACGCCCTGGAACCCGAGCCGATCGCGGAGCTCTCCGGTCGCGACCGCGCGGGACAGGGCCGCCGGCTTCCGGGAGAGCGCCGGGTAGGTCGCCGTGCTCAGCATGACCATCGATCCGCCGGCCGACACGAATCCCGCGTACGGCCGCTCGTCGTTCTCCCTCAGGCGTGCGGCGGGCAGATCGATCCGCTGTACGGCGTTGTCCGTGTTGATCCGGGCCGAGCCGAGCCCGGGGAAGTGCTTGGCCGTTGCCGCGACACCGCCCATCTCCAGCCCGCGGGCGAAAGCGACACCGATTCGCCTGACGGCGCGCGGCTTCCGAGCGAACGTCCGCCCCTCGTCGAAGATCGCCCGACCGGGACGCACGATGTCGAGGACCGGTGCGAGGTCGACGTTGACGCCCATCGAGCTCAGACTGCGGCCCGTCGCGCGGCCAAGCTTCGCGGCGAAGGCCTCGCCGCGAGCGCCGATCGATCTCGCCGAGGGCTCGGGTGGTCCGGGCAGCCGTCGGACCAGGCCACCCTCCTGGTCGACCGTGATCAGCAGTGGCGGGCTACCGGTGGGCCGCGGGATCGCCTGGAGCTCCGCGGTGAGCCGCCGGACCGAGCGTCGGCCACCGACGTTCCCGTCGAACAGGATCACGCCCGAGACCTGCCCGGCCTCGATCATCCGCTGCAGTGCCCGAGGCGGGCTCTGGCCCGAAAAGCCCGTCACGACCCGGGCTCCAGCCAGCTGATCGTCGCTGAGGGCGAGCAGATTGCTGATCTGAGTTGCGGCGCCGTTGCCCGATCCGGCGATCAGGAGCCCAGCGACCGCCGCGGCGAGTAGTCCCTGCATCGCCGGGTAGGTTGCCGGACATGGACTACACGATCAAGAACCTCAAGGACGTCGAGGACCTGGCGGCGAGCCAGGGTTTCGGCGAAACCCAGGAAGCCCGATTCGCACACGGCGATCTCGACGCCGAGCAGACCGGAATCTCCCACCAGAAGGTGAAACCCGGGAAGCGCCACGCCTTCGCGCATCGCCACAACAAGGCGGAGGAGGTCTATGTGGTGATCGGGGGATCCGGCCGGGTGAACCTCGATGGGGAGGTGAAGGAGGTCAGCGAGCTCGACGCGATCCGGGTCGGGCCCTCCGTCACCCGAGCGTTCGAGGCCGGCGACGAGGGACTCGAGATCATCGTCTTCGGCCCGCGTGTCCAGGGCGACGCCGAGATCGTCGAGGACTTCAGCTGGGACTAGGCGTCCGGCCGCGTTCATAGATTTGGCGGTGTGCCGCCGCTGATCAGCTTCGAGGAGGCGCTCGAGCTCGGCGCCCTCACCGACCACGACGAGATCGGCTCCTTGGTAGAGCGCGCCTGGCAGGTCCGACAGGACCGCTTCGGCGACTCGACCGACATGTGCTCGCTGGTCAACGCGAAGTCGGGCGGCTGCGCCGAGGACTGCGGTTTCTGCGCCCAGTCGCGTTACGCCGAAGCGGACACGCCGATGCACGCGATGATGGAGCCCGACCAGATCCTCGAGCACGCCAGGGCCGCCGAGGCCGCCGGCGCCCACCGCTTCTGCATGGTCACCCAGGGCCAGGGCCTCTCGAAGCGGGACTTCGCCAAGATCGTCGAGGGAGCGCGTCTCGTCTCCGAGCACACGAACCTGAAGCGGTGCGCGTCGATCGGCCACATGTCGGCAGGGCGCGCGAAACAGCTCAAGGACGCGGGTATCCAGCGCGTCCACCACAACGTCGAGTCGGCGCGCTCCTACTACCCGGAGGTCTCGACCACGGTCCGCTACGAGGGCAGGTTGCGCACCATCGACGCCGTCAAGGAGGCGGGGCTCGAGACCTGCGTCGGCGGCATCCTCAATCTCGGCGAATCGCCCCGCCAGCGAGTGGAAATGGCCTTCGAGCTGGCCGAGATCAACCCGGACTCCGTGCCGGTCAACCTGCTCAACCCACGGACGGGGACCAAGTTCGGGGAGCGCGAGCTGATGGATCCCTGGGAGGTCGTCAAGTGGGTGGCGATCTTCCGGCTGATCCTGCCGGAGGCCCTCTTCCGGCTCTGCGGCGGCCGCGTCGAGAACCTCGAGGATCTCGCGCCGCTGGCCGTGAAGGCCGGCCTCAACGGCGTGATGATGGGGAATTTCCTCACGACCCTCGGCGTCGAGCCGGCCGAGGACCGTGCGATGTTCGAGGAGCTGGGGCTGAACGTCGCCAGGCAGCCGGACAATGGCGCGAACCCCCGCCCGGACAACCGCTCGGGCTGGCTCGAGGGCGAGACCCCCTCGACTCCGATCGACGATCTGATCGACCGCCAGGCGGATGCCAACTTCTGGGATCCCTCGACGCAGCTGAGGGTGATCAAGAAGAAGGGCAAGCCTCCGGCCTATCCGGAGCGACCGTCGGACCCTGAGCCGCAGCCCGCCGGCTGGGGCGATTGATCGATCTGCAGGAACGGCTCGCCGAGCTCGAATCGAGTGGGCTCCGCCGCCGGCTGCGCGTGATCGACGGTCCACAGGGGCCGCAGGTGCTCCTCGACGGGCGTCCCGTGTTGCTGCTCTGCTCCAACAACTACCTCGGGCTTGCCGATCACCCGCGGCTGCGTCGCGCCGCCGCCGACGCGGCCCTCAGCCTCGGCACGAGCGCCGGGGCATCGCGGCTGATCTCCGGCACTATGTCGATCCACGCCGAGCTCGAGTCGCGACTGGCCGATTTCAAGGGAACCGAGGCGGCGCTGCTCTTCGGCTCCGGCTACCTCGCGAACACCGGGACGATCGCCGCGCTCGCCCGCCGCGACGAGGTCGTCTTCTCGGACGAGCTCAACCACGCCAGCATCATCGACGGCTGCCGCCTGGCGGGGGCGGAGACCTTCGTCTACCGACACGCCGACACCGAGCACCTCGCCTGGGGTCTGCGCCGCGCAGGCGGGCGCGCCGCGCTGGTCGTGACCGACGGCGTCTTCTCGATGGACGGAGACGTCGCCCCCCTGGCCGAGCTGGCGGAGCTCTCCGTGCGGCACGGCTGCCGACTGCTCGTCGACGAGGCCCACGCCACGGGCTGCATCGGGCCAGGTGGGCGCGGCTCGGTCGCCGCGGCGGGTGTGACGGACGAGGTCGACGTGATCGTCGGGACGCTCGGCAAGGCCCTCGGCGGCTATGGCGCATATGTCTGTGGGTCCGCTGAGCTGGTCGACTACCTCGTCAACTCCGCGCGGCCGTTCATCTTCTCCACCGCCCCACCCCCGCCTTCCGTCGCCGCCGCCGGCGCAGCGCTCGACCTGATCTCGGAGCACTCCGGGCTCGTCCAGCGGCTGGGAGAGAACGCCGCCGCCCTTCGAGATGGGCTGCGCGCCGAGGGCCTCGAGCCGATCGGGTCGGAAACCCAGATCGTGCCTCTGGTGATCGGCGAGGCGGATGACACGATGGCGCTCTGCGAGCGCCTGCTCGACGAGGGCGTCTTCGCCCAGGCGATCCGGCCGCCCACGGTTCCCCCCGGCACTTGCCGCCTCCGCCTGACGACGATGGCGACCCACCGGACCGCCGACCTGCGGCATGCCGCGAAGCTGATCGGCGCCGCGGCGCGCGACCTCGGCCTGGGTACTCGCGCCGAGTGCTCGCGGCCCGACGTCAGCACCCTTCGAAAGGCGGCCTGATCGGTGCGCGGCGTCTTCGTGACGGGCACGGCGACGGAGGTCGGCAAGACGGTTGTCGCGGCTGCACTGGCCCGAACGGCGCGCGCGGCGGGAGCCCGCGTCGCGGTGTTCAAGCCGGCGGTGAGCGGCCTGGAGGACTACCCGCTGCGGCCGGAGATCTGGGATGACGCGGCCGAGGTGCCCGATCACGTCCTGCTGCGGCTCGCATCGGGGTCCGCGCAGGGCGACGACGAGATCGCGCCGTATCGCTATGCGCCGGCGGTCTCCCCGCATCTCGCCGCGGAGCTCACCGGCGAGCCGATCGACCCGGACCGGCTCCGCGGCGCGGCGCTCGAGGCCACCGAGGAGGCCGACCTTCTGATCTGTGAGGGTGTGGGCGGCTTCCTCGTCCCGCTCACCAGCCGCTATCTGGTCCGCGACCTCGCCCGCGACCTGGGGCTGCCCGTGGTGATCGTCGCGCAGCCCGGGCTCGGGACGATCAACCACACGCTGCTCACGATCGAGGCCGTCCGGGGAGCGGCCCTCGAGGTGTCGAAGGTCGTCCTCAACCCGTGGCCGGCCGAGCCATCCCGGATGGAGCTCTCGAACCTCCAGACCATCTCGAATCTCGGCGCGGTGGAGGTCGCGACGCTGCCGCGTCTCGACCTCAGTCAGCCCGCGAGCTGGCCGGGGCTCTCCCTCAGCGAGCCTGAGCGCCCGCTGAGAGCGGCGTAGCCGCCCCTGCTCCCTCCGCCGTCCGCTTGGCGCGGGCAGCTCGAACGAGCGTGACCGAGACGACCAGCCCAGCGACCACGACGATCGCCGCCAGCAGCATCGCGCTACCCAGCGCGTCCACGAAGGTCGCGCGCGCCTGCTCGGGCGCGGTGGCGAGCGCGGCCGGATTGAATCCGCTGCCGAGCTGCGCCTGGAAGATCGCTCCGGTCGCCGCGACCCCGACGGAGGCGCCGATCATCCGCGACATCTGGAGGACGCCGGAGGCGCCGCCCGCCTTCTGCACGCTCACGGCGTTCATCGCCGCTGTCGACATCGGGGACATGACCATTGCGATCCCGATGCCCATCAGGACAAAGGGCACGATCAGCCCGCTGTAGGTGGTGGCCGTGTCGATGCCGGCGAACATGAACATCGCGACGGCGAGGACGCCCAGGCCCACGCTCATCGGGGTGGCGGGACCAAGGCGATCCGCGAGTCTCCCGGAGATCGGCGCGATCACCGCGATCACCATCGTCGTCGGCAGGAACCTGATCCCGGCCTCCAGCGCGCTGTAGCCGAGGATGTCCTGCATGTAGAGCGCCATGAAGAAGAAGGTGCCCATCATTGCGAAGGTGATGATGAACGCGACGAGGTTGGAGCCGATGAACTGGCGCGTCCGGAAGAGCGCGAACTCGACCATCGGAGCCTTGACCCGCAGCTCGATCGCGACGAACACGGCTAGCAGGACCGCGCCACCGGCGAGGAGCGAGACAACGCGCGCCGAGTCCCAGCCCCAGCTGTTCCCCTCGATCAGGGCGAGGACGATCGCGGTCAGTCCCGCCGTCAGGGAGATAACGCCCGGGTAGTCCACGCGCCGGTCGACCGTCTCGTCCCTCGACTCGACGACGGCGAAGACCGTGGCGATCACGGCGCCCACGGCGACGGGAAGGTTGATGAAGAAGATCGCCCGCCAGCTCACGTACTCGGTCAGGAAACCGCCCACCACCGGGCCGATCGAGAGGGCCAGAGCCGAGACCCCGGCCCAGGTGCCGATCGCCTTGCCGCGCTCGGCGGCGGGGAAGGCGTGGGTGATGATCGATAGCGTCGCCGGCATCATCAGCGCGGCGCCGATGCCCTGGATCGCGCGGCTGCCGATCAGCATCGCCGGATCCTGGGCGAGGCCCGCCGTTGCCGAGGTGATCGCGAAGATGATCACGCCGGCCAGGAACATCAATCTGCGGCCGAAGATGTCTCCGAGGCGCCCGCCCGTGGCGATCAGGACGGCGAAGGTGAGGATGTAGCCGTTGATCACCCACTCGAGCTCGGAGATTCCCGCGTGGATCTCGCGCTGGATCGACGGCAGTGCCACGTTGACGACGGTGTTGTCGAGCATCACCATGAACAGCGCGAAGCACATGGCTCCGAGCGTCCACCACTTGCGGTTGTCGTCTGTGACCAGATGCCGGTAGCGCGTCATCGGCGTGCCTTCCTCTCGTAGGTGCGGTAGATCTCGGCGACCTCCGGGCGCTCCAGGAGCGCATCCAGAGCCGCCTCAAGCTTTCGTCGCTCGTCACCGTTGAGCGAGGCCGTGAAATCCTCGAGCCCAGCCAGGCGAGCGGAGATGATGCGGTCGGCGAGCTCGCGTCCACCTGACGTCAGAGCCAAGCGGCGAACGCGCCGGTCGTCGGGATCCTCGACCCTGGTGACCAGCTTCTTGCGAACCAGAGCGTCCGCCGCGCGGCTCGCTGAGGCGGCGGAGATGCCGAGCCCCTCGGCGAGGGCAGTGACAGTGCCTGCATCCTCCTCGAGAGCGTCGAGCTCGGCCAGGACCTTCACCTGGCTGAAGGTCAGACCGCTCTCGTCCATCAGCCGGAAGAACTCGCTGCTCCCTCCGCCCATGCAGCGCACGAGAAAGGCGCCGAGCTTGAGCGGGAGCTCCCCGGCGGTCGTCCCTTTACTCGCCCTCTTAGTTCGCGCCGCTGCTTCCATATGAGAAAAGGTTACAGGCCTGCAACCATTTCACGACTGAAAGGGTATGTGACGTGCGTCACAGTGCAACCCATGCGCGAGTCCATCCGGCGCCGGCCATATCTTCGCTCCAGGGAATGGAGAAGTCGGCACGCCTCGATCACGATCACCTCTGGCACCCCTTTACGCAACAGCGCGACTGGGTGGCCGAGGAGCCGTTGATGATCGAGGCGGCCGAGGGGAACGAGCTGATCGATGTGGAGGGACGCCGCTATCTGGACGGAGTCTCGTCTCTCTGGTGCAACGTCCACGGCCATCGGCATCCGGATATCGACGCCGCCGTTCGCGAGCAGCTCGACCGGGTCGCGCACTCAACGATGCTGGGACTATCCCATCCTGGAGCCGCCGAGCTCGCCGGCCGCCTCGTCGAGATCGCTCCGCCCGGCCTCAACCGCGTCTTCTATTCCGACTCCGGCTCGACCGCCGTGGAGGTCGCGCTCAAGATGGCGTTCCAGTACTGGCAGCACCGCGGCGGGCAGCACGTCCGGAAGGCCTCGTTCATCTGCCTGGAGGAGGCCTACCACGGTGACACGATCGGCTCCGTCTCCGTCGGCGGCATGCCGCTCTTCCACAAGACCTTCGAGCCGCTCCTCTTCGAGGCACACCGAGCGAAGCCCGGCGACATCGACGACCTCGCGCGCCAGCTCGCCATGCGCGAGGAGGAGATCGCGGCGGTGGTGCTCGAGCCGCTCGTGCAGGGCGCGGCGGGGATGCTCACGCATCCGCCCGGCTACCTGCGGGCGGTCCGGAGATTGTGCGACCGGCACGGAGCGCTGCTGATCTGCGACGAGGTCGCCACCGGTTTCGGGCGGACGGGGACGATGTTCGCCTGCGAGCAGGAGGGCGTCTCCCCCGACCTGCTCTGCGTCGCAAAGGGCCTGACCGGCGGCTATATGCCACTCGCCGCGACGCTCTCGACCGAGCGCATCTACGAGGCCTTCCTCGGCGCCCACTCCGACTTCAAGACCTTCTTCCACGGACACACCTACACGGGCAACCCCCTGGCCTGTGCGGCCGCCATCGCCTCGCTCGAGGTCTTCGATCGGGAGCGGACGCTCGTCCGCATTCAGCCCAAGATCCGGCTGCTCTCGGGTTGGCTCGCGCAGGTCGAGCGGATGCGCGAGGTCAAGGAGGTACGCCAGCGCGGTCTGATGGTCGGCATCGACCTCGGCGATCACGACCCGGAGCTGCGCCTCGGCCACCGTGTCGTTCTCGAGGCCCGCCGGCGCGGAGTGATCGTGCGGCCGCTGGGCGACGTGATCGTGCTGATACCTCCGCTCTCGATCTCCAAGCAGGACCTGAGGCGCCTCGTCCAGGTCGTCGCGCAATCGATCCGAGCGGCCTTCCCTGTCGCCGAGTTCGACGCCGGTGCGAAGGGTCGCCTCGACGCGGCCTTGCTCGAAGCGGCCTAGCTCGGGCGCCCGCCGCCAGAACGCTTCTCGCGCGGAGCGCTCAGTCCTCGTACGGCTCGAAGTCGGCCTTGCGGGCGCCGCAGACCGGGCAGAACCAGTCGTCGGGAATGTCCTCGAAAGCGGTTCCCGGCGGTACCCCGCCGTCGGGATCGCCCTCGTCGGGGTCGTAGATGAACCCGCAGGACGTGCAGATGTAGAGCTGCTTGGTGGTCGTCTCGGCTTCCATCGGGCGGCAAATGTAACGAGTACGGTGCCGGGAAGTGGAGGTTCCAGGGGCAAGGCCGTGAGCGAGCTGCCCGAGGCGGGCGGCGCGCCGCTGCGCAATCAAAGCGATTCACCCGCCGAGCCCCGGCCGGCGGCAACCGTGATCCTGCTCCGGCGTGGCGGGAAGCACGCCGAGCGTGGCCTGCAGGTCCTCCTCGTGCGCCGCAACCCCGGGGCGCGCTTCATGCCCGGCGTCTGGGTCTTTCCCGGGGGGGCCGTCGACCCCGGCGATGGAGACGGCGAGGAGGCGCATCGGGCGGCGGCCGTGAGGGAGCTGGGCGAGGAGGCCGGGATCGATCTGCCGGCGGAGGAACTGGTCGCGTACTCGCGCTGGATCACCCCCACGGTCGTCCCGATCCGCTTCGACACGCGCTTCTACCTGGCCTTGGCGCCCGCCCACTCTCCCCCGCACCCCGATGGCTCGGAGACGGTCGACGCCGGCTGGTTCGAGCCGCAGGCGGCCCTTGACGCCCACCATGCCGGCGAGCTGCCGTTGGTCTTCCCGACGATCAAGCACCTCGAGTCGCTGATCGGCTACGCCAGTGCCGCCGAGGCCCTGGAGGCCGCACGGCGCCGCGACGTGAAGCCCGTCGAACCCGAGGTGGTCGGAGACGGGGCCGAGCGGCGCATCGTGCTTCCGGACGAGCTGCCGTAGCCAGCCCACACCTGATCCGGGTAAAAATCAGCGCGATGACCAGCACCCTGCCCGAAGAGGTCCGCGACGCGTTCGAGCGGTTCGTCACCTGCGAGTTCACGACCGTCGACGCGAGAAAGCAGCCGATCACCTGGCCGGTCACGCCCTACTACGAGCGGGGCGGGCCGACGATCGACGTGACCACGGGTCTCGGCTATCCGAAGAAGGCGGACGACGCCCAGGCCCATCCCAGCGTGGCGCTGCTCTTCTCGGACCCGACGGGCTCGGGAGTGGAGAGCGGGATCAAGGTGCTCGTGCAGGGGACGGCGACCGTCGACGACGAGGACCTAGCGGCGAACGCCGACCGCTACGCACGCGAGTCCGGCGAAAAGCTCCCGGCGACGAAGAAGATGCACCCGCCGAAGCCGATCCGCGGGCTCTTCAACTGGTACTACGCCCGTCTCTACATCAAGGTTCGCCCGGAGCGCATCTTTGTCTGGCCCGATGGCGACCTGAGCGGGGAGCCGACCGTCCATGGGGCGCACCTCGAGGAGGTCCGCTCGGGGCACAGCGAGGAGCCCGCGGAGGAACCTGCCGCTCCCTCGGGCGGCCCGTCCGCCTGGGACGAGCGGATGGAATTCCTCCACGAGCACGAGAGCGGGGCGTTGAGCTGGCTCGGTCCGGACGGCTTTCCGATCGCCGTTCGCGTTCCCTACGCCGCGAATCCGTCACGGCGGGAAATCCGGATCGAGGGCGACCCTGCGGGTCTCCCGGTGGTCGAGGGCCGCGCCTGCCTGACCGTGCACCGCCACGCACCCGACTTCACGTGGCAGCGCAACATGCAGGTGCGCGGAGACCTCGTCCGCTCACCTGACGGCCTGCGGCTGGTGCCCCGCAAGGTAGTCGGCGGGTTCGAGCTGCCGAAGGGCCTAGCCCGGTTCCGGGACTTCATCCGGAAGGGACCGCGCTTCTACCGGACCTATCGGCGCCGCCTCAAGCAGCGAGCCTAGGAGCCGATCTTCGGCGGGAACGGCTCGAGCCCGGCGTTCCAGGGGCCGGCCCGATAGATGTCGAGGTTGTTCTCCTCCATCTCGCGATGGAGTCGGTCGAAGATGCCGCCGGCGGAGTGCAGCGCCTCTTTGAGCTCCTCCTTGGAGCGCTCTCGCAGCCGCCAATGGAAGAAGAGCTGCTGGTCGGTGATCCCGAAGTCGACCTCCGCCGGGATCCGCGTGATCCAGTCGATGAACGCCGGGCTGAACAGCTCGCGCAGGGCCACCGGGTCATGGTCCTTCGGGACCGTGGCGATGAAACGCCTGTTGAAGTCGACGCTTTCGAACTCGACCCGGCGGCGGGAGAAGCGGTCGACGGTGTCGCCGGCGGTCTTTTCGAGCGACTCGACGTCGAAGACCGGGACGACCGTCGCCAGGTCGGGCATGTGCGACTTCACCAGCACGGCTCCGGGCACCACCGCCTTGCTGAGGAAGCCGCCGTCCTCGTGCTCGTCGGCATCGCACGCGGAACCGAAGAAGCCATCGCTGAGCTCCCCGGTGATGCGATTCGTGCCACCGGGACAAAGCGCCACCGGCGCACCGACCGGATTGATCCCCCCGATCGGCTCGTAGCGAAGCCCGCGCTCCTGCGCCAGGCCGGAGACGATCGCGGCCCACTCCTGCGCCTCCGCTTTCGCGCTCAATCGATCCGGACCAGATCGCCGCGACCCTGCGCCTCGAGCAGGGCCTTGTAGCGGGGGAAGGCGGGCTTGGTCAGCGGCACCAGCTTGAGGATCTTCGCGACCGGGCCACTGGCCTTGATCTGGCCGCGAGCGAGCGCCGTGGTCACGTTCACCCGTCCGAGCCAGAAGCGGTGTGCGGTGTCCGCCTCCATGCTCATCACGACCTCCGGCTCCATCTCGGTCTCGCCGAACTCCACGTCGGTCGGCTCGTCCCGCTTCAGGCGGACGGTGATGGTCGAGTCGGGGTCGCGATGCTGGTACTGGACGATCGTGTTCGCCTGGCGGAACTTCGGTGCCAGCTCGTCATCGGCGGCCAGCTCCGTGAAGAGCTTGCCGATCGTGTCATAGACCTCCTGGGCGTCATTGAAGTAGCCCAAACGCTCACCTCGCCCTTTCACGGAGGCCCATCCTATTGCCGCCGGGTCCCCGGCCTACGGGTCCGGGTGTACCTCGGGGACGACGCCACCGCCGAAGATCGATGGGAAGTTCGGTGCGACGGTGCAGGCGGCGTAGGCCGAGGGGCCCGGCGAGGCGGGCGTGCCCCCCGGGAAGTTCGGACCGACCTGGTTCGGATCCGTCGGGTTCACGACCGACGAGAACGGGAACTGGCCGCTCTCCTCCTGCGGCGGGCTCGAGGGCGGGCTATGGAGGACCTGCTGGCCCCCGAAGGTGTTGTTGCAGTCGTGGCTCGGGAAGATCTCGCCCTGGGTGGTCGGATAGAAGCTGCCGATCGCGAACGGCTGCAGATAGCCGTTCCCTCGGTTGGTCTTCAACCGCTCGGGATAGATCGAGAGCGACTCGGCGGTCAGGATGGTCATCTGCCTGGAGAGGTGGAGCGGCGCGTTCTGCCCGGACTGGAACGGCAGGAAGTCCGCGGTCGAGGAGGACGGGTTGGCGAGGAAGTCGGTTACCACCGGCGCCTGGTAGTCGACCCAGCGCAGCAGCGGATTGAAGTTGGCGAGGAACGGGTCGAGGCCGTCCATCACCGGCCGCAGCTCCCGAACGAAGCTGCTCAGCGAAGGCAGCCCCGTGCGCGACGCTTTGATCAGCGGATCGAGGTTCTTGAAGAGCTGGTTGGCGTGGGGGGCCAGGCGCCGCACGTCGCGCAGGGTCGGACTCAGGTCCCGGGCCACCGGCTTGAGGTCATGGAACACCGGTCTCGCGTCCTCGGCGAACCCCTTGAGACGGTCGAGGGTGAGGCGGGTCTCGTCCTCGAAGGTGGGGAAGATCTTGAAGGTGTCGGAGAGGGCTCTGCTCTGAGAGGCCAGCGCCCCGAAGGTCCGGTTCGCGCCGACAACCGCGCCGGCCAGCGCCTGGTCGTGCGCAGTCAGGGCGGCGAAGACGTCACCCGTGTCGCGGACCAGCGTCCGCAGCGACTGCTCCTGTTGCCGGAGCGTCCCGAGCACGTCGCTCGCGTCACTCGCGAACGGGCCGAGGTTCCCGAAAGCGTCGTTGAGGTCCAGCCCGCGTCCGTTGACTGCGATGCCGGCATTCTGCATCCAGGACTGGAACGCCTGTCGAGTCTGTTCATCGAAGCCCTGGAAGATCTCGTCGATCTGGGTCTGGTTCTGGACCTGGCTCTGCGCGAGGTGGCCGCCCTCCGAGACTGGGTGAGGTGCGTCGCCGCCTGAGATCTGACCGACATCGATCGAGCTCGACTGGGCGGTGACGTCCCCGGAGGTCTCGCCCGGCTGGACCTGGCTGCCCGTGGTGAGCTCGACGTAGGTCTCGCCGAGAAGCGTTTTCGAGCGCAGGATCGCCCTGGCGTCGGAGGAGATCGGCGCGTACTGCGGCTCGACCTCGATCGTCGCCCGGGTCGTGTTGCAGGTCGCGGGGTCCTTCTGACACTCGCTGTCCGGTGCGAGGCCGAGCTCTTTCACCTTGCCGACGGAGACGCCGCCGATCCGGACGTCGGCCTCCTTCGAGAGCGTGATCGCCTCCGGGAAGTCAACGGTGAAGCGGTAGCTCTCCGGCTTCAGGGGAATCGGCCCGCCGAAGGTGACCCACAGGAAGAGCAGCAGGCCGAAGCAGGACAGCGTGAAGCCGACCGCAACCAGGATGCGTCCCATCGATGGAGCCTGCTTCTGCATTACGCGCTCTCTCCATTCAGCCGGGTCATGGCGGGCACACCGTCCCGAGGAGCTGGCCGAGTCCCGTCAGGGCGGGTGCCAGCGGGCTCGAGGCGAGCACTGACTTCGCCGTGTTGCAGGTGACCTGGAGGTAGATGTGGCGGTAGACGCCGTGCGCGTCCTGCTGGGCGAAGGTGCTGTTGCCCACGTGCCCAAGCCATCCGAGCCAGTAGAGGTACCCCTCGTCACGCCCGGGAGTGCCGGCCGCCTCCGAGCCGTTCGGGTTGTAGGCCGCCATGTTGAAAAGCCTGTTGAGCTTGTCGCCCATGGCCGTCAGCCGCGGGGTAGCCGCAACCAGGTTCTTCGCGGCGGGCCGCAGGTTCCGAACCGGCTGGCGGGCATTGCGCACGAACGGCCGGATGTCGTTCTTGACAGGCGCGTAGGTGTCCTTAGCGAGTCTTCGGAGCGAGTCATTGATCGGCTTCAGCTTGCGCGCGAATGGGCGCAGGCTGTTGACCGCCGGGCCGAGCACAGTGGCCAGCGCATCCGTCTTCGTCAGGGCGACCCGCGTCGTGCGAAGCGTCGGGCCGAGCAGGCCGACGGTGCGCTGCACGTCCGGCGCCTGGCTCGCGATGGCACCCAGTGCATGGTCCGATGCGGTGACCAGCTGCTGGATGCCCTCGCCATCCTGCCCCACCGTCCCGAAGAGGAGGTTCATGTTGTGGATCAGCGTCTTCAGGTTCTCCTTGCGCTTCGCGACCTGGGTATTGAGGCGCGCCAGTTCGCGGTTGATTGGCCCAAGGCTGCCGAGCAGCTTGCCGAGGTCCTTCCCACGCCCGTTGAGTCCCTGGCCTCCGCCGACCAGCAGCAGCCTCAGGTACGCCCTCGTGTCGCCGTCCAACGCCGCCAGGATCTGATCGACGTTCGTATCCGGCGCAGTGTTCGCGATGGAGATGGAGTCGCCGTTCTGGAACTCGTCGTTGTCGGAGTTCGCGGCGTAGTTCGTGCCCGGGTTGAGCTCGAGGAACATGTCCTTGAGTCCGGTCTTCGGACGCAGCAGGATCGTCGCGTCCTTGTGGATCGGCAGGAACTTCCGGTCGATGTCCATCGTCACCACGGCGTGCCCGTCCTCGTAGTCGACCTTCGAGATGTCACCCACGCGCACGCCGGCCACCCGCACGGTCTGGCCTTGCCCCGGCGTAACAGCCTGGGCGGTGGTCAACTCCGCCTTCAGCTCGAATGGCTTGTCCTCGAGCAGCGGGATCCGCAGCCGCTGGTTCTGAACGATGATGTAAGTCGCGACGAGGCCGATCACGAGCAGGCCGAGAACCGCGAGGAAGTCGCGCATGTGCTTGCGGATCGCCACGGCCATCAGCGAGCCACTCCCTTCGGCGGTGTGGGCAGCGTCGGGACGCGGATGCCGTTCCCCTTCTGGAACGCCTTCCAGGACTTGCTCCAGGCCGCGTATCGGTCGAGGGCCGTGCCGAGCAGCTGCTTCGCCTCCGGGAGCGATCCCGCCCGCCGCTCCTTCCGTGCCTCGGCCAGCTGGTTGAGAATCGAGGCGTAGGTGCGGATCAAGGCACTCTCCTGCGACGGCGCGCCCGTGGCGCTCTTGCTGCTCGACCTCGTGGCCGGAGCGGGGCCGAGCTCGCTCTCCAGGTTCGGCGGATCCTGCGTCTCGCAGGGGACGTCCGGCCGGAACGGCGTCTTCGCCGAAGACTGCTTGGCGGGCTCGGAGCCGAGGATGTTGAACGGTGTGATCCCTGTGATCGGCGCCGACATCTCGGGGGAGGTGTACGGCGCAATCGTGTTCGTGCCTCCGCCGCCGAGAACGCGGAACTCCTGACCGTTCGCGTCGCCCGAGCGGCTCTCACCGGCGACGCCCGAGAACCCGTATGCCGTCTCCAGGTAGACCGGGGCCGCCGCAGGGTCGCTGTCGTGGTTGGGGATCGGCGTGGTGCTCCAGGGAATGACGACGTCGTTGAAGCAGGAGGAGAGGGCGCGAGTCTGCTCGAGGAACGGCACCGAGTCCCTGCTCAGCCTCGCGAGGGCCGGGACTGTCGGCCTAAGGTCAGTGATGAGCCCGCGCAGCTCGGGCTTGGAGACGAGTTGTCGAAGCTGGCCGATCCAGGGATTGGCGGCATCGAGCGCCGGGCCGGCGGACTTCACGCCGGGGAGGGCCTCCCGTGCGAAGGCACGCAGCGGCGGGAGGTCGCGGTTCAACTTGAAGAGCACCGGACGGCCGACGGCCAGGGTCTGGGGCAGCTCGGCGATCGCCTCCCGGAGCGACGCCTGGTTCGCCGCGAAGGCGCCGCTGACCGAGTTCAGGTTGGTGATCAGGCCCTGGAGCGAGCTGCTGTTCTGGTTGAGCTCCCGAGCAACGACATCGAGGTTCGAGACGAATCCGGCGAGGTCTCCGGGCTCTGTGCCGAGCAGCGCCTCGTTGACCTGAGCGGTGTACTGGTACGCCGCCGGGGAGGTCCGGAACGACTCGCGGAAGCCCTCGGCGCCACCGTACTTCATGAGGCCATCGCCGAACTCCTTCAGGAAGATCTGCAGGTCCTGGCGCACGGGGCCCTGCAGTGAGGTGAGGACCTGGTCGAGCTGCACCGACTGGGAGGTCTGCGTTTCGGGAAGCACAGAGCCGCTCCGAAGCTCGGGCGCGCCGGGGCTGCCCGGCTGCAGGTCGACGAACAGGTTGCCCTCGAGGAAGAGCCGCGGGCGGAGCTGGGCGGTCGCGTCCTGCCTGACCGGCAGGGCGCTGTCCTTGAGGTCCATCGTGACGACCGCGGCGTCCTGACCCTCGCCGTTGGCATCGACAACGTGCTCGACGTCGCTGACCTCGCCCACGTTCACACCGGAGACTCGGACCGGGCTGTCGGCGCGGATGTTCTGGGCGTCCTGGAAGACCGCCTTGAGCTGATAGCCGTGGCCCGCGAATGGGATCGACTTGGCGAATGCCAGATAGAAGGCGATCACGGTGAGCACGATCACAATCAGACCGATCTGGAAATTCGAGAGGCGTCCGTTCTGGCTCTTTCGCGTCATCTCAGTCGCCTGCCCAGAAGATGCGGTCGCCGTTCTGTTCGAGGAAGAGGTCGGTCTTGCCGAGTGGCGGGACGCCGGCCGCCTTCGCGATGTTCTGAACGCCGAAGGTCGGGTTGTCCTTGCTCTGACCCGGGATCAGCGCCTCGCCCAGGGCGTAGCCCGTCTGTCCCGCCTGGCAGTTCGGCTGGCCGTCGGTCACGGATGGGCCGTAGGGGTTGCCGTGCAGAATCGGGATCCCGTCGTGGGCGGTCGGAGAGCTGTTCAGAGGGTCGAATAGCCCCGCGTTGCCCCCGGCGAAGAAGCTGCTCGCCCAGCGGCCGTCGCCTTGGCCGCCGGAGTAGTTGTCCATCGGATTGCGCGGCGGCTCGTTGAGTGTCGTGCTGCCGGCGATCCCGGGCGGGATGACGCGCTCCGCGAAGCCGAAGGGGGTCGGCAGCCCGAAGTGGCTGGGCAGATAGGTCGTCCAGTAGTTCCAGTAGTTGCAGACCGTCTGGGCCGGGACGATCTTCTGGCCGGCATCCGCGGCCAGGTTGAAGGTGTCCCCCAGGCGGTTCAGGCTGGTCAGCGTCGAGGGGTCGGCGACCAGGTCGTTGAGGCTGACCATCACGCCGCGCAGATCGTTGCTCGTCTGCACCGTCCGCGGCAGCACCTTCGCGCCTCGTCCGACCGCCTGGTTCAGCACCGGCAGCGAGGCGCGCAGTGCCCTGACCCCGGGGCGCAGCAGCTGGGAGAAGTCCGCGAAGTCCGCCAGGAAGGGCTGCTGCACCGGCAGCGAGCGGAGCCCGGCCTCGAGAGCCGGCGGACCGCCGGAGATCGTGTCGCGGAGCGCCTCCGGATCGGACGAGATCGCTCCAAACGCGATCGCGCCGTTGGTGAACTGCTGGGCATTGTCGACCGCGACGGGGGCGAGGATTCGCGCTGCGTCGGCGAGCTCGGGGAAGAGGCGGGCCAGCTGCGTGGTGGGATCCGCGAGCGCCCTGGAGACCGGGCGAAGGTTCGCAAACAGAGGATTGAGGGCCCCGACCGCCTGGTTCAGCGAGGCGCCCCGCGCGGCGAAAGCATCGCCGAAGCCCTGCAGGACACGGCGGCTGTTCTCCCGAGTGGGCGTGTCGAAGGTGTTGTAGATGTCGTCGAACTCGACCTGTGCCTGGGACTGGCCGATCGGAAGCGCGGCGCCGGCGGGCAGGCCGCTGGCGCTCGTGCCCCGGGTGATCTCCAGGTACTTGAGGCCGAACGACGAGCGGTAGCGGACCCTGACCGTCGAGTCCGCTGGAAGCGGATCTGCGCTCTTGTCGAGCTTCAGATTGAGCTTGGCGACGGTCGAGGCGCTGGAGCCGTCCGCAGCCTGGCATCCGCTGTTGGGCGGCGCCGCCACGGTGTCGACCGATTCGACCGCGCCGACCCGATTGCCTCCGATCCTGACCTCATTGTTGGGTGCGAGCCGCGCGGCATCGCAGAGTTCGGCCGAGACGCGGTAGGTCGGCACGAACGGCAGACCGTTGTTCGCGTTGTAGGCGAGGAAGACGGCGACGATGATGATCAGCGTCGTGATCGCCCCGACCATCGTGGGCGACGCCGCCAGTGATCCGACTCTTCCGCGTCCGCTCATTGCCCGAGGAGGAAGTCGAGGAGGTTGTCGGTGGGTGAGCCAGAGGCCCCGGTCGAGCTCGGGCCGGGCACCTGGGGCAGTGGCGGGAGCTGCGGCAGCTGCGGCAGTAGGTCCTGCAGCTGCTGCTGAGCCTTGTCCGGGAGCTTGTTCGGGTTGACACCGGGCGGAAGGATCTTCTGCAGATCCTGCTGCTGCTGCGGCTGCGCCTGCTGCTGCGTCGGTGTCGGGCGCGCAGTCCGCAACGAGGCGCTGGTGTGCGGTGCGCCGGCGGGGTTGCAGATCGAGAGGGCGGCCGAGCCGTTCGGGCACACGCTCGGGTCGTAGCTGCTGAGATTCCCGAACAGGCCTGAGGGGTTGGTGCCGTAGTTGATGCCGGGCTGCTTGTCCCCGAGGATCCCGGCGCACTCGGAGAAGTCGCGCGGGTTGGTGGTCGCACCGCCACCCTTTGCCGCCACCGTCGGCCCGGTCTGATATCCGCACGACGAGCCAAACCCGCCTGGGGCCTCCACCAGCGTGATGCCCAACCCGTGGCCTAGCTCATCGAAGAGGTTGAGCGCGTTGGTCTGGATGTAGGCGTAGTTGAGAAGTCCTTCCATGCCGGTGTAGCCGGGGTTGCCGCCGCTCGGATCCGACCCGGCGGGGCCCGAGCCCCACTTGCACGTGATCGTCTGGTCGCCGTGGAGCGTGGTGCCCAGCTTGGCGCCGAGCTGCTGGACCCGCCGGTCCGCCTCGCCGGGAAGCTCCCGGAGGTCCCAGCGGGCGCAGGCGTCCTCCTCAACCGCGCTCTTCGGATCGTCGATGCTCTCCAGGAAACTGGCAACCTGGTCCGCGGCGGGGAAGGCCTTGGTGCTCGACTGATCGAGTGCGGCAATCTCCTCCCTGCTGTTGGCGAGCGCCACCCTGCCGACGCGCGCCGCGCCCCCCAGCGCGGTCAGCGACCGATCCGCTCCGCTGTTGAAACCCGGGAGGCGCTTCGCCAGGGTGTTGAGTTGCGGGGCGGCCGCATGCAGATCGGTGAGCAGAGGCGTCTGCGCGTCGGCGAGCCTGCCCAGCTGGAACATCGTCGGCTTCAACTCGGCCAGGAAGTCATCGAGCAGGTGGAAGTTCTGCGCCAGATCGTTCGAGCGCTCGGCCGAGATCGCGGCGGTCCGCCCGGCGTTGTCGATGAAGTTGACCACGTCCTGGCGGCGGTTCGCGAGCTGGGCGAAGATCGCGTCCGCGTTGGTGTTCAGCTCCGCGATGGTCCGGTTCTGTGTGCCGAGGATCTTGAGGACCTGCTTGAGCTGCTGGAGAGCGGGAGCTCCCGCCCGGATCGCCGCGTTCAGGTTCTCGGCGTTGGCGTCGAGTGCCGTGCCGAACTCGTTGATCAGGAGCTGGAGACGTTCGCGGAAAGGCTCGCGGAGAGTGTTCTGGGCGAGGTCCGGCTGGACGGTCGTCTTGTTGCGGGCGGCGGGAATCGGGGCATTGAGCGGCTGATCGGAGCTGCCGGGCTGGCAATTCAGGAAGTACTCCGCGATCAGCGACTGTGGTTCCGACGAGCAGCTTGCGTCGGCCTTGAGCTCGGGGAAGCTACCGTCGACCTCGAAGGTCACCAAGGCGGTCTTCTGTGGCGTGATGTCGAGGGCGGTGATCGTGCCCGCCTTGGCGCCGGCGATTCGAAGCTCTGAGCCCTTTACGAGTCCGAAAGCGTTGAAGAGCTCGGCCTGGTAGGTCCGGCTGTCCGAGGCCCCGGCGAACGTCACGAGACCCGCGGATCCCACGGCGAGCAGGCCCAGTATCAGGAGGATCCGCCTCATTGGCCCAGAGGAACCTGGCTGGGATCACATTGGACGGTGCCGCCTTGCGTGAGCTGTTCCTCCGTGAGGCCGCGCTCGTTGGAGCCGGGGCAGCGCTCCAGATACTTGAGGCCGAGGTTGTCGAGCAGGAAGCTGGACGGGTTGAGCGTGCAGACGGCGGGGTTGACGACGTCGAGCAGCCCGCACGGCACACCTGGCACGGAGGGAGCGAAGGTGTTCAGGGTCGTCGAGATGCGGCCGATCCCCCCGAACGCGTCCGGGAAACCCGAGTGGCCGAAGTCATCGAACCACCCGGTGAGCTCCGGGCTGTAGGCGCGCAGCGTGGAGACCTGCTGGAGGGAGTCACGCAGCGCGGACGCCGACGCCGGCAGCGCGCCGGGACGTGATGCGCCGTTTCGATTCACCGGGCCCACCCCGATCTCGGCCAGCGGGTCCTGCAGGCGAGTGAGCTCGATCAGATCATTGGCGGCGCCGGGCTGCTTGACGACCCCATTCAGGCCCGCGACCGTGGGCACCGCGTCCCGGGCGAAGCCACGCAGCCGCTTCGCGAACGGCTGGAGCTTGCGCGCGACTGGCCGGGTGGCGTTGACCAGGGGCTGCACGTCGCCAAGCGCGGCGCGCAGGTTGACCGCCGTCGTGTTGAACTGCCGCATGAAGTCGGGCAGCTGGCCCACCGCGGAGGCGAGCGACTGCTGCTCTGAACCGATCGTCCCGAGCATGCCGTTCAGGTTGTTCACCAGGGAGGAGATCTCCGGCGACTTCGCGGCGAGCGTCGAGGTGAGCCCGGCGGCATCCACCACCAGGCCCTCGAGGTTCGCCTGGTCCGAGTTGAGCTCGCCGAAGACGCGCCGTGAGGTCGAGAGGAAGGGGTTCAGGTAGTAGAAGCCGCGGTTCGCCTTCGCACCGACCCCGTCATAGGCGCGCGCAAAGCCCTGAATGACCTGCTTCAGGTGATCGACCGTGGGCTTATCGAGCGTGTTGAAGAGCTGGTCGAGGTCGACCTCGGACGTCGTGTCCGCCTGCGTGATGGTGCCGCCTGATCCGATCGTCTTCCCATCGCGCTCGGTGGGGAGAGCGAGGTCGACGTAGCGATTCGCAATCCCAGACAGCGACTGGGAGCGGATCGTCGCGTGGGTGCCCTCGGGCAGCGGGGCGTACGCGGAGTCCGAGATCTCCATCTTGACCAGCGCCTGGCCGTCATCCGAGAGGGAGATCTCCTTGATCGAGCCGACCGGGGCGCCGGCGACGTTCACGTTGTTGCCCGTCACCAGCTGGGAGGCGCTCACGAACTGGGCCGTGACGGTGTAGGAGGAGCCGCCGCCGAGCACGAGCAGCAGGACCACGATGACCGCGCCGAGCAGCGCGAGGACCGCGGCGATGCGACCGACGACGCTTGTTTTTGGCACTGGTTCCTCTACCTACCCAGTCAACCCGTCGCGCCCGGCCGGGGTACCCCACCCAGGGCACGAAACGCCCTGCGATTCTTCCAGGGGTGCTTTGCGGGTGTCAAAGGGGAACCGTCGCCTCGGACCCTGGACTCCGCATCGCGATGCGGTATATGTCCGCGACTCGTTGAGTTGGCGTTAAGGCTGTGCAGCCTGGACTAGGCTGGGGCGGTGAGCGAAGTGGGGGAACGCCGCGACTACGACTGGATAGTGGTGGGATCGGGCTTCGGCGGATCCGTCTCTGCCCTCCGCCTGGCGGAGAAGGGCTACCGCGTCGCCGTGCTGGAGTGCGGTCGCCGCTATCGCGACGAGGACTTCGCGGAATCGACCTGGAATTTCCGCCGCTACTACTGGATGCCGATGCTCGGCCTTCGCGGGATCTTCCGGATGACCGTCTTCAAGGACGTGTTCATCGTCTCCGGGTCCGGGGTCGGCGGCGGCAGCCTCGGATACGCCAACACGCTCTACCGAGCGAGGCCAGCGTTCTTCCGCGATCCCCAGTGGGGCGAACTCGGCGAGTGGGAGGCGGCGCTAGAGCCGCACTACGAGACGGCCGAGCACATGCTCGGAGTCACCGAGTATCCACTCGAGGGCCCGGCCGACCTCCTCCTGCATGAGTACAGCGAGGAGATCGGCGTCCCGCACACCTATACGCACACCCGCGTGGGCGCCTTCTTCGGCGAGCCCGGCAAGGAGGTGCCCGATCCCTACTTCGGGGGCGAGGGACCGCCCCGCTCCGGCTGCATCGGCTGCGGCAGCTGCATGCTCGGCTGCCGGTACAACGCGAAGAACACACTGGTGAAGAACTACCTCTGGTTCGCCGAGAAGCTGGGCGTCGAGATCCTGCCCGAGCGCCAGGTGAGCGAGATCAGGCCGATCGGCGGAGCCGCCGACGGCTCGGATGGCTACGAGGTGATCAGCGAGCGCTCCGGCGCATGGCTGCGGAAGCGACGTTCGACGCTCACTGCGCGCGG
>Ga0126307_10000548_pt1 | contig 24168 bp, 25 predicted proteins | sample Plot28_FD_89955 | JGI IMG/M metagenome (GOLD analysis project Ga0126307, IMG submission 89955) | Serpentine soil microbial communities from UC McLaughlin Reserve, CA, USA - Plot28 | ecosystem: Environmental > Terrestrial > Soil > Grasslands | place: USA: UC McLaughlin Reserve, Lake County... | reverse complement strand
CTGGAGGCATCAGGACGTCCTCTCGCCTAGCAGCGGGATTCTCGGGGCTTTTCCTGAAGCCTGAAACCTGTTGGCTGTAGCCGCGGTTTGCGCAAAGGGCGCAGTCCTTCTGCAAACCGCTCTCAGAGGGCTCACCACGCCGAACCCTGCAGAAGGCGCCTTCTGCGCGAGGGGATCGAGCCGCAAGGACAGGGTTTCCGAAGTGATCCGTGACCTGCTCCGCGACCTGCTCAGGCGCTGTGTAGTGTCTCCAGGACCTCTTCGTGCAGGGTTGCGTTGGTGGCGATCAGGCCTTCGGAGGAGAGACTCCACGGCTCGCCCGAGAGGTCCGTGGCGCGCCCCCCGGCCTCGGAGACGAGAAGGACCGTCGGGGCGTAGTCCCACGCCGTGTTGTAGGTGCCAACCGAGGCGTCCAGGTACCCGGCCGCGAGCCAGGCGCCCCTGATCGCCGCGCTGCCGAGAGCCCTTAGTTGCCAGGCTCCGAACAGCACTCTCTCTACCCCGGGATCCTGAGGCTTACCACCGTGCAGGGAGAGATCTGCGCCGGCGACGGCGTACTCGAGCCTCTTCGTGTCGCTGACACGCAGGGGTGTCTCTCTACCACCGGTCTCCCTGTAGGCTCCGCCCCCGGCCCTCGCGTGGTACATATCTCCGAGGCGGGGCGCCACGACGGCGGCGTGGGTAACGGTACCATCCTCGATGATCGAGACACAGGCACAGAACAAGGGGTTCGCCTTCATGTAGTTTGCGGTGCCGTCGACGGGGTCGAGAAGCCAGGTTCGCCCTCTCTCCGCTACCGACCCGCCTCGCTCCTCGGAGAGGATGGCGTCGTCGGGGTAGCGCCCCCTTATGGCGTCCACCATAAGCTCTTCGCAAAGTAGGTCGACCTCGGTTACGAAGTCCTTCGGTGCCTTCTCCTTTACCTCACCTGGGTTCTGGTAGCGGGAGAGTTGAAGTTTCCCCGCCCGGCGGGCCACGTCACAGACGAAGGCATGGAGCTCTTCCGTGGTGTCCAGGGTGTCCCCGATCTCGGTAGAGGGTATTTATTGGAGATACTCGCGCAGGTTCTGAGTGCGGCGTTGCTCGCGAAGCAGGTTCAGGGTCTTCATCTGGATCTGCCTGACCCGCTCGCGCGTAATGTCGAACTCGCGGCCCACCTCTTCGAGTGTGCGCGGACGGTCGTCCTTCATCCCGAAGCGGAGCTCGATGATCTGACGCTCCCTCTCGGGCAGCTCGTCGAGGGCCTCCCTTAGATGGGCCTTCAACAGCGACTCCGAGACGGCGTCCGTGGGGGTGACGGAGCCGGCATCCTCAAGGAAGTCGCCGAGCTCTGAGGAGTCGTCGTCGCCGACGGGGGTGGCAAGGCTGATGGACCGCTGGCTGATCTCCTGCAGCCTCTGAATTTCAGCGACGAAGACACCCAGCTCTAGCGCGATCTCCTCCTCGGAAGGCTCGCGCCCGAGGGTCTGGATCATACGCCTGTGGGTCCTGTGGTACTTGTTGACCTTCTCGACCATGTGAACGGGGATGCGGATGGTCCGTCCCTTGTCGGCGATGGCGCGGGTTATGGCCTGCCTTATCCACCAGGTCGCGTAGGTCGAGAACTTGTAGCCTTTGGAATAGTCGAACTTCTCGGCAGCCCTTATGAGCCCTAGATTGCCCTCCTGGATGAGGTCGAGAAACGAAACGCCGCGGTTGCGGTACTTCTTGGCGATGGAGACTACGAGCCTCAGGTTGGCCTCTACGAGCCTGTCTTTGGACCGCTTGCACCCGCGGGCTATGCCCTTGGCGAGCCGTATCTCGTCGGCGTGGGTAAGAAGGGGCACCCTCCCTATCTCGGCGAGGTACATCCTGATCGAATCGCCCGTGGCGACGGCGTGGGCGATCTGGACTGCAGGAGCCTCGGCGATATGGACCGTGGCAGCCACCGTCGTCCGGCTGGCCTCGGCCGCCTCACCCTCCACGACCGTTATCTCTTCCTCCTCCAGCGCGGCGTAGAACTCCTCCACCTCCGCCGCCGAGAGATCTCCCTCCTGCAGGAGATTGGCGACCTCCTCCGTGCTGAGAAAGCCCTGACTTCGCCCCCGATTCAGGAGCTCGTCAGTTCGCTCCGCCAGCATCATGGAGTTCTGGGTCGCCATTTATCTCCTCTCCTGCGCCTCTGTGCATCAACTCTCGACAGCCGGACACACATCGACACGATTGTGAAATCCCTGTAAAAAACGACCCGCGTAGGGTAGCACACCACATATAGTGAGTCACCGCATATTGGCCCTATTTCGTGTGTTTTCTTTTACCACATTTCCACTTTCGGAAAACAAGGGCGTGTTTCGGCGCTGTTTCAGCGATATTTCAGGCATGTTTCGTCCTGTTCTCTCGAGAGGCCTTACGTAACGCTCTCGTTATGGCTCTTGCTACACTAGGGCGGTGATCCTGGACCGGGCACAGCTTAGTAGGATTCTTGGGACGGAGGTTCCCCTCGGCGTGTGGGGTGTAAGGGGCGTGACGCACGATTCCCGCTGCGTCGAGCCTGGCTTCGCCTTTGTGGCTGTACCCGGCTTCAAACGCGATGGTACGGAGTTCGCCTCCGAGGCCGTCCGTCGCGGGGCCGCCCTCGTTGTGGCCGAGAGCGACGTGACCTGCGTCCCTACCGCGGTCGTGGCAGACGCACGCAGTTCCCTGGCGGCGCTGGCCAGGGAGATCAACGGCGACCCTTCGAGGAGCATGGAGGTCTACGGCGTTACTGGCACCAACGGCAAGACCACGACCTCCTACGTCTTGCATGAGATCCTCGCCGGTGCCTACGGTGAGGACGAGTGCGGGCTCATGACGACCGCCGAGACCATCTCCGGTGGCGAGCGCCGTCCCGCGGTACGGACCACCCCCGAGGCTACGGAGGTGCAGGGTACGCTCGCCTCGATGCTCCGGTCGGGCGTCCGCAGGGTCGTCATGGAGGTCTCCTCGCACGGTGTATCCCTGAAGCGTGTCGAAGGAATGCGCTTTGGGGGGGCGATCTTCACCAATTTGACCAGGGATCACCTCGACCTCCACGGCTCGATGGAGGCCTACTACGCGGCCAAGCGGGAGCTCTTATACATGACGGAGGGCCCCAAGCTCACCAACGCCGAGGACGCCTACGGGAGGCGGCTGGCCGACGAGCTGGAAAACGTGAGTACCTTCGGGAGCACGGCCGACGCGGATTACAGGGTTACCGAGGTCGAGACGACGCGGGGTGGGACGAGCTTCGCCCTCCACTACTACGAGGACGTCCTCGAGCTCGAGACGCCGCTGCTCGGACCTTACAACGTGCTCAACGTCGCGGGGGCCGCCTCCCTCGCGCTCGCCGTCGGGACGGATGAAGAAGCGGTGAGCCGTGCAGTGCGAGGGATGGGACAGGTTCCCGGGCGCTTCGAGCGGGTCGCGGCGGCCGGGGAGCACGGGTTCGAGGTCGTCGTAGACTACGCCCACACCGACGTCGGGCTGGACGCCGTCCTGCGGGTGGCCAGGGGTGTGGCCGATGGTAGCAGAGGACGGGTTATCTGCGTTTTCGGGGCGGCCGGAGACAGGGACGGGGCGAAGCGACCGAGGATGGGCAGGGTAGCCTCTCTTCTCGCGGACATGAGCCTCATTACAACGGACGACGCCTACTCGGAGGACCCGGAGAAGATAGCCAGGGAGGTAGAGGCCGGCTCGGACCTCTCGCGGACCCGCATCGAGCTCGACAGGCGGAAGGCGATCCAGCGGGCCCTGGAGACGGCGAGGGCCGGTGACGTGGTGGTGGTGGCCGGCAAGGGACACGAGACGGTCCAGCACCTGTCAGAAGGGGACGTTCCTTTCCACGACGCCACGGTGGTCAGGGAGCTACTGGCGGAGATCGGGAAAAGAGGGAGGTAGCGCGAGCCTTGCAGAAGCAGACCAGGAGTGAGGTGACACGCCGGCTCAAGAGCGTGGAAGGCCATGTCAGGGGAGTCGAGAAGATGGTCGAGGAAGGCGACGTAACCTACGCCGACATCGTCCAGCAGACCAATGCCATCTTCTCGGCCATAAGGCGAATAAACACGGTGCTCTTGAAGGACTTCGTCGAGGAGCGGGCCGAACGGGACGGCGCCTCAGAAGAGATGATAAGGGACCTGATCAAGGCCATTGACAGGGTCACGAAGTAGGCGTGGGAGTAGCATGAGCCGCATGCATCCTCAGACCCTGTTGTTCGTCCTGCTAGGGACCGTCCCGCTCGTCGTGGCTGGTGCTGGTGTGACCACCTTTCTCCTCATGAAAGCGGGCTACAGCGTCCTGGTCTGGGCCGTTGTGCCTTTCGCAGGTTCTCTGTTGATCGTCGCGTCGCTCGCCTTCGTGCTGAGCAGGGCCGCGAGGGCCGGTCGTGGTCAGGACGAGCGCGGGTCCTCTGGGGGCCGAAGGCGGGATGGTGTATAGTCCGGGACTTATGGAGGACCGCGGGAAACAACAGGACGATCTGGGGGGCCTCGAAGAGAAGGTCGGCGAGCTCGAGAAGCTCACCGACTCCATCGACGAAGTACCAGAAGAAGAGCTGGTGGGGACCCTGGGCGCGGCCGTGGAGCTTCTGGCCGAGATCAACGCGGGTATCGAAGCCAGGCTCGACGCCGCAGGGGACGAGTCGCGCGAGATTGGGGCGTTACTCGGGCAGGTGGACTTCGGGCCCTTCGACGAGGCCATGGAGGATCACGAAAAGAGGGAGCGGACCACCGGTGAGCCGGGTCCCTGATCTCGCGCCACGCATCAGGGACGCGGCGCTCCTTGAAGGGGACTTCGTGCTCTCTAGCGGGGAGCGCAGCAACTTCTACGTGGACAAGTACCTCTTCTCGACCGAACCTGGCCTCCTGCGCGAGGTGGCCGACGCGCTGTCGGCGCAGATACCGGGGGGAATAGAGCGGCTCGCCGGCGTGGAGCTCGGCGCCGTCCCCCTCGTCGTGGCCACGGCCCTGGCCACAGGGTTGCCCTACGTCATCGTCCGCAAGTCTGCCAAAGAGCATGGCAGCTCCGCCGGGCGGAGCATCGAAGGCAACCTGGAGAAAGGTGAGAGGGTAGCCCTTCTCGAGGACGTCGTCACCACAGGCACGCAGGCCGTGCGGGCCGCCAGGAGCCTGGAGGAGGCGGGGTCCGAAGTCGTAACGATAGTAGCAGTACTCGACCGTAGGGAGGAGGACGGGGGGGAGCTCGGAGGATTTCCTTTCCTGGCCCTGCTTAGAATGAATGATTTACGGGTAGTTAAACGCAATTGAGACGTTATAGTGTCTCTGGTAAGTCTCTCCGGCAGACCGGAGGGAAGAGGAGTGGAAGCGAAGTAGGGAGGAAGAAGTGGCGTTAAACAAGACGGCGTTGATAGAGGAGATCGCCGGCAAGGCGAACGCCTCCAAGAGCGACGCCCAGAGGTTCTTCGACGCGTTCACCGAGGTCGTAACGGACAGCCTCAAGAACGGGGAGCAGGTCCAGATCACGGGCTTCGGCAAGTTCTACGTGCAGGAGCGCGACGCCAGGCAGGGTATCAACCCGCAGACCAAGCAGAGGATCAACATACCCGCATCCAAGGTGCCCAAGTTCACCGCGGGCAACGCGCTCAAGGACCAGATCAAGTAGCCACCCAAGGTCTTTCCTGGTGCCGCGGGCTTCTCCCCGCGGCACCGCACTTCTTGCTCGCCTCTGGAGCATCTAGAGCACGATGCAGTCGCTGGTAGACGCGTCGCGTCGCAAGAAGAGCGTGCTCGTCGCCGGCCTCGACCCCGTTCCCTCGCGCTTCCCAGAGGAGTTGCGCGCCCTGCCGGAGGCCGAAGCGACGCTCGAGTTTTGCCTGGGCGTCCTCGAGGCGGTCGAGCCGTACGTTGCCGCCGTCAAGCTGCAGGCGGCCTTCTTCGAGCGGCTAGGTCCCGCCGGGATGGAAATCTATGCGGATCTGATCGAAGCCGCCAAGGGCCTGGGACTTCCGGCCATAGCGGATGTAAAGCGCGGGGACATCGGCCCCGTGGCCGCCGCCTACGCCGAGGCGCATCTCGGCTTCTACGGCGCCACCTGCGCTACCGTCAACCCGTACATGGGGGAGGATGCGGTACTCCCTTTCCTCGAAGAGGCCCGCAAGCAGGGCGGGGGTGTCTTCGTCCTTGTCGCGACCTCGAACCCGTCCTCCCGCGAGGTACAGGAGACCACGGACCCGCCGCTCTTCGAGGTCGCCGCCGGGCTGGTTGCGAGGCTTGGAAGGTCGGTCGGCGACTACCCTGACGCGGGGGCGGTCGTCGGGGCCACGCGGCCTGAGATAGGGGGCAGGGCGAGGGAGTTGCTGCCAGAAGCCCTGTTCCTCTCCCCGGGTTACGGGACGCAGGGGGGTGACGTCTCGAGCGTGCGCCCCCTGCTCGATCGCAACGGCGGAGGGGTCCTCGTCAACAGCAGCCGGAGTATCCTCTACGCCTACGAACGCTCGGCCTCAGGCTACAGAGAGGCGGCCAGAGAAGCCGCCAGCAAAGCGCGGGACGAGTTGCGCCTGGCCGGAGCCCGCCTGTAGAGCAGCAAGTCAGCACTTCAGCAAGTCGCCTGGAGCAGGCGACTTGTCAGCATTTCAGCATTCACCTGCGCAAGCCCAAGCTGACTAGCTGACAAGCGGAGGCGTCAGCCGGAGCGTGCTGACCAGCGCGGGATTTGGAAGGGTCAGGTCTTCCAAATCCCGCTTTCAGAACAGGTGGGCGACCGCAAGCACGGTCACGAGCACCGTCGCAGCCGCGACCACAACCCCCAGAATCTGTACCATGCTCTCTCTGCTCATTTTCTTCCTCGGATCGATTTACTCCTGTTCGCGGAGGGCGCTCTGGCGGCCCTTATCCGGCTCTTTCGCGATGGCCTCGTCGATGGCCTCCCTGAGGCTCTTCTCGTAGCCTTCGTAGTAGTAATCCTGGGTGTACTCTATCGTACCGTCCTCGACCACGAACAGCCTTGGCACCCTCTTGACGTTGTACTTGGAGACCAGCTCTCCCGTAGAGTCAAGCAGCATCGTGTAGGGGACGTTGTCGTCGCTCGGGGCGCTGTTGACGTAGACGACGGCGAAGGAGATCCCGTCACCCTCGTAACTCCTGGCGAGGTCTTCGAAGCCGCGAACAGCCTTGTTCGAGTCCTTGTTCAGGGTGCTCCAGAAGGCGAGCACGTAGACACCGCGGTCGGAGAGCTCGAAGTCACGGCCGTCCACGCTCTCCACCCCGAATCCGGGGGCCCGGTCGCCCACGTTCGGGGCCGGTTGGGGCAGAGTGAGCGAGCCGGTGCCGGTCTCGGCGCTGCCGAAGGAACGGTAGAACAGCGCAGCGGCCAAAACGACGAAGAAGACGATGGCCAGCCGCTTCACGAACCCTCCGAACCAGCTCTGAACGGGCACACGACACGAAGATTGTATCCGCTACATCGGCCCTTGTCGTAGAGCCGGAATCGTCGTAGGCTCTATAGCCCCGTGTTGGATACGTCGAAAGCCAGGACCGCAAGCCTCTTCGTCGCGCTCGCGGTGACGGTCGTCCTCGGCGTCCAGACGGGGACCGGCGTGGCCTCGGCGCAGCAGGAAGGAGCCAGGGAAGTCGACGAGCCCGAGGTGGCTGCCAGGGCCTGGGCCCTGGCAGATCTCCGGAGCAAAGAGTACCTGGCGGGGCAGGCAGCGTCCAAAAAGCTCCCCATAGGATCGACTACCAAGATCATGACGGGGCTCGTGGTCCTCGAGGGCGCCGACCTCGACGAGGAGGTCGCGGTCTCACAGAACGCCGCCGCCTACGCGACGCCGGCCTACAGCAACGTCGGCCTCCTGCCCGGCGACACATTGAGCGTCAGAGAGCTACTGATGGCCGCCCTGATCTCCTCCGGCGATGACGCCGCCTACGCGCTGGCCGAGCACGTCGGCGGTGGGGGCGAGACCCGCGTGAACCGCTTCGTCGAGGAGATGAACGAGAGAGCGCATGCGTCGGGGTTGAACAACACCCACTTCGAGAATCCCGTCGGCTTCGACGCGAGGGGCCACTACTCCAGCGCGCGAGACCTGGTCGAGATGGCCCGCCTGGCCATGCAGAACCCCGAGTTCAGTGAGATAGTCTCCACGGAGTACGCGACCATCCACACCCTGCACAGGGAGATACCGCTGGCCAGCACCAACGAGTTGCTGGCCTCTTACGGGCCGGCCACGGGCATCAAGACGGGTACGACCCCAGCCGCGGGAGAGAGCCTGGTGTCCTCGGCCTCCACCGGCAACGAGTCGTACGTATGCGTGGTCCTCGACTCGGAAGACCGCTTCGCGACCTCGATGCGGGCACTGCGATACGGTTTCGCCGCCTACGACCGCAAAGACCTCGTGGTCGAGGGCAAACCGTACGCCAGCATCGACGTGCCTTACAGTCGGGGGAAGAGCGTGGATCTCCTGGCGCAGGGGGGTGTGGATGGTCTCGTTGACGCGAGCCCCGAGGTGGAGCGGGATGTCGACCTGGTAGAGGATCCGCCTGACTCCGCAAGGGCGGGAACCAAGCTCGGCGAGGTCGTCGTAGAGGTCGACGGAAAGAAGGTAGGGGAGATTAGGCTCGTTGCAGAGAAGGGCTACGAGGAGGCCTCGCTCGGGCAGCGGGTGTGGTATACCGTTGGGGGGATTTTCCAATAGGAGATAGGTAGGGAGAGGCATGATACTGACCGTCACCCTCAACGCTGCCGTTGCCAGGACGCTGGTCGTTCCCAGCCTGACGCTGGGCCACAGGCACAGGGCGCCCGAGAGCATGACGCTGGCCGGCGGGAAGGGCATCAACGTCGCCCGATCCCTGCGCACCCTGGACGTACCCGTCCTCGCGACCGGGTTCGCCGGCGGACGCAACGGTGACGCCATCCGCGACGGCCTCTCGGAGGCGGCCATCCCGTTCGATCTCGTCGAGATAGAGGGACACTCCCGCACCTCTACGGCCATCGTCGACCCGATGGCGGGGACGCAGACCGAGATCAACGAGTACGGCCCGGGAGTAATCCCCGCTGAGACCAAGGAGTTCTCCAGGCGCCTGGAGTACCTGATGGAGTACGCCACGGCCGTCGTCTTCGCCGGCAGCGTCCCGCCTAACCTGGACGAGGGCTTTCTGGTTGGCCTCGTGCGGCGAGCGAGAGAGCGTGGAATCTACACGGTGGTGGACTCACCGCCATCCGTGCTCAGGGCCGCGCTCAAGGCGAACCCTTCGCTCGTAAGCCCCAACCAGCACGAGGCCGAGAGCGTCGTCGGCTTCGACTTTATCGAGGAAAGGGATTTTCCGCTCGGCCTCACGAGGCTCGTCGAGCTCGGGGCCACCAACGCTTGCATCACCTCCCCCGAGGGCCTCTCCTACCTCAGCACCGAGAACGGCACCGTCTCGGCGCGTGCGCCAAGGGTCGAGGGCGTCTCGACGGTGGGGAGCGGCGACGCCTATCTCGCCGGGCTTCTCGCCGGTCTACTTCACCGCGACCTCGCGCCGACCGAAGCCGTTCGGCTCGCCGCGGGGTGCGCCGCCGCCAACGCCGAGACCCTCGGGGCTGGCCTCTTCGAGGCGCGCAGGGCCGAAGAGCTGGCCGACTCCGTGCAGGTCGAGGTCTTCTCAGGGAGCCTCGAAGAGAGCCGCACTTAGAGCAGTAGGTTTCAGACTTCAGATCGTTTTCTGATGCCTCGCTTTGCGGGAGGGTCCATCCTTCCGCGAAGCGTCCGAGAAGCCCCCGCTCTCGTGCTAGAATGTTCGGGCTAAGTCCACTTCCAGAGAGTACGGAGGTTCGAGATCATGGCAGTAGCCGAAGTAACGGACGCGACTTTCGAGAGCGACGTTCTGCGATCGGAGAGGCCGGTCATAGTAGATTTCTGGGCGCCGTGGTGCGTGCCGTGCCGGCGTGTCTCCCCGATCCTCGAGGAGATGTCCGAGGCGCGTGAGGACGTGACGTTCGTCAAGGTCAACGTGGACGACAACCCTCAGGCAGCGATGAACTACAGCATCTCGAGCATACCGACCATCGCCCGCTTCGAAGACGGGCAGGTCACCCAGCAGGCGATAGGAGCCCTGCCGAAAAACCAGCTGTCGGCACAGCTCGGCCTGTAATTGCGAGGAGCAACGCTCCCGGTTACAATCTTTGGCGCATAAGCTCCGCGGAGCCGGCTAAGCCCGGCCGTCGCGCGGAGCGCCGTAGAAGAGTCCGAAGACAAAAGGAGGTCAAACGGATGAAGTTCAAGCCTTTGGGAGAGCGGGCGCTCGTCCAGATCGTCGAGCGCGAGGCTACGACGGAATCGGGGATAGTGCTGCCCGACACGGCCAAGGAGAAGCCGCAGACCGCAGAGGTCGTCGCGGTCGGCCAGTTCGAGAACGGGGTCAAGGTCAGCGAGGGCGACGTCATCGTCTTCGCCAAGTACTCCGGGACCGAGATCAGCCTCGACGGCGAGGACTACATGATCCTCGACGCTGACGACATCCTGGGGATAGTCGAGAGCTAGGGCAGGGAAGCGTCGGCTCTCTGGAGCGCCGGGCCCCGCGAGGATGCCCGGCGCTCACGCGTTGGCCGACCCGAAGACTGAGCGAGGACGAAGGGGAGACCGGTCGGATACGTGCGTACGCTGCGTAGGGGAGACAGGGGGCGTGAGGTCGTCGACCTCCAGACCCGCCTGCAGGCCCTCGGCTTCGACCTGGGAAGCAGGGGAATAGACGGCGTCTTCAGGGAGAGGACGGAGCTCGCCGTGAGGGCCTTCCAGCAGCACCTCGGGCTTCTCGCCGACGGGCTCGTCGGTCCTATCACCTGGCGCGAGATCATGGAGGCGGGCTACAGGCCCGGAGGGCGCCTGCTCTACCTCAGGCAGCCGCCGTTCAGGGGCGCCGACGTCGTCGAACTTCAGCAGATGCTCGACGATCTCGGCTTCGACCCCGGCGCCGTCAACGGCCTCTTCGACCCACGCACCGTCAGGGCCGTTCGCGACTTTCAGAGGAACGCGGGCCTACAGGACGACGGGGTGGTCGACGCCACGGTCTTCAAGGTCCTGAACACGTACGCCGCCCAGTCCCTCGGCACCCACCAGCTCCCGGACAAGAGCGGAGGATACTTCACCGACGACCTCCTCTCCGGGGCCATAGTCGTTGACGCCGCGCACGGCGGCAGGGACACCGGGTACGAGAGCCCGACGGGGCTCTCCGAAGCAGACTTGAACCTCGCCGTGGCCCAGGAGCTGTCCCAGATCCTGCCGGCCAGGGAGGTCCTTCTGACCAGGAGCGGGGACGAGGAGGTCTCGGCGGTTGACAGGGCCTTCCTCGCCAACTCCTCGAGGGCGAAGATGATCGTCTCTGTCCACCACGCCTCCCATCCAACCCCGACCGCCTGCGGGACGGCCTCCTTCTACTTCGGGCGGCTCGGCTACAAGTCGCACAGGGGCAGGATGGCTGCCGCCTATCTGCAACGGGGTATCAGCAAGGCATTGGGCACCCGCGATATCGGGGAGTTCGGCAGGTCGTTCGAGATTCTGCGCGAGACGAACATCCCGGCCGTAATCCTCGAGCCCCTGCACCTTACCAACCCCGAGGAGCTGGACCTCGCCTCCGACCCCTACTATCCGGCAACCGTCGCCGAAGCCGTGGCCAGCGCCCTCGAACTCTACGCCGGCCGCGATACGGCGTTCATCGCCGTCTAGGCGTCAGGTCTTGGAGAGCCACGCTGTGGCTACGACGTGACGCTAAAGCGCGATTTGTACGGTAAGCGATGAGGGACGGATTCGGTGGAGAGCTACCTGAGACCTGGAACCTGTAGCCTGATGCCTATAATCTGAAACCTACAATCTAGCTGATACAATCAGCGTCACAGTCGGGACGTAGCGCAGCCTGGTAGCGCGCCTCGTTCGGGACGAGGAGGTCGGAGGTTCAAATCCTCTCGTCCCGACTCGTGTAGGCTTCAGGCTACAGGTCTTCTGCAGCCTACCTTTACCAAGCTGTCGAATCTTCTGAGCAGAACCTCACGTTTGCTCAGTCGCGTACAAGCGTTTCTGGATGCCAGAGTCAGGCATCAGGCTACCTGATGCCTGTAGCCTTTTCACAACCCGGCTTCCTCGGCCTCTTCGAGCAGCGACTCCCAATCGGCGTACAAGGCGTCGAGAACGCTCTTCAACTGGCGGTGTTCGGTTACGACTTCGCGGGAGCGTTTGCCGTCTGAGTAGAGCTCTGAGGTGGCAAGTTCTTTTTCGAGGCGGGCCATGCGGCGTTCTGTGGCGTCGATCTCACCCTCCACCGCGACGAGGCGGGTGGCCAGGACGCCCTGCTCTTTGTTCTGGCCAGGCCTGACGCGCCGGCGGCTCTTCCCGCCCTTCGGGGCTTCATCGAGCCTGCGGTGGGAGCGGTAGTAGTCGTAGCCACCGAGGTAGTTCCTGAGTTTCCTGCCTTCTAGATCTACTACCCTGGTCGCCAGCTTGCGGAGGAAGTAGCGGTCGTGGGAGATGAAGAACATAGTGCCCCTGTACTCGAGGAGCGCCTCTTCGAGGGCCTCGCGGGCTGGGATGTCGAGGTTGTTGGTAGGCTCGTCGAGCAGGAGAAGGTTCGCCCCGCTCACCACGATCTCGGCCAGGCTCAGGCGATTCCTCTCGCCGCCGGAGAGGGATCCCACCCTCTTGAAGACGTCCTCGCCGGAGAACAGGAAGGCGCCGAGCAGGTCGCGGGCCTCGGGGGCGTCGAACCCCGTCGCGTCCATGGCCTCCCTCAGGACGGTCTTGGAGTCGTCGAGGCGGGCCAGCTGCTGGTCCTGATAGGCTAGCCTTACGTTGTTGCCCGGCCTGACCGTGCCCCTCTCGGGGGAGAGCTCGCCCGTGGCGAGGCGCATGATCGTGCTCTTCCCGGTCCCGTTGGGGCCTAGCAGGGCCACCCTCTCCCCGCGCTCGACGACGAGGTCGAGGCCTTCCAGGAGCGGCTCGTCGGCGTCGTCGTGGGCGTAGCGCACGTCCTCCATCTCGAGCACGACGCGTCCGGCCCGCGCGGTCTCCCCGCCGAGGTGGAGCCTGACGTTCTTCGAGGCGCCCCTCGGGTCCTCTATCTTCTCCATCCTGTCGAGTAGCTTCTGCTTGCTCCTTGCCTGGCTGGCTTTGCTCGCCTTGGCCCTGTTTTTCTCGACAAAGCGCTCGAGCTGCGCCCTGCGCTCGGCGTTGGCCTTCGCCTTGCGGGCGAGTTGCTCCTCGCGAGCACGTTTCTCGGTTACGTACTTGCTGTAGTTGCCTGGGTAGCGGTCGAGGCGGCCATCTTCGAGCTCCAGGATCGAACCGGCCACTGCGTCGAGGAAGTAGCGGTCGTGGGAGACGACGAGGACGGCGCTCCTCGCCCCCTTGACGAAGCTCTCGAGCCACTCTATGGCGCGCAGGTCGAGATGGTTGGTCGGCTCGTCGAGGAGGATGAGGTCCGGCTCCTCCATCAGCAGGCGGGCCAGCGCGATGCGGCTCTGCTCGCCGCCCGAGAACGACCCGACGGGACGCTTCCAGTCCTCAGGAGCGAAGCCTAAAGAAGTGAGGGTCGAGGCAGCCCGCGCGCGGTACTCGTAGCCGCCGTCCCGCTCGAACTCACTCTGAAGCCTGCCATAACGTTCCACAAGCGAGTTCGATGGGTCCTCGGAGAGGCGAGTACCAAGCTCCTCGAGCTCCTTCTCGCGGGCCATCAGGGGCTCGAAAGCGGAGATGATCTCCTCCTCCAAAGAGAGAGCGCCCCTCTCTCTCGCGTAGAGCTTCTGGTCCGTCATCCCGACCTTCGCGCCGCCAGGATACTCTACAGTGCCCGAGTCGGGCTCAGAGTGTCCGGCCAGGATATCGAGGAGGGTCGTCTTGCCGGCGCCGTTGCGCCCGACCAGGCCGATCTTCTCCCCGGCCTCCACCGATAGCGTCGCGCCGGAGAGGACCTTCAGGTCTCCACGGTGGTACTTTACGAGATCACTTGCGACAATCACCTTCATGACCCGATTATACAAACAGGACCCCTTGTCGCCGGAAGAGCGAGAGGAGCTCGAAGACGACCTCATCGCCTTCTGCGACTGCGAGCTCGACCTCCTCGGGGACATCAAGGGCCTCGATGTGCTCTACGCCGGAGGCTCCTCGCCGCTCTGGATCGAGGGTCTCAGCCAGCGGATAGGTGACGGCGGTAGCGTCACCGCAATCGACGTGGACGTAAAACGTGTCGACGAGACGCAGACTTCCCTCAGCCAGGCGGAGCTCGCAGCCCCTGTCCGCCTTCTCGCAGCAGACGTCTTCGGGATGCCGTTCGAGCCGGATACCTTCGACCTCGTCTACTCCTCGGGACTCTTCCACGAGCTGGACGTAAAGGAGAGGGGGGCGGAAGATGCGCTCGCGGCGCTCCGCTCTGTGGCACGGGCCGGTGGTAGGGTGGCGACGGGCGACTTCGTCGACTCCGAGGAGGCACTCCAGCTCGAAGACGAGGAGTTGGAAGCGGAGTTGAGGCGTGAGGCGTATGCGAGAGAGTCCTACGGGATCGGGCCGCCCGAAAGGCTCGTAGCCTTACACGAGAGGCATCTTGCGGACGTGTGGTGGCTGGTCTCACCGCCACAAGGAATCCGTCACCTCGGGAAGCTGGTCCTGGCCGAGGACGAGCCGACAGAGTTATCCTCGTTGCCGCAGCCGACCGCGCGACGCTTACGTGAAAACCGCGATACTCTGCGGGCCAGGATCCTGGCCGAGGACTACACACATCCTGCCACGCTGTACGCCGAAGGTCTGGTACGGGGGCCTGAATCTCGAAGATCGTCCAAATGAGTGATGCACCGGTACCGCACGGGCGTCATCATTAGTGTTATGAGAGAGCTACTTCGTATCACAGATAGGAAATCCGTATGACCGTCATCGGTCTGAGTTCCGTAGAGAAGTCCTACGGGGGCAGAGCCGTGCTGCGGAATCTTGGGATGAGGGTGAACACGGGGGCGAGGATCGGGCTCGTCGGCGGCAACGGCGCGGGCAAGTCCACAGTGCTTCGCATCCTCGCGGGCACGGAGGAAGTTGACGCAGGAGAGGTGGTCCGGCGCCGGGGTGTGAGCGTGGCCTCTTTGCCCCAGCACGTCGAGGGCGACGAGCGTACGCCGATGGAGGTCGTGCGCGTGGCGCGGCCCGAAATCTCGAAGCTCCAGAGTGAGCTCCGAGCCTGCGAGGAGCAACTTGGCTCGCCCGGGCTGGCGACCGACCTGCGCAGGATGCAGCGAGTGCTGGAGCGTCAGGAGCGGCTCCTGCGCCGCTTCACGGAGCTCGGCGGGCCCGGCTTCGAGGGCGAGGCACGCGGCTACCTCAGGTCGCTGGGTCTAGGGAATGGAGACATCGATCGTCCGATGAGGGATCTGAGCGGCGGGCAGCGCAAGCTGGCTGTCCTGGCCTCCTGCCTCGCGCGGCGTCCCGACGTCTTGCTCCTCGACGAGCCCGAAGCCCACCTCGACGCCGGACGCAGGGAGTTGCTTGAGGCGCTCGTCCGCGCGTTCGATGGCGCCGTGGTCATCGTCTCCCACGATCGCTACCTCCTCGACGAGACGGTGGAGGAGATTGCCGAGCTAGAAGACGGGAGGATCACATCGTGGCCAGGGAACTACTCGGCGTATACCGTGGCGCGCGAACTCAAGCGCAAACGACAGCAGCAGCTCTACGTCGCGCAGCAGAAAGAGATAGCGCGGCTCGAAGAGGCGATCCGGCGCTTCAAGCTCTGGGCCAGCATGGTGGTAAACGAGCGTCACATCAAGCAGGCCCGCAACAAACAGCGCCAGATCGACCGCATGGACAAGGTGGAGCGCCCCGTGCTGGAGCGGCGCAAGATAGGGCTGGAGTTCCGCGGCAGGGCAAGGGGCGGACGGAAGGTGATCGAACTCCAGGACGTGAGCGTGGCCTTCGACGATGATCCCGTCCTCCTCGGGATAGACCTTACCGTCTCGCGCGGCGAGCGCATCGGCATAGTCGGGCCCAACGGCGCTGGCAAGAGCGTGCTCGCGAAACTTCTCGCCGGCGTCCTCCCCCCGACGGAGGGCGAGCGCTGGGCAGGCCCGTCCATAGACATAGGATATCTGGCCCAGAACGACGAACCGCCACCCGGCGCTTCACCACTCGGCTTAGTTCGCGACGCGAAGCCGCTCTACGAGGATGAGGCCGTAAAGCTGCTCGGCCGTTTTCTGTTCCGCTACGAGCAGGTCCGCGAGCCGGTCACGTCCCTGAGCGGGGGAGAGCGCACCCGCTTGCAGCTGCTCTTGCTCATGCTAAGAGAACCGAACTGCCTCGTCCTCGACGAGCCGACCAACCACCTCGACATAGACTCGCTGGAGACCCTCGAAGCCGAGATGGAACGGTTCCCCGGCACGGTGATCTTCGTCTCGCACGACCGTTACTTCCTCGACCGTATCGCGGACGGCATCCTCGAGGTCAGCGAAGGCGAAGCGCACCGTTACACAGGAGGCTACAGCGAATGGCGTCGGTCAGCATCTCAGCACGCTGCCTTCGGCAGCTAGTCAGCCTGCTTCGGGCCATTCGGCCCTCGCTCTCAGCTTTCAGCTCCTCCCGTTCTATACTCTCGGGGTGCCGCGCACGAGGCACCGCTACCCGCGACCGTCGAGTCCGACGCTCGGAGCGACGCTTCGAGAGGACTTTGCTGAGAGCTGAGAGCCGCCGGCCGGAGGGAGCCGGCGGGCTGACTAGCTATCTCTCCAGGACGATCGTTACGGGGCCATCGTTGACGAGCGATACGTCCATCATCGCTCCGAAGCGGCCTGTCTCGACCTGGTCGACGCCCGCCGCGCGGAGCCGCTCGCAGAAGTAGTCGAAGAGGCGCGCGGCCCCCTCGAGCGCTGCCGCCCCGACGAAGCTTGGGCGCCTGCCCTTGCGCGTGTCTGCGAGGAGGGTGAATTGGGAGACGGCGAGGACTGCTCTCCCTGTTTCCTTGACGCTGAGGTTCATCTTCCCTTCTTCGTCGGCCATGATCCTCAGTCCCGCTATCTTCTCGGCCAGCCAGTCCGCTTCGGGTTCGCCGTCCGTGTGCGCGACGCCGACAAGCAAGAGAAGGCCCGGGCCTATGGCGGAGATAGTATCTCCCGCGACCGTAACCGAAGCTTCTTTGACGCGTTGGAGGACTATGCGCAAGGTCTCTAGAGTGGTTGGCGGCCGGCGTAGCCGGCGTCGAGGTCGTGCCAGTACTCTACGCTCTCTTCTGGGGGATGCCAGCAGAGGAAGACGACCCTTCCTTCGCGCTCGTGCGGGAAGTCGAGCAGGCCCATATCCAGGTCCTTGAGGACGACGCCAAGCTCCCTGATGCGCTCTATCTGCAGGTAGAGGTTGTACGCCTCGACGCCGTACTCAGAGCCAGCCCTCCCGCCGCCGTTCCCGATAGCAGCCCCCAGGATGGGTTGCATGCCTGGGGCCTTCTCGCGCAGGGCGTCGCGGTGGAGCGCCACTTCGTCCAGGATCTCGCGCAGCCTGGGCAGTAGGGCGTTCGCTTCGTCGACGGTGAAGAGCCTAGGGAAGGCGGGGTCCACGCCTGGGGAGGGCTAACGGCCTACGGCCAGACGGTCCGCGAGCATGTCGGGGAGACCTGCGGCCCTTATCTTGTCCTGGGCCTTCCGTATGTCGTACTCGACGAAGCGGTATGTGACGCGCTCGCCGTCGGCGACGACGTACGAGGCGAATGTATCCCCATCGCGCGGCTGGCCCACGGAGCCGGGGTTCACCAGGTAGGGGCCGCCGGAGTGGAGATCCAGGGCGTGTCCCCCCGACATCGCGCCGTTCGGGGAAGGGGCCACGGCCTTCACGTGCGTGTGGCCGAAAAAGCAGATCGGGACGTCGGGGTACTCGCTCTTCAACATAGCGAGGTTCTCCTGCGCGGAGGCCTTGTTGATGATGTACTCGTCGGGATCTCGCACGGAGCCGTGGACGAAGAGCGCCTCCTCGGTCAGCAACATGCGCGGCCTCGTACGCAGGAAGCTGGCGTTCTCCTCGCTCAGGTGGTCTCGCGTCCAGAGCACGGCCGCAGCGGCCGTCGGGTTGAACCAGTTCAGGTCCGTCTCGAGGTCAGTTACGGCGAGGTCGTGGTTGCCCGAGATCGTCGGCATACCGTAAGAGCGCACGACGTCGCAACACTCCTCAGGGTCCGCCCCGTAGCCGATGACGTCGCCGAGGCAGTAGATGACTTCTACTTCCCCGGGCATGTCGCCAAGGACCGCTTCTAGGGCCTCGAGGTTGCCGTGGATGTCCGAGATCACCGCATACATATCCGGATGCGGCGTAGTTTATACGTTGGATGACCGATTTCAATCACGCCGTCCCGTGGTCCGTTGAAGCGCCGCAGGCGTTACGGTAACATCCCCTCGCGGTTCCCACACTTGCGCGGGCCTGTAGCTCAGGGGATAGAGCAACGGTTTCCGGGGCCGTGTGTCGCAGGTTCGAATCCTGCCAGGCCCGCTTCCTGAACCCCCCGGAAAAGCAAAGAATTACCCACGTGGCCCCCTTGCCGTCGTTGTGTGCGACAAGGGTTCTACAGCTTAACTACAGCTTAGGAAGGCGGACCACATGACTAAACGACGCGGTAGGGGAGAGGGAAGCATCTACTGGCGCAAGGACGGCTCGTGGGTGGCTCAATACGCAGCCGGGGATAAGCCGACGCTACATCTACGAGAAGACGAGAAAAGACGTTGCGGCGCGGCTAAGCAAGGCCATAGGCGAGCGAGACTCAGGGATTGTTTACGATTCGGAGAACTTGAAGGTCGCGGGTTACCTCGATAGGTGGCTCGACTCGATAAAGGACACGCTCCGGGAGAGGACGTGGCGGCGGTACGAAGAGATAACTCGACTACACCTGAAACCTACATTAGGTAACATCAAACTCCATCGACTTAGTGCTCTACAGGTGCAATCGCTGTATCGCACGAAGCTTAACTCCGGGCTCTCCCCACGCACCGTGCAGATCATCCACACAACGTTATATAAGGCGCTGAAGCAAGCAGTAAGATGATCCCTCGTGCCACGCAACGTATGCGAGGTAGTGGTCCCGCCGCGAGTTCCCAAGAGTGAGATCCAGCGCCTAGATGCGCGACAGGCGAAGAAGCTCCTCGATACGGCGTGGGATACGAAGCCATATTGCTACCCGCTGTACGTGTTGGCTGTCACTACGGGGATGCCCAGCGGGGAGATCTTAGGTCTGCAATGGCAAGATGTAGACCTCGACGCAGGTACGGTGCAGGTGAAGCGCATGGTCTTCAACGGTGTTGTCAGCACACCCAAGACTGCAGGGAGCAATCGGGGATCAGGCTGCCTGACATAGCCGTGAAAGCACTCATACGGCATTCTCGAAGTTCTGAGTGGGTGTTCAGCAGCAAGCACGGCTCCTCCCTCAGCGTTCACAATCTGCACAACCGATCTTGGAAGCCCCTGCTGAGAGACGCCGGGCTGCCGAATATCTGATTCCACGACTTGCGGCACACCTGCGCAACTTTATTGCTCTCGAAGGGCGTACATTCGAAGCTGGTTCAGGAGCTATTGGGACGGCTACAACAAGTGGAAGTCAGACGGATACCCGCATTTCAAGGGTATTGACCTGCTCAGGGAGGGCAGGGAAGATAAAAACAATAAACTTCAAGAGAAATCTCCTCGTGAGGTTGATACAAAATCACCCTCCCTGGACGACACCGAACCTATGGCCGACGAGGTGCGGGCGTGCGCAGAAACCATCCGAGACCTCTACGATGATGACGATACGCACCGCTTTGCTGATGACAAGGAGCTACTGCGAACGCTGGTATTCCGCTGCATGGTCCCGGAGGACTTGGACGTAGAGACCGTCAGGCACGCCCGTAGGATGTTGCAATGAACTCCCCGGCTCAGGCAAGCGTGGTATGTCGAACTACCAGCATCGGCGTGTCAGGTAGGAATCTTCCCCATCCCTCTGGGCGCTAAAGTCACACCCACAACCGCAACCTTAACGGAGAAAGCTGACGTTAGTTTTCGTCGCATTATCGAGTAGAAACGGAGGTTATCATGGAGATTTACAGTCCTGCACAATTTAGAGCCAAGCACGGAGTATGGGCCAGCCGAATCCGTCAGTTACTCTTAGAAGATCGCATATTCCCCCGTCAAAAGAGTTCCAGCGGGCATTGGATTCTGTTCAGCAACAGCGTAATTGTGGCTCCTTATGAAAGGCCAAACCGGAAGCTGCGGCGAGGAAGCTAATTCCTTACGTCACCGCAACGGCCGAAATACCATCCAACCTCTTCTTCCCGTAACGTTAGCCGTAACGCTCAGGAGACGGTGCTGCTGTAGAGTGGTGTCGTGACGGAAGGGACAAGAGAGGATCGAGGGGTCGGTGGGACGAGTCCTCGCGCTGCTGCTTGGCTTGCTTGGTCGCTGTGTGCGCTTGCTCTGACGCTCACCGCGCTGGCTCTCTTGCTCTTGGATCGGAATCACGCTCATCCGAACGCTTACGTCTACGACTACTGGCTCGACAACACGCTGGGTGCCGTAAGCTATGCGCCGGTGGGCGCGTTGATCGCCGCGCGCCGCCCTTCAAACCCCGTGGGCTGGCTCTTGTGCCTATGGAGCGTCGCACTCAGCATCGGCCACTTTAGCTCTCAGTACGCCATTCACGCTCCATTAGCCGAACCCCGATCGCTACCGGCGGGCGAAGCGATGGCTTGGATCTCTTCTTGGATACTGCCTATCATCATCGGCGTTCAGGTTTTCGCTTATCTGCTTTTCCCTACCGGACGATTGCCAAGCAGGCGCTGGAAGTGGTTCGCGTGGCTGACCGTGGTTTTCGTCGTCGCAGGTTTGATCAGTTCTGCGTTCTCGTTCGGAGCGAACGCCGGTCTTGGCCCGATCCCCAACCCCCTAGGGGTAGAGGGCTTCTCAAAAGCGTACGATATGGTTCTGACCATGCTTCCTATGCTGTATGGGGCGGTAGCGCTCTCCCTGTTCGTGCGAATGCGCCGTGCCGCAGGGATAGAACGACAGCAGATCAAATGGTTCGCTTACGCAGCAGCGGCAACCATAGTCGGTGTCGCCTGTGCCTACATGATCCCTGACACGATAGCCGCGCCGCGCTGGTTCGACCGTGCCGGGTTCGCACTCAACATAGCCGTGACACCGACCATACCTGTCTCCATGGGGATAGCCATCTTGCGCTACCGCCTCTACGACATAGACGTGGTCATAAACCGTACCATCGTCTACGGTTCGCTAACGATATTACTGGTGCTGGTGTACTTCGGGGGCGTAACTGGTACTCAGGCTCTCTTCCGTTACCTCACCGGCCAGCAATCCACTCTCGCCGTGGTTGCCTCCACCCTCTTGATAGCGGCCCTGTTCAATCCCCTGAGACGGCGCATCCAATCCTTCATTGACAGGCGCTTCTACAGGAGGAAGTACGACGCCAGGAAGACCCTCGAAGCCTTCTCCGGCAAACTACGAAACGAGACGGACCTGGAGGCGCTCAACAACGACCTCGTGGGGGTAGTGAGAGAGACTATGGCACCGGCTCACGCCTCGCTATGGTTGTGCCCAGATTCAGCGTCGAGGGGTAAAGGCTCCGGCGGAAAGTCCTAGAAGATTACCCTCATAGCGTGTGGCATCAGTGTGGTGATTGGGTGCCCCTTTGAGAATTCTTGGCGATCCAGGGTTGCGACGACTTACAGCGCCTCCAAGATAACTCAGACTTGAGTAGCGCTGAAACGCAAGCCGCTGAAGATGAAGCTATCTCACGAAGAGTTAACCGCTACAGCAGGTGGCAACGAGATTGAACCTCATTGCAGGATGTCAGCACTTCAGCCTTTCAGCTCCTTGTTCTCACCTGTTGCTGTAGCTCTCGCATCCGAACAGGCCATTCGCTGTGGACCAATACCTCTGCAACTCGTTGTAGCGAGTGGGCTTCGCATGCTTTCGTACATGCGAAGTCAACTCCGGCGGCCTTATGCGGGCGGTCTGTAATCGTAGCCCTGGCTGATCGTGACGTGTAGGTGGTCGAAGTGCCGCCTTGTGAAGTAGTTCCCCGAGCCACCGAAGCGATCGGCATATTCCTCGTACTTCTTCCAAGGGGCGGGCGGATATCTGTACCAGTTCCAGTAAATGATGTAGTAGATCTTCCAGCGGCGGATATTCGACTCCACAAACTTTTGAATGCGGTCGCCCAGCCCCTCCTGCTCGCGGTTGGCCTTCACCCCGAGCGGGCTGATCGCCACGTCTATCGACCAAGGCTGGCCACCATCGTAGCCGTGGTTGGCGTAGGTGTAGCAGCGCACCGGAAAGCGGTCCTCGACCTCGTCCACGATCTTGCGAACGTCGTCGTCCCACGCTCGGTTAAGGATCGGTGAGTTCTCCCACGATTGGAATATGGCCATGAGCACTACCTCCCTCTTCTCAGTGCCGCGATGCGGCCGAGTGCGCCTCGGTACGCACGCACGTCAAGGTCATAAGCGACTGCAATGGCCTGCCGCTCTTGCACGGTTATGTCTCACCCCACTCGTAAGGCACCGCCAGTTGCTCTACATGCTGCTCCAGCGGCTGCGCGGTGCCGAGACCATGGCTCGCCAGCTCGTAGCTCAGGTCTATGCCGTTTAGCTCAAACCAGCCAAGGTATCGACCGTATACGTCGCGCTGACCCGTCAAGGTTAACTGCCCCCCGCCGATCGGCACCGTTTTTCCCTGGTCGTCCTGCTCGGTGAGGAAGTTCTTTACCCAATCCACTGCACCCTTCCAACCCTCGTAGTCGGCATCTCGCTCGGGCGTGTCCACCTCGAGCAGGCGCACAACATAATCACGCTCTCCCAGGAAGGTTTCGTCGACGGTGGCCACCGTGATCTCTGCGGTGTATACTTGCGCGTCGCCGTTTAGCACACGGCGGCTCGCCGCATCGAAGCGGTAGAGTCCGTCCTCGTTCAGCGTAGTAAACCTGCTATTGCCCACGCTCATGCGTCCTCCTAACCCTAAAGCGGTAGTCAGTAAACCTCAGACGAAGAATAGTCTCCTCAGTAGGAGGCGGCCCGCACCGTCTCTGTGAGCTTCTCTTCGGTCAAACGCTACGTAAACAAGGCCGACCGGGAAGAGATAGACCCTGACGGAATTGCGAATCCCCGAGCGGGTACTCGACGGTCCGCCAATCGACTAGCGCACCTCGGACACATTCTCCTGACATCGAACGACAGAGACTGTTCCTGTTCGCTTGGATCTCTAGCCGTGACGTTCCCTCCTTCGCCTTTTGCTCTCAGTCTTGCACTCAGCGATGAAACAGCAATGAATCTTGCTGCACACGTCACAGAACTTAATAGCACCCTAACAAACCCTTCAAGAACCCGCTCCTCAACAACAATTTATCGAGAATGCCCTCCGTCCGATCGGCTAGGAGTTACCATCCTACAGGTCGACTACTGTGAAACGTGCTATAAGATACCCGAATGACAAGGGCACAAAACCCAACAGCAATCCCTTGAGAAGATAATCTCGCGCCTCTCAAGTGCTCTGTATTAGCTGCTGATGGTTGGGCCTGTAGCATATCCTCGTCGTGGTCACACCGATCTTCGAGGCGTCGGCTTCGACGAAACGGGAGGTGGCGAGGTAATAGACCCTCGCTGCTTCTCGCAGGTTCGGATCCTACCGGGCCCGCTTCTCGGTCATCACACGGTACAATCCGCTCCTGTGTTTGATCTCGAGGACAGGGCCGCGGTGGCGACGGAGATCTCACTGGTCCTGGCCGCGACCTTCTGGGGCCTGAACTTCGCGGCGACCAAGTATGCCGCCGCGACTATCCCGCCTCTGTTGCTGGTCGCCCTGCGGTTTACCTTCGGTGGTTTACTCTTACTGCTCGTTCTACGTTTCTTCGAACCGAAGAGCAGGCTCCGACGGAGCGACATGCTCCCGATGGCGGCCCTGGGCTGCTTCGGGGTGGCCACGGCCCAGACGGGGTTCACGTTCGGCGTTAGCCTATCCAGCGCCGGCAGCACGGGCCTTATCTTCGCGACGGCGCCGGTGTGGGGGTTGCTCTTGGGCGCGATCCTGGGTCTCGAGTGGCCGACGTGGGAGGGCGTGCTCGGCGTCGGGCTCTCCATTGTGGGGGTGGCCCTGGTCGTCCTGGACGGGCTGACGTCCGGCCATGCCAGCTTCGTCGGAGACCTGCTGGTCCTGCTCGCCGCCTTCTGCGTGGGCGCATACGCGGTTTTCTCGATGCCTTT